>Ga0181583_10001324_pt1 | contig 18323 bp, 19 predicted proteins | sample 071ome_31_FD_132461 | JGI IMG/M metagenome (GOLD analysis project Ga0181583, IMG submission 132461) | Coastal salt marsh microbial communities from the Groves Creek Marsh, Skidaway Island, Georgia - 071405CT metaG (megahit assembly) | ecosystem: Environmental > Aquatic > Marine > Intertidal... | reverse complement strand
GATGACATATTCCGGCTCGGACGTTGTCGCCGCCGGCTTGAAATAGGCGACATTGATCTGCCAGTAGCCATCCTCGCCAAGCTGTCCAAGATCATCACCGGGCGCATCACGCCAGCCGCCAACAACTGTCGAGGTGCGCATCAGCGCACTGTCGGGCTCGGCACCGGTAAACACGGTGGCGGACATCATTTTCTCACCAGCCTCGGCCTCGGCAAGGATGCGCCGGACATGCTGCACCGGAAACACCGTGTCTGTTGGCAGATCGACAACGGTATCAGGCGTCATGGTGAAGACGGCCTCTCCTGGGCTGTCCGGATCCAGCTGGACAAAGCCACTGAAATCCTTGCGCCCCTCGAAGGAGGATTCCTCTATGATATCAAAGCTGTATTTATCGCCACTATCGGCTTCCCAGCTTTCGAAATGCGACAGCACCCGGTCTGCACCGCCATTCTCGACAACAAACTGAAGCATATAATCCTCGACCGACCGCCAGCCGGTGCAATCGCGCTCCATGGCGAAAACCGACCGCCCCATGACGCTGACAATGTGCGAATTCTGCACCTTGTCGCCGATCTCCATTTCATAGAACGCCTTGTGCGCGACGAGCGGACCGGCGGCACCGGCCGCCAGCGCCGTAACGCCGGTGCCAAGGCTGCCAGCAACGAGGACCACCGCCAGGGCGGCTTTCGGAAAAAATTGATATAGCATCTTCATCATACCGAAATGGGATGGTTTTTTCGGCATTTCAATAGCTTTGGGTTTGCGGTGCGACGAAAATGCACTATATCACGATGGATCCAAACAGACCGTATGTTGATTTGATGGCCAGAAGCCGCCGCCGCGCCGCGCCCGCAGACACCGAACAAAGCGCTGATGTCATCACGACCACCGCCGATCTCGACGCGCTTGTAGAACAACTGACAGGCGCGGAGTTCCTCGCCGTCGATACCGAATTCATGCGCGAGCAGACCTACTATTCGCAGCTGTGCCTGGTACAGATCAGCGATGGCACGCATCATGCCGCCATCGACCCGCTGGCACCCGATATCGATCTTGGCGGCCTTTGGACGCTCCTCGCCGATCCGCAAAGCACCAAGGTTTTCCACGCCGCACATCAGGATCTGGAGATCTTCCTGAAGGAAATGGGCACCCTGCCGCTGCCACTGTTCGACACGCAGATCGCCGGCATGGTGCTCGGTCACGGCGATCAGGTCGGATATGACCGGCTGGTCCGCGCCGTTCTCAGGCACGACATCGACAAGAGTTCGCGCTTTACCGACTGGTCACGTCGGCCGCTGAGTGCCCGCCAGATCAGCTATGCGCTCGACGATGTGATCTATCTTGCCGAGATGTACCCGAAACTGCGCACCGAACTGGAATCAAAGGGCCGCGCCGGGTGGCTTGATGACGAGAACGCCAGACTTGTCGATCCGGCAACCTATCATACCGCGCCGGAAGATGCCTGGAAGCGGATCAAGGTCCGGAACATGAAAGCACCGGCATTGCGCCGGATGATGCATCTTGCCAGCTGGCGCGAAAGCGAGGCGCAGAAACGCAATCTGCCACGCAACCGCATTCTGCGTGACGAGACGATTCTTGATCTGGCCGGCAGCAATCCGCTGAACACGGACGAATTCGGCAAGATCCGCAACTTCCCGGGCGGTGCCAACGGCAAGCTTGTCACCCCGGTGCTGGCGCTGCTACGCGAGGTCGAGGCGATGCCCGACGGCACGCTTCCCGAACCCAAAGCCGAGGGACGCACCCCGAAACCGCCGGCAGCGGTGATGGAGCTGCTGCGGGTACTGTTGAAACACATCACCGACAAGGAGGGCATCGCGCCGCGTCTTGTCGCCTCGGCGGATGAACTGGAAGCGCTGGCGCTTGATGATGACGCACCGGTGCGCGCGCAAACAGGATGGCGGCACGAAATCTTCGGTGCCGCCGCGCTGCGCCTGAAACATGGCCGGATCGCCCTTGCCGCCGACGGGCGGCGGATTCGGGTGATTGAGCTCTAGCGACTACAGCGTGCTGTTGAAGCTGCCGCCGTCGATCAGGATGTTCTGGCCGGTCAGATAGCCGGAATGGGCGCTGCACATCCAGGCGCAGGCAAAACCGAACTCCTCGATCTCGCCAAGCCGTCTTGCCGGATTGCGCGCCTCCAGAGTGGCCCGAACATCTGCTGGCGACCGTCCCTCGGCCTTTGCCGTATTGCTGATCAGTGATTCGATCCTGTCGGTGTTGAACTGCCCCGGCAGCAGGCCATTTATTGTCACATTATGTTGCGCCACCTGACGTGCGAGACCGGCACAGAACCCGGTCAGCGCCGCCCGCGCGCCGTTGGACAGTCCGAGCATGGGAATCGGTGTCTTCACCGAACCCGAGGTGATGTTGACGATGCGGCCGAACCGGCGCTCGATCATCGGGTCGACAACCGCCTTGATGAGGTCAAAGGCGGCCAGCATGTTGGCATCGAACGCCTCGATCCAGGTTTCGCGGGTCCAGTCACGGAAATCACCCGGCGGCGGTCCACCTGCATTATTGACCAGAATATCCACCTGCCCCGCCGCGTCGAGGACAGCCACCCGCCCCTCCGGCGTGGTGATGTCGCTTGCCACCTCGGTGACCGAGACGCCGTGCTTCGTGCGGATCTTGTCAGCCGCCGCAGCCAGCGTTTCGGCGGTGCGCGCATTCATCACCAGATTGACGCCAACCGCCGCCAGCGCGTCTGCGCATCCAAAGCCAAGTCCCTTGCTCGACGCGCATATGACAGCGGTCTTGCCCGAAATTCCGAAATCCAGCATCTAGTTCTCCTGTTCATCCATTTTTGTGGGAAATGCCGATTGCCGCGAATGAACGCCATCGGCAAATTCGGCCATGATTTCGCGGGCCAGCGGCAAGGTCAGGTTGCGGCGCTCGGCAAGCGAGCGGCGGTCCATCGCCTCGGCAATTGTCCGCAGCGCAAGAAAGCTGCGCTCCATGCGGCCAACCATGTAATCGACGACCTCGTGGCTCACGGCAAGCTGCCTGTCGGCAAAATACTTTTCCAGGAGCCGGTACAGCAGCGCATCGTCAGGCTGCTCAAGCCTCACCAGATTGAGAGCGCGCAGGCGCGACACCAGATCGGGAAGACTCCAGGCCAGCCCGCCCACGGGTTCAGGGCTGAGGACCAGCAGCGAGGTCTCGCCGTCTGCCGTGCGGTTGAGAAGGTGGAACAGCGCTTCATCCGGACATTCCGGTCCGGGACAGGGCGATTCCAGCACATAATGCCCGGCCGCATTCTGCGGGCGCCAGTCGGCAAGCGATGTCAGATACCGCGCGCCGGCTTGTTCCTGCCAGATCGCCGCGAGGTGGCTTTTGCCACTGGCCGGTGGCCCGACAAGATTCACCGCGCGAAACTGGCCGGGCCAATCGGGCCAGCGGTCAATCATCGTTGCGGCCAGACGGTTGCTGTCACCGATGATGAAATCGTCACGTCCCTGCGCGGTGAGGAACTGGAGGTCGAGGGGAATCTGCCGCATCGTCATCCGGCTCTAGAAGGGCTCGATGAGGGCAAACGTACCATCGCGCTGGCGCAAGCGGAGGTTACGTGTTGCCAGCGCATTCGAGATGGCAGCATCACTGCCGACCATGTTCAGCGTGACCAGCCCGCCGCGCATGTCGAGCCGCCGTACAACATAGCTATCGATCACGGGAAGCGCGGCAAAGGCGTCGATGCGCGCGGCCCAGTCCCGAAGGTTGGCAACCGGCACCTCGACGGTAATTTCACGGGTCTCACCGCCCCGGATGATGTTGGCACGGTGCCAGCTTGTCTCGATCTCGCCAAGGATATACAGACGGGCATAGTCAAGCTGCGAGTCCAGATTATCAAACACCGGACGGTCGACCATATTCGCCAGCACGGTAAGCTTCTCCGCCCGGTCGCTGAACAACGTGCCATCGACCGTCAGCACCTGCTTCGATCCCACATAGTCCAGCTGCGCAATCACCAGCATGACCTGTTCTGCGCCGGCCACTGTCGCGGCTCGGCGAAGGGTCGCCGGATCGGCGGCCACAATGTCCTCGGCGCGAAGGCTTCGCTCATTCACGATGGTTGGCGCCAGCAGGGTGAAATCAACCAGCCCATCAGCCGCGGCGACAGCGTCCCGCCATCCGGCAAGCCATGCATTGTCTGCCTGCCAGGCACGCGCGCCGTCCGGTGCCAGCCAGACCGGCAACACCAGAATTTTCGGGCTCATCAATTCGGCCCATTGCAGATCGGCCGCACGCATCGCCGCACGCAGCTGTTGCGCCTGGAAACAGTAATCCAGCTCGGCAATATAGCGCCCCTCGAGGTTGTTCTCGCTGGCGATGCGATAGAAATCCACAAACTGTTCAGGTTCATGACCCTCGATGAAGGCCGACACTGCCGCATTGTCACGAAGCAGGCGCAGCAGCACGCGTTGAAAGCCCACCCGTGCCGCCTGCTGGATGCCGAGGATCTGCGCCTCCCCGGCGGTTGCCTCGGACCGGTCGATGGCGATGCCCTCGACCCCGAATTGCGGCGCCGGACACTGCTCAAAGGCCCGCGCGCCCGGGATCATTGCGCCCAGCAGGGCGACAACAAGCAATCCGGCATGGAGGCACCGGAAGCAGAATGGCAATGAAGGGCAGAATGGGACTATACGCATGATATCGAAACGGTATGATGGCGGCTCACATCAGTATTACACCATTACGCCGTGGGCTTGCCAGCATGTCGGACAAATCGCCGGTACGGAATTCACTCAGCTATCGCGATGCCGGGGTCGATATTGATGCCGGTGACGCTCTTGTCCGCGATATCGCACCCGATGCGAAGCGGACACGCCGCGCCGGTGCCGACGTCGCGCTTGGCGGTTTCGGAGGCCTGTTCGATATCCGTGCGGCCGGTTTCGAGGATCCGATCCTCGTTGCCGCCACTGACGGTGTCGGCACCAAGCTGGAACTCGCCCGTGCCGTCGAAAGCTATCGCGGGCTTGGCATCGATCTTGTGGCAATGTGCGTCAATGACATCATCGCCCAGGGGGCGGTGCCTCTGTTCTTCCTTGATTATTTCGCCACCGGAAAGCTCGACCGTGCCATTGCGGCCGAGGTGATTGCCGGCATCGCCGATGGCTGTGTCGAATGCGAGGCCGCGCTGATCGGCGGTGAAACCGCGGAAATGCCGGGCGTCTATCCGGCGGGCGGGTTCGATCTTGCCGGCTTTGCCGTTGGTGCGGCGGAACGCGGCACACTGCTGTCGCGCGACACCCCGGCGGCGGGTGATATTGCCATCGCCCTTGCCTCATCCGGCGTGCATTCGAACGGCTTCTCGCTGGTCCGCAGGATCATCGATCTTGCCGGTGCCGGCCTTGACCAGCAGATTGACGGTATCGACGGCACACTTGGCGAAGCCCTGCTGACTCCGACACGGATCTATCACCGTGCCGCCCGTACCGCGCATGCGCATGGCAAGGTTACCGGCATCTGTCATGTCACCGGTGGCGGCCTCGTCGAGAACCCGCCGCGAATCTATGGTGATGATCTGGCGCTGCGGCTGGATTGTGCAAGCTGGCACCTGCCCCCGATTTTTGACTGGCTGGGACGCGCTGGCGGGGTGCGTTCGGCGGAACTGGCCCGCACTTTCAATTGCGGTATCGGCATGCTGGTTTTTGTCCCGGCAGAGGATGCCGAGACATGCCTGACCGCTCTTCGCGACAGCGGCGAGGCTGCGTGGATCGCCGGCGGGCTGGTAGCGCGGGACGAGGGCCCTGCGGTTGAATTCCTGTCGCTGGACAGTTGGCCCACTACCCCATGATGCGTGTTGCCATTCTGATTTCCGGCCGCGGCAGCAACATGCTGCGGCTTGCCGACGTCATTGACAGCAGCACGAACCGGGCACAGATCATCCTGGTGGCGGCCAACAAACCCTGTCAGGGGCTGGAGAGTGCTGCCGGGATCGGCCTGCCGACGCAGCTTGTCGACCGTCATGACTTCGCCGACAGATCGGCGCAGGAAGACGCGCTGGCGGCGGCGATCGAGGCGACCGGCGCCGACTGGATTCTGCTTGCCGGCTATATGGCCATCCTGTCAGCAGGCTTTGTCGACAGGTTCCGGGACCGGATCATCAACATCCATCCATCGCTTCTGCCCGATTTGAAAGGGCTCGACACGCATGCCCGCGCCCTTGCCGCCGGACATGGGCGGCACGGCGCGACGGTCCATCTCGTCACGCCGGCGCTCGATGACGGGCCCATCCTTCTGCAGGCTGCACTGACAGTCAGCGGGGATGAGACAGAGGCGGAGCTGGCGGCGCGTGTGTTGAGGCTGGAACACGCTCTCTACCCGTTTGTCATTCTGGCGCTTGCCAGCGGGGAGCTGCAAATCATCGACGGCCACCCACACTGGCGACAGGGCACGCGATCGATTGAGTCAGCAGACAGGACAATCGCCGACGTTCTGAAAGATGCTGTCATCTGGCCGTGAAATCGCGCGGCCGGTCGATGGTGATCCGAGCAATCTTGATATTGATTTTACGCCACTGTTACGCCATAAACTGGCGAGGATATGAGACGTGGCGGGGGAGCCTTATCACATGAACACCGATGATTTTGACAAGCAGGCGCATGCGCATCTGAGCTTCTATCACAATTTCATGAACGCTTCGAAAATCGTTGTCGTTCTGGTCATCCTGACCCTTGTCATCATGGCTGCCACCCTTCTCTAGAGGGGCGCCAACGACAAAAAAGCCAGCAACAAACGAAAGTGGCGGCACCATGGTGCCGCCACTTTTGTTTCAGTCTGTCTTGCCTGCCAGCAGGCAGGTCAGCCAGCGATTTCGCTTCCCGAGAAGAAGAAAGCGATCTCATTGGCGGCGGTTTCCGGCGCGTCCGAACCATGTACCGAGTTGGCCTCGATGGATTCGGCGAAATCCTTGCGGATCGTGCCCTCGGCTGCTTCAGCCGGATTGGTGGCACCCATCACTTCGCGATTCCTGGCAATGGCATTCTCACCCTCGAGAACCTGCAACACAACCGGACCTGAGGTCATGAAGGCAACAAGGTCATTATAGAACGGGCGTTCCTTGTGAACGGCATAGAAGGCCTGCGCCTCGGCCTCGCTCAGCTGCTTGCGCTTCTGGGCAACGATGCGGAGACCGGCTGCCTCGAGACGGGCATTGATCTGACCGGTGATGTTACGACGCGTGGCGTCCGGCTTGATGATGGAGAAGGTTCTTTCGAGGGCCATGGTTTTCCCTTTGACTGGATTGAACAGCTTTGAACTGGTGAAGGCAGGGGGTTCAAACCCTGCACGGACGCGGCCTTAATAGGGCCAGACGCGCCACGTTACAAGGACAAAAGGCTGTCACAGCGGCAGTGACAGGCCCCCGCCACGGGCATCAGGCGCGCTGCTGCCACTTTCCATCATCGTCCTGCGCGAAATACCGCATTTCAACCCCCTCCATGCCGCGCCATTCCTGCCACTGGTTGCGGGCCTGCGCGACCTGCGCCTCGGATCGTCCGTCGAACAGATTGAAAACCCGCTCGAAGCTGGTCATGTCCTGACGCTCGGCGCCGTGCAACAGAAACAGAAACTCGGCCTCGATCGGGTTTGCCGTCCCCTCGGAGACGATCCATGCCACGGCATGCACCGCGCCATCACCATCGTCAAGCCCGTGTGGCAGCCAGGTGTCAGGCTCCCTTGTCCAGAGATCGTCATCAATCGCCTCGGCCGCCGGGCGCGGACAGTGAACCAGCACCTTGCGGCCAGCCTGGCGCGATTTTTCGATCAGCATGATCAGCGCGTCCGGCAGTTCGGATCTCGTCAGGTGATAAAAATCAACCTGTGGCATGTCGTTTACGCTGCGGCGACCGGTCAGCGGTCATCGGTGGTGATTTCGACCGGCTGCCAGTCATCTACCAGCCTGCTGAGAAGGCGTACGCCATATCCCGTACCCCCTTTCGGTACGGTCTTTGTGGCCTTGTCTGCCCACGCCTTGCCGGCGATATCGAGATGTGCCCAGGGTGTGTCGGTCACAAACCGTTCGAGGAAACAGGCTGCCGTGATCGAACCGCCCGCCGGACCGCCGATATTCTTCATGTCGGCGATATGGGATTTCAGCTGCTGGTGATAGGGTTTGCCGAGCGGCATGCGCCAGACAGGCTCGAGCGTCGCCGCACCGGCCGTGGAAAGCTGATCGGACAGCCCGTCACTGTTGCTGAAGACACCGGCATATTCCTTGCCAAGCGCAACAATCATTGCCCCGGTCAACGTCGCCAGATCGACCATCGCCTGCGGCTTAAACCGGGTCTGCGTGTAATGCAGGGCGTCGGCCAGCACCAGCCTGCCCTCGGCATCGGTATTGATCACTTCGATCGTCTTGCCGGCCATCGAGGTCACGACATCTCCCGGCCGCTGCGCATTACCGTCAGGCATGTTCTCGACAAGCCCGATGACCCCGACGACGTTGCGCGCCACCTTGCGGGAAGCCAGCGCCATCATGGTGCCGGTCACGGCGGCAGCGCCGCCCATGTCGAACTTCATATCCTCCATGCCCTTGGCCGGCTTCAGCGAGATGCCGCCGGTGTCGAAGGTGACGCCCTTGCCGACCAGCGCGATGGGATCCTCATCCGCACCGCCATGCCAGTTCATGACAACAAGACGCGACTCACGCCGGCTTCCCTGCCCCACGCCAAGAAGCGCGCCCATGCCCAGCTCGGCCATGGCGTCCTCATCAAGGACAGACACCTCAACGCCAAGTTCTCCCAGCACCGTACAGCGCGCGGCAAACTCAACCGGGAACAATGTGTTGGGTGGCTCAAAGACAAGATTGCGCGCCATTTCAACCCCCTTCATCAGACCCATCCGGTCGATGACAGCCGGATGCGACTCGCCCAGACCGTCTGACACAACCGTGATCTGGATCGATTTTTCCTTCCGCGTTGTCTCGGTGAAATAATCCTCGAAATGATAGGCGGCTGACATCATGCCCATCAGAATGTCGGCCATCACCTCGTCGCCAAGCCCCTGATCAGGAAAACAGGCGCGCTTTGTTTCAAGACCGTCAATGGCCGAGAGGATCCGGCCGCCAACCTCTTCCGCCGCGCTCCCCGGCTTGATTTCGGCACCGGTTCCAACAAGAACAAACACCCCGGATTCAAGGAACAGGGTCAACGATTTGTTCGCTTCACCGGTAAATTGCGCTGCCGCCATGGCGGCGATTACCGACGCCGCGGCGGCCTTGTCGAGCGTTGGCAACAACGTGCCACCCTTGGCCACAAGACAAATGACCGCATGGGCACCGTCCGGCACATTCGAGGAAAAGGAGAGATCTAGTTTGGATGCCATTTGTCTGTCCTGTCTGCTGTTTTCCGGTGCGACGGCTCAAGGTCGCTGCACCGGGCGACTGATAAAACAGCTTTGCTGCAACCCTGTCAAACCGATGCATGGCGGCATGGCTGTATTTCCGCCGCCAGCCCCGGATGTGATGTCATTGCTTTTGCTTTTTCCGGTGTGCATATGGTAATCATGCCCGCAGAGTCTCAAGGGGCCACCATGCAATTTGACCGCTACCTTTTTGCGCAGATGATCCGGACCAGTATTGCCGTGTCGGTCACACTGGTCGGCATCATGTGGCTGTTCCAGACGATCCGCATTCTCGAGGTGGTTATCAATCGCGGCGCACCGATCTCGGAATTCCTTCTGATGTCGGTCACGGTGATCCCGCTCTGGCTGACAATCGCTGCGCCAATCGGCGGGTTCATTGGTGTCACCTGGGTACTTCACCGCGCCGTTGCCGACCGTGAACTCCTTGTCATGCAGGCAAGCGGCATGAGTGCGCTGCAGCTGGCGCGCGCACCGATTGCGCTTGGCGTTCTGTTGAGTACAGCGCTGATGCTGAACTCGACAATCCTGCTTCCCTTGAGCTTTGGTGTTTACAAGCAGGTGCAGTTCAAGGTCCGTAACAGTATTCCCGCCATCATGCTACAGGAGGATGTCTTCATTGATGTCGTCGACGGGATGACGATGCTGATCGGTGAGAAATACGAAGATGGGCTGGCACGGGATATTTTCATCCATGATGAACGTACCGAAGGCAAGGTCATCACCCTGACAGCGCGAGCCGGCCAGTTCATCGAGCGCGACGGACTTCCCGCGGTGCTCCTTCAGGACGGGGAGCGGATGGAACTTGGCAGCAATGAAAAAGCCGGGGCAAAGCTTCTTTTCGACACGCATATGGTGATGATTGCGCCGCAAGACCGGAAAGAGGCAACGCGGATGCCAATCGACATGAATGAGGATACGATCACCAACCTTCTTGATCCAGCCAAGTCGCCAAGCCCTGCCTATATTAACCAGCGTCGTGCCGAAGGCCATTACCGGCTGGTGTCACCAATATTGGCGCTTGTTCTTGTGCTGACCGCCAGCTGTGGTGTCCTGTACGGGCAGGTGCGACGTCATACATGGACCCGCCGAACCATCATGACCTTCTGCGCAGGCATGCTCTGCATTGCGGCAGTCATCTCCTCGCGCTCGCTTGTTACGATGATCCCGGCGACCGTGCCACTTCTCTATGCCAGCCTCGTAGTGCCAGCCATCCTGATGATGGCAATGCTTGCCATGCCCTCATTGACCACCACGCCATCCAATCCGGATGACCGCCTCGGGGCACTGTCATGATCGGCACGGCGATTTCCGGCACATTGTTCCGTTATTTTGGTGGCCGATACGCTGCCTGGATTCTGGCAAGCGGCATCGGACTGACCATCGTGGTATCGCTGATCCAGGCTGTTGAACTGGCCCGACGCAGCAGTAACAAGCAGATGGCAGAAGATGTCAGCATCCTGAACCTTGTCCTGCTGAACATTCCCACCGTGATCGAGATGACCCTGCCAATCATGATGATCATCGGTTCGATGGTATGTTTTGAATCCTGGAACCGGACGAATGAATTCATTGTCAGCCGTGGCTTTGGAAAATCGATCTGGTCGGTGCTCAGTCCGGTTGTGTTCGTCTCGTGTCTGGTCGGGGTGGTTTATGTCAGCATCATAAATCCAATCGGCTCGGTAACATCGCGCCATTACGAAAGCCTGATGAATTCGATTGTTGGCCAAACCGAACAACGGCTGTCCGTTTCGGCCGATGGCATATGGCTCCGTGACGAACATCCGAACGGGCGCTTGATCATCCATGGCAAAATGCTGGAGGTCGACATGTCCAGCATCGTCAGGCCGGTGGTCTACAAATTCGATGAAGAGGCAAATCTCGTGCTCCGGATCAAGGCCAACAGCATGCAACTCACCGACAGCGGATGGGTCATCGAAGATGGTCGGGCCTGGAACCGGGAAGGCATCCTGGTTGAAAAGGGCAGCATGATGCTGCCAAGCAACCTCGGCATACTTGACCTTGGGCTTTCGAGTGAACCACCCAACACAATCGCCATCTATTCGCTACCCACTTTCATCGCGTTGCTTGAGCGGGCAGGCCTGCCAGCGTTGGAACACAGGCTTCACTTCCATAGATTGCTGGCCATGCCACTGCTACTGGTGGGCCTTGCCATGATCAGTGCCCGCGTCACTCTTACCAACATGGTCAGAGGCCGACGCGCGAGACTGTTCACGCGGGGCATGATCCTTGCTGTATCAGTCACGCTGTTCAGTCATTTCATGCAGGTTCTTGGTGAGTCGCTCCGCCTCCCTGTTGTTCTTGCTGCCTGGGCGCCAGCGCTCTGCGTTGCCGTCACCGGCACCATCATGCTCGCCAGAATGGATGAGGCCTGAAAGGTCATGAAAAAAATGAACCAACTTGCCAAACTGCTGTTGATCCAGAGCATTGCAGCCATTTTTCTCTGGTCGGGTCTCGCCGTTGCGCAGATAAGCATCGTGGCGACGGTAAACGAACACCCCATCACAAATTATGATGTTGAACAGCGGGCCAAATTTCTGGAATTCGCGACCAATATCCGCATCAATGACCAAAACCGTGACCGGGTCTATGAGGACGCTTTGCAACTTCTGATCGATGACAAGCTTCGGTTGGAGGAAGCAAAGGACATGATTCCCGATGTGGAATCCTCCGTGCTGCCAGAGGCACGGAATTTCATGAACCAGAATTTCGGCAACGGAGACAGGTCAGGCACCATCATATTACGTGAGGCGGGAATCGACCCGATGACGGTGCAGCAGAAATATACCAGCGACCTTGCCTGGTCGAGCTATATCAGTGGCCGGTTTCAGGAGAAATTCTCGAATATTGAAACCATGATTGATGAAGAGTTGGCAAGAATGAGGCTCAGTGCGTCAAAGCCACAGATCCAGCTTGGCGAGATTGTCCTTGCCCCCGGACAGTCACGGGACCTGACCCAAACCGAGGCGCTGGCGAGAGAAATTGCCGCCGCCGTCAGAAAGGGGGCCAGTTTCGCCGAAATCGCGCGTCAATATTCCGCCTCGGGCAGTGCCTCGCGGGGCGGCAATATCGGCTGGGTCATGGTTGAAAAGCTGCCAAAAGCATTCCGTGACGAGCTGGCCGGCATGAAGAGCGGCGAGGTCACCGACCCCGTTCTTCTCGATGGCGCGTTCTATCTCCTTCGCCACACAGGTGAACGCAGGAACGGGCTTGTCGACAGTTCACAGTCACGCGTCTGGCTTGCCCGCGCGATCCTGCCTGTATCCGCCGATGCCACAGATGCCGACCGTCTTGAGGCTGCCGCCAGGGTATCCCGTGACACATCGGACATTACCGATTGTGATGCGATGGAGACTCTCAACACGGAATATGGAAGTGGCGCCTTTGCCCGGCTTGATGAAATGCTTGTCGCCGACATGGGGCCTCAAATGCAGCAATTGATCGCATCTCTTGACAGCGGCAAGCCTTCAGAGCCGCTGGTCTTCTCAGAAGGGATCGCCTCGATGATGATCTGCAAGATTATGGAGCCGGAACTGCAGCTTCCCGATCGCGAGGAAATCAGACAGATATTCTTTGACCGTGTCTTTGGCAGCCTCAGCGAGCGCCAGGCGCTGAAACTGCGACGGACAGCGGTCATCGAGCGCCGTGACGGGTGATGGCACCCACAGCCTCATCGGGTGAAGTGGCGACTGCGACAGGCGCGCGCCTCATACTCACCCCGGGCGATCCTGCCGGCATTGGCGCGGAAATCACCCTGAAGGCACATGCCGCCGGTGAACGCGGGTTCGCCATCATCGAGGATCCACGGCGCTTGGCAGAGCTTGCCGACACGCTGAAGATCGACGCCAAAACCCGCATCATCGACACGCCGGATGACATCAGCACCGCAGATGACGATCTCCCCGTGATACCGCTGGAATGGCCGCAAACGCCCCGCGCCGGCACCGCCGATCCGCGCAACGCGACGGTCATTATCGAAAGCATTCGCAGAGCCGTCGAGTGGGCACGTGATGGCAGCGCCGCTGCCATAGTCACCAACCCGCTCAACAAGGCGGTGTTGCAAGAGGCCGGTTTCACCCATCCCGGGCATACGGAATTTCTGGCGACATTGTCAGCACCGCGTGACGGCGCTCCGGCGATGATGCTGGCATGTGATGAGCTACGCGTCGTTCCGGTGACAATCCATATGGCCTTGCGGGACGTCCCTGATGCCCTTACAGGTGATGACATCGTCAACAAGGGCATGCTGCTTGCCGAATCACTGAGGCGGGATTTTTCCTGTCCCGACCCGCGCATCGCCGTCTGCGGCCTGAACCCGCATGCCGGGGAGAATGGCCAGTTCGGTGACGAGGATGAGCAGGTGATCGCGCCAGCGGTTGCCAGGTTAGAAGCCGCCGGGATCAGGGCGTTTGGCCCGGTGTCGGCAGATACACTGTTCCATCGGCGGGCACGGGAAACCTATGACGGGGTGCTGGGCATGTATCATGACCAGGTGCTGATCCCGATCAAAACGCTTGATTTCGATGGTGGCGTGAACGTGACGCTTGGGCTCGATTTCATCCGGACATCACCGGATCATGGCACGGCCTTCGACATTGCTGGCACCGGCAAGGCACAGGCAGGCAGTCTGATTGCCGCCATCCGCATGGCGCGGCTGATGGCAAAGAGTCGTCATGCCAGCAGGTAACAGCTATCCCGAAAACGCCGCCATCGAGGCGCTGCCTTCGCTGAAGCAGCTGGTTGGCAAGCTGGACATGCGGGCGCGCAAGTCGCTGGGACAGAATTTTCTGTTCGATTTGAGCCTGACACGTCGCATCGCCCGCAGCGCTGGACGGCTGGACGGTACGACAATCGAGGTCGGGCCGGGACCGGGCGGTCTGACGCGCGCGCTGCTGCTGGAGGGGGCGCACAGGGTCATCGCGATCGAAAAGGACTTCCGCGCCGGTACCGTTCTGGCCTCGCTTCTCGGCGCTGCCGGAAACAGGCTGGAACTTGTCGAGGCGGACGCACTGAAAACACCCTTGTGGCAGATGGGGGAAGCGCCGCGCCGGATCGTCGCCAATCTGCCCTATAACATCGCCACAACTTTACTGATCCAGTGGCTTGGCCGGGCCAGCGCCTTTGAATCGATGACGCTGATGTTCCAGAAGGAAGTCGCCGAAAGGATCACGGCACAGCCGGGTGACAGTGCTTTCGGGCGGCTTAGTATCCTCACCGGCTGGATGGCCGACGCCGCCATCCTGTTCGACATTCCGCCGGAAGCCTTTGTGCCGGCGCCAAAGATCACTTCGACGGTCGTTCATATCAGGCCGCTTGCCGCGCCACGTTATGAATGCGAGCGGGCAGCGCTGGAGCATGTCACTCGGCTTGCCTTCGGTCAGCGTCGCAAGATGCTGCGTGCGTCACTGAAGCCGATTGGCGGCGAGGCCCTGCTCACCCGCGCCGGAATCGACCCGCAAGGCCGTCCCCAGGATCTTGATATCGAGGCATTCTGCCGCCTTGCACGTGAGGTTGGCGCGCCAGAAGACGTCACGGAAGATGACAGGGCAAAGGGTCAGTCACCCTCGGCCTGAAGCGTGCGGACAAATTCCGTCAAACCGGTTTGCCTGTCGCGGCGCAGCCGTTCAGCGGCAAGAATCGCACGAACAGACCTGACCGACCGCTCCAGATCATCATTCACAACGATATAGTTATATTCGGGGTAATGGCTGATTTCATCAGACGCCTTGGCCATGCGGGCCGCAACCACCTCGTCACTGTCCTCAGCCCGCGCTTCCAGTCGCGATTGCAGGGCAGCGCGGGACGGAGGCAGGACAAACACCGATACGAGGTCATCGCCAGCCGCGTTGGCAACCTGTTGTGTCCCCTGCCAGTCGATGTCGAACAGCACATCACCACCAGCCTCAAGCACCGCCATCACATCAGCTTTCGGCGTACCATAGGAATTGCCGAACACCGTCGCATATTCCAGAAAGGCTTCAGACGCGACCATGTCGTCAAACCGCGCCTGATCGACAAAATGATAGTCGCGGCCATCAACCTCGTTGGGGCGCGGCGGCCTTGTCGTCGCCGAGACCGACAGGGTCAGATTCACATCCTCGGCCAGCAACTGGCGCGCAATCGATGTCTTGCCCGCCCCTGACGGCGACGACAGGACCAGCATGAGCCCCCGACGGCCGACCCCGGCGCCTGTTTGCGCAGTTCCTGTCATGGCAATTCCTTCTTTCCGGCTCGTTCAGTTGTCACGAAGGCCAGCCTTTCGCTGCACCTCGCGGAATAATCTTACATTCCGGTTATGTTCGTCCAGCGTCCTCGCAAATCGCAACCCACCCTTGCCGTCAGAGACGAAATAGAGATTTTTGGTGATGGCCGGTGACAGCGCCGCATTGATTGATTCAAGGCTCGGGTTGCAGATTGGCGTCTTTGGCAATCCCTTGATGACATAGGTGTTCCATTCGGTCTCGCGCTTGAGATCAGACCGGCGGATGGTGCGCTTTGTATTGCCTTCCACGCCATAGAGCACTGTTGGGTCGGATTGCAACCGCATGCCGCGTTTCAGCCTGTTGACGAAAACACCGGCAACCTCCAGCCGCTCGGCGCTGTCAGCGGTTTCCAGCTCGATGATGGAGGCAAGGATCAGGGCGTCACGCGGCGTCTTGTATGGCAGGTCGGGGGCGCGGTCGATCCATGCTTCGGCAAGCGCCAGTTCACGCTTTTCCTGCATCCTGGCCAGCATCGCATCACGGCTGGTACCACGGGTGAAGAAATAGGTTTCCGGCAGCAGGCTGCCCTCGTCGAGCGCCACGGTGATATCGCCAGAAAAATTCTCATTCTTCAGGATCGCGGCACCGATCTCGGCCGAAGTCATGCCCTCGATGATGGTCAGGCGCCGCTGATGGCTTCGTCCGGCATGAATGATGTCCATGATCGCCGCCAGGCTGGCGCGCGGCGGTATCTCGAACTCGCCCTCCTTCGGCACAAAGGAGGCGCCTGCCATGATGCGGGCGGCATCATAATGATAGAGATCGCGGATCACGCCGCCACGCTTCAGCGTCCACCTTATGGTCGCATGGCCATCGCCGGGTGATATCTGGATCAGAACGCTGTCCTTGTGTGGCCCTTCGGCCTGCAGGATCATCCTGTCAGCCGCGAACCAGCTGCCGGTGATGATCGCGGCGAGGAGGCCGAGCAGCCCCACCGTCCGGATCATGAACCGGGCGGCGGATCGAAGCATCAGGTTACCTGGCCAATAATCAACGACGCATTTGTGCCGCCAAACCCGAAGGAGTTGGACATCGCGTTGCGGACCTCACGTTTGCGCGCCTTCAGCGGCACAAGATCGAAATCGGCCACCGCCTCTTCCGGATCCTCAAGGTTCAAGGTTGGCGGCACCTCGCCTGTTTGCACCGCCTTGATCGAATAGATGGCCTCTATCGCACCTGCCGCGCCGAGAAGATGACCTGTCGCGCTCTTTGTCGAGGACATGGAAACAGAACCGACCGCGTCACCAAGAAGGCGGCGCACCGCACCGGCCTCGATCAGGTCGCCAAGCGGCGTCGAGGTGCCGTGGGCGTTGACATAATCGATATCGGCCGGCGTCAGACCGGCACGCTTCAGGGCCGCCTGCATGGCGCGGAACCCGCCATCGCCATCCTCGGCCGGCGCGGTGATGTGATAGGCATCACCCGACATGCCATAACCCTTGATTTCAGCATATATGGTCGCGCCGCGGGCCTTAGCATGCTCAAGCTCCTCAAGCACGACAATGCCGGCCCCCTCGCCCATGACAAAGCCGTCACGGCCCTTGTCCCAGGGGCGCGAGCCTTGCTCGGGCCGGTCGTTATAGCCGGTGGACAGCGCTCTCGCGGCGGCAAAACCGGCCATGCCGATCCGGCATACGGCCGCCTCGGCGCCACCAGCCACCATCACGTCGGCATCGTCAAGAGCCACCATACGGGCGGCATCGCCAATGGCATGCGCACCGGTGGAACACGCGGTCACAACAGCATGGTTGGGACCCCTGAAACCGTATTTGATCGATACGTGCCCCGACACCAGATTGATCAGCGCCGAGGGAATGAAGAACGGGCTGATCTTGCGGGTGCCGCGGTCAGCCATCAGTTGGTCTGTTTTGACAATGGTCTCGAGGCCGCCAATACCGGAGCCGATCATCACACCGGTGCGGTTCTGCGCCTCGCGATCATCCGGCTTCCATCCAGAATCCTCGACCGCAAGCTGCGCCGCGACGACGCCAAGCTGGATGAACCTGTCCTGCCGGCGTTGTTCGCGGGGATCGATGAAATCGTCAAGATTGAGGCCGCCATCCTCGTCCGGACCGGGCACCTGGCCGGCGATCTGGCATGTGATATCACTAACCTCGAAATTGGAAATGCGGCTGATGCCGCTCTTTCCGGCAAGGATCCGGGACCAGTTGAGGTCGACCCCGACACCAAGCGGGGTGACCATTCCAAGACCGGTGACAACTACGCGACGCACGTTTTTCTCCTGATCTGGGAACGACCAGCTCTAAAATACGCCAGCCCCCGGGCTGCGTCCACCTGCAAGGCGACGAACCGGAGGCTGAGACCATTTCATGACCTGATCAGGCGGCGCTTTCTTCCAGAAAGGAGACAGCGTCCTTCACGGTCAGGATACGCTCGGCAGCGTCGTCCGGAATTTCAACACCGAACTCCTCTTCGAATGCCATGACCAGCTCGACGGTGTCGAGACTGGCAGCTCCAAGATCATCGATGAAGCTTGCGCCATCGACGACCTTGTCAGCGTCAACGCCAAGATGTTCCACCACAATGTTACGAACACGATCTGAGATATCGCTCATGAAAGCCCCCTTATCAGAAGGTTGGAGGTAGGCACGAAGGCCCCGGGAATTTCGAATGGGCGGCACTTAACACGTTTTTCTG
>Ga0181583_10001321_pt1 | contig 18364 bp, 4 predicted proteins | sample 071ome_31_FD_132461 | JGI IMG/M metagenome (GOLD analysis project Ga0181583, IMG submission 132461) | Coastal salt marsh microbial communities from the Groves Creek Marsh, Skidaway Island, Georgia - 071405CT metaG (megahit assembly) | ecosystem: Environmental > Aquatic > Marine > Intertidal zone... | reverse complement strand
GGGGACGCGCGGCCGGGCGCTCACCCCCGAAGGCGTTCAGGATCGCGAACGGGCCGAACTGCCGGAAGCGGTCGACGCCGCACGAGGTCACGAAGACGAAGCGACGCACGTCGCCGGCGGCGGCGGCGGCGCGGATCAAGTTGCCCGCGGCGACGAGATCCGTCTCCTTGGGGCCGTTGTCGCCGTCCCACCGCTTGGACGGGAACGCCGTCGTCCCCGTCGAGCACACCACCGCGTCGACCCCCTCTGCGGGCGGGGGTGCGGGGCTCGGGGGAGGGCGTCGAAGGCGACGCCGGGGGCCGGCCGGCGGCGCGCCGGGCGGGGCGCCCCCGTGGCATCCCCCGCGGGGGCGCCGGGCCCGGGGGGACCGCTCACCGAGGGCCTTGCCGAGGGTCGCGGGGTTCTTCAGGTCGCCCACCACCACGTCGAAGTCCTGCCCGTCCTTCAGGTTGCGCCCGAGGGTTTCTCTCCCCTTCTGCAGGGCTCGGGGGAGGCCGGGCGAGACCCTCGGGGGGGGGGATCGAGGGGCGTTTCGGCGCCCCGGCGCGCGCGCGGTGGCGACGAGATGGGGGGTTCAGGGGCTCGTGCGGAAAGAAATTCGGTTGGAGACGGCGCGTCGGTGGTCGGAACCGCACCTGCGCGTCCCTGGTGAGGGCGCGCACGCGATACCCCCTCTCCAGGAGCTTGGCGCAAACTAGCTGTCCCACGCCCCCCGTGGCGCCCGCGACGAGCACCGTTGACCCTGGGAGCTGCGTCGGGGGGAGGGGGGCGGGGGGTGGATCGCCAATGTTCGTCGCGCTGCCACAGTATCGGCGCAGGGATCTTCCCCGGCGCGCGGAATCGCCGCGGGATTTCGGAGGGGGCGCCGCGCCGTCCACTCACCACGACCGAGGCGCTCCCCGCGGCACTCGCGGCGACGCGCGCGCGGGGAGGGGAGGGCCGGGCGCGCCCGTCGAGCCTCGGGGACGCGACTGCCGGGCCCCGCTGCGCGGCCGGGGACGGGGCCACGGCGGGGACCGGGCGCACCGCGGCCCGGGGCGCGCTGGGCGCTGCCGTGAGGGGGGTCGAGAAGGCAGCGAGCGACATCGGGGGCGGAGCGGCGCGCGGGGAGTGGCGTCCGCGGCGGGGCGGGGGCGGCCCATGAGCCGGAGCCCGCGGGGGAGCCGGTGCCCTCCGAGACGGGCAGGCGTGGCGTGCCCGACCTCGACACTGTGACAGTCTTCCGAGCGCCGGGACTCGCGCGGGAGGCCGTGGCGGAGGCCCATTGAGCGAGTCTCGGCGCGCGCGTTTCCGTATAAGACCGCGCAATCCCGCAGACGAGTCGATCTAGGGGGGGATACGCGCAAAAAACCGACACCTCCCCGCTCGCGTTCCGAGCCTTCACAGCGAGAGTCCCGGCCTCCGGATCGCGCAGAGAATGAAGCTCGACCGCTCCCGGGAGAAGATCTTCGTGGCCCTGGTCGCTGTCTTCGGGTTCATGCTCCTCGCGCGCTTCGCGAGACTCGGCACCTCCCCGCACCAACCGTCCCTCGTCCCCGTCCCGGCCCCGGGCAGGTGAGTGCCTGCAGGGTCGGGGACCGCCCGACGGACGTGGTCCCCCGCCCTAGGCTCCCCGCCCGCGGGGCCCTCGTCCCTTCCGCGAGCTGCGCCCCGCACCGCGCCCTTCCCGCAGCCTCGGGAGCGCCAACGGCGCGATGGCGGCCACCGAAGAGCCCCCCCGGCGGCACCTGGTGTGCGGGGGCGAGTCACTGGGGGAGCACGAGCGGTGCCTGTCCGACCTGCTGGCGCTGCCCGCGCCGCAGTACGTGTACTACACGGCGAGTCCGGACCCCGCCACCGGGCAGCCGTGGTGCCCCGACTGCCGCCGCAGCCTCCCCGCCGCCAGGGAGCTCGTGGCCGCCAGCGGCGGCAGCCTCGCCGAGGTGAACGTCGGCCCCCGGCGCGCGTGGCGGGAGCCGGACCACCCGCTCCGGACGCTCCCGTGGCTCCGGCTGTCCGGCGTGCCAACTTTCGTCCGCTGGGGCAGGGACGCCGCCGGGGGCGGGGCCATCCTCGCCCGCGTCGACCGGACCCTAGAGCGGGCCGGCACCGAGGCAGAGGCACGCCAGGTGCTGGGGAGCTTCCTAGCGGAGACCGCGGGGCTGGGGAGGTGATGCGGTGCTGACACGCGCGTGTGTGGGGTCGCCTCGCTTGAACCGGCACAGGAACAAGTGCACGTACGTGTGGTAGTAGGTATCAAGTGTTGAAACAAGAGTTAGGGTTAGGGCCACATTTGGGCCCTGGTCAGCGGCGTCCGCTGCCGACCCCCGCCGGGGGGCCTCCTACTCCGGGATCGCGTCCCCGGCGGGCCCGCCCCCGCCCCCGGGGGTCCCTGGCGGGCCCGGCCTCCACCGGGAGATGCGCTCGGACAGCGGCCCCGGGGACCCCATGGCGGCGCTCATGTCGGACCGGCGGCTCCGGGTCGACTTGTTTCCCGAGACGGCCTCCCGCAGGGCGTCCTCCGCGGGGGCGGGGACCCCCCTCGCGGCGGCGTCGCCCCCCCTGCGGTCCGCGCCCGCCTCCTGGGCGCCCACCGGCAGCGTCCGCGTCGCCCCCGCGGCTGCAGGGGCCCCGGCGGCCGCCGCTCCTTCCTCATCCCTGGGATTCAGGGGGGGAGCCGGGATCACACTCCCCCCCTCCCGAAAAGGCCCAAACAGCGACGTGCCCCTCTTGGACCCACCGCCCCCCCCGAACAGAGCCGACCCCAGGATCCAGCTGGATCGCTGGTGGGTCTCCGAGGCGCCCATGGGGGCCGCCTCCGACTCCCGGCGCTGCGGACCCCCGACTCCCGGCGCCGGCGGCGCTCCCGCGGCGTCCGCCTGGGGGCGGGACGCCGCGTGGAGGGCGTCCCGGCGCTCCCCGGGGCTGACGCCGAGCTCGGCGCCGGTCCGGGCCGCCGCGAGGCGCCTGCCCTCCCGCCCGGTGCGCAGCGCGGCGAGCCGCGGCCCCTCGGACTCGAGGCCCGAGAGGAGGATCGACTTGCGGAGGGTGTGGAGGTGGAGCAGCCGCGCCTCCTCGGGCGTCAGCTCCCCGTGCCTCGGCCAACCCCGGAGGCTCCGCCCGCCCAGGGCCAGGCCGACCCACCGGTTGGCGTACTTCTTGGCGAGGACCGTCGGGTCGGCGATCACGCGGCGCCTCTGGGCCTGGCCGCGGTGGTGCGAGTGCGTGTCCCAGACGAAGCTGACGAGGTCCCGGGACATGATGATCAGGGCGCCGACCTGGCCCAGGACCTGGGCGGCGATCGTGAAGAGCAGGACGGCCAGGATGGCCGTGGAGAGGGTGGCGCCGAACTGGAGGCGCTCGACGTCGTCGTCCGGCGGCTGCGTGTTGACCACCCACACCATGGCGTAGACCAGCGTCTCGGCCACGGCCGTGAGCGCGTCCGTGAACTGGTCGAGCACGCTGCTGAAGGGAGTGAACGTCAGGGTCTGCAGCATCGCGAAGGCCTGGAGCAGGGCCACGACCCCCGTGCTGCGGTTGGCGTACTCGCCGCCCGCGTCGTAGGCGGCCGTCGCGGAGAGCACTGCGATGGCCACGAGGCCCGCGACCGCCTTGAGCAGGACGGCGAACAGGGGGGCGTACTGCGCGCGGACCCACTTGCCCTGCACCGCCGCGGCGCCGTGCCCCGCCGCCCCGTCCTGGGAGTGCCGGGGGAGCTGGGCGCGGTCGCCCTCCCCGGACCGCTCCCGGCCCCGGATGGTCCCCTGCAGGGGCACGAGGGCGCCGCGGTCGAACCGGGGGACCCCGGGGACGAGGTCGTACGTCGCGCCCACGCGCGCTACGGCCGGCCCCGTGATGTTGTCGAAGATGATCGACCACCCAGAGATGAGGCTCTCCCCCTTGCGCGCCCCGGGGGGCGCCTTCCAGGTGCCCCGGGGCATCCCGCGGCCGATCCCGAGCCACGAGAGCACGGGCCACGGGCGCACGCGGACGCCCATCTTGTCCCCAGGCACCTCATAGTACACGTGCCGCTCGCTGGGGTAGGCCGCCACCTGCAGGAAGGCCACCCGCGCCGTCGTCAGCATGAGCACGGGCAGCACGACCAGCGCGATCACGAGGAGGCCGTAGATCACGGTCGCCGTCTCCCGGAGCACCAGGAAAGTCCCGGCGGCCGAGGCCAGGACGGGCATGAAGATCATCAGGATGAAGATCTCGGGGCGCGGCCACTGCAGGATGGCCGGGGCGAGGCGGCGCCGGGACGCCGGGGGGCGCTCCGCCGGCCGCGCCAGGCGGTTCGCGGCGACGACCTTGTCCGCGGCCCGCTTCCACTTGGAGAGCGCGGCCGAGGGCTCGCTGCCGTCCCCGTCCTCCCGGACCCCCGAGGTCTCGTCTTCCCCGGGCGCCCCCGCCACGGACAGGCGGGCGCTGCCCGGGCGCCCCTCGCCCGCGTCCCGGTCGCCCCCGAAGAGCGGGCGGAAGCTCCGCGCCGTGAAGGACCGCTTCACCCGGCGCTCCAGGCGCCCGACGGCGCCCGTGCTGGTGTCGTAGCGCATGACCAGGAAGAGCAGCGAGTGCGCGAGGACCACGGCCAGGACGATGCAGCCCACCCAGAAGACCTGCCGCCCGGCCAGGGCCTTGGCCAGGACGGGGTCGAACGGGGGGGCGGCGGTCGCGTCCACTTCGTCGCCGGGCTCCTGGAGGAGGCCCCGACCCCGCGCGGCGCGCGCGACGCGGTTGGCCTCGGCGAGCGCAAAGTCCTCCCACGTCGACGAGGGGTCGCCCCAGGGCCCCACGGATGCCTCGCCGGCTCCGGCGCCCCGGCCCGAGAGCCTCCGGCGCGCTCCAGCGCCGGCGTCCCCGGCGTCCCCGGCGTCCCCGCCCCCACTGCTGCCCTTGGACCAGGGGGTGTCCCAGGACGCGTTGAATGTGCCGCCCAGCTGGGAGCTGAACCCCACAACGCCGTCCGAGGCCCACGGCGGGAGCACGACCCCCATGGCGGCGAGACGCTGCATCAAGCCGGCCAGCCCGGCGATGCGCATCCCGGCGCCCATGGACCCCATGCCCGACGTGGCTGCGCCCGTCATGGCCGCCACGCCGCCCGTCCCCGCGCCGACGGCGGCCACCGTCGTGGGCACCGCGGCGGTGGTGGTGAGCGCCTGGAGGGCCGCGCTCCGGCGCTCGCACACGCTGGCCACCGAGACGGCCGGCGCCGCGTTGCCGAGGAGGTCCCGCAGGCCCTCGGCGACGCGGACGCGGAAGTACACCCGCGACTCCCCCGTGGCGTCCGCGACCGCCACCCGGACCCGCCCGTGGCCGTCGACGGCGCTCCACGCCTGCACGCGGGCCTCGATGGTCGCCCCCCCCCCGCCGACGCCCGCCGCCGAGAGGGCCGCCTGCAGGTCCTCGCGCGAGACGGGCATGGGCTCACCGAAGCGGACGTCGAGCTCGAGGGGCGAGTCGCAGTCGAAGAGCAGCGTGCCCGACGCCGCGCTGATGGACGGGGCGGGGGGCACCGTGTCGAGGCGGACGAGGAGCGCGTTGGAGACGGCCACGTCCGACAGGGGCGGGACCCACCCGGCGCCGGACGGGTCCGACGCGAGGGCGGCGTGGAGGGCCTCCGTCGCGACGATGCGCGCCGTCTGCTGCACCCGGCCCACGGTGACGCGCAGGAGCATCCGGGTCGCCGACACGGGGTCCACGCCGTCGGCGTCGGCGAGTGAGAAGCGGACCTCGGTCAGCCTCCGGCCCCCCTCGCCCTCCGCGGAGAGCACCTCGTCGGCGCTGGCGGCCAGTGCCCGGACCTGCGCGTCCGTCAGGCGCTCCCCGAAGGTGACCTGGACGACGACGCCGTCCGGAAGCAAGCCCGAGGCGCTCGCCGCCGTAGTCCCGCCGTTGCTCCCCGTCAGGCAGGGGTCGGCCGGCTGGGGGGTGGCGCCCGGCCCCGCGTTGTCCAGCCAGGTGCCCGCGACGACCTCGATCACAGAGAGGTGGTTCCGGAGGGTGCTGCGGTCCCGGGACCTGCACTGGTACTCGCCGTAGGTCTCGGACCACGAGGGGCCGGTCGGCGCGATGGGGTCCAGGACGGGGACGGGGGTGGCCTCGGCGGGCGGGGGGCTCGGGGGCGGGGAGGGGCTGGGGGGCGGGCTGGGCGGCGGCGGGGGGCTCGGCGGGGGGCTCGGCGGCGGGGGCGGGCTCGGCGGCGGGCTCGGCGGCGGCGGGGCCGCCACCGCTAGCGGCGGCGGCGCCGGGCCGGCCGGCGGGGGCGACGGCGGCGGCGGCGGCGGGGGCACCGACAGGAAGAGGGACTTGACGGGGCTGAGGACCAGCCTCGTGGCGTCCCAGCCGCTCTGCCCGTAGATGTTGCTCCCCCAGCACAGGAGCTCCTTCGCCGCCTGGCCCGAGCGCAGGACCACGGCGCACGTGTGCTCGTCCCCCGCGTTGAGGGAGTGCACAGTGGCGCCGGCCGGCAGCTGGACCGAAACGGGGGTCTCCGAGAGGGACGTCCCGACGTACGTCCCGTCCCCGAGCTGCCCGGACGCGTTGCTGCCCCAGCACTTGATGCTCTGCCCGCCGGCGAAGAGGCTGAGGACGGCGCACGAGTGGTTCTTCCCCGAGGAGACGTGCGTGGCTTCCCCCCCCATGACGTAGCGCCCGCCCCCCACGAGCCGCGCCGTGGTCGAGCATGGCTGCGAGCCCGTGCAGGTGCCAGCCGAGGGCGAGCCGAGCTGCCCGTGGTTGTTGAGCCCCCAGCAGAAGACGTCCCCGCGTGCGTCCACCGCGCACGTGTGCTGGTACCCCGCGCTCACCGCCACAGCGTCGGCCATGGCGTTGTGCCCCTGCCACATGACGAAGAGCTTGTGGACGACCGACTGCCCGTCGCCGAAGTACCCGCCCTTGAGGTCCAGGGAGTGGTCCTTGGCCGACACGCCCGTCTCGTCGACGCCTTGGGGGTCCCCTGCCTGGACCGTGTACCGGAACGTCACGTCGTAGTTGTTGAAGATGTCAGGGCCTGTGGTGCTGCTGTAAGCCGCGATCCTCTCGACGGGGCTCGTCAGTCCCATGAGGATGGTGACCTCCGGGGGGCCGCCGGTGAGGGAGAACGACTCCATGCCGTAGCATGTGATGGTGACGAAGATGTCCTCCCCGGTGACGTAGCTGACCCCGTTGGATGGGGGACTGGCCGGGGCGGCGATGGCGCAGAGCGAGTCAGCCGGCCGGACCATCTTCTGGACCTTTTGCGGCGTCTGCTGCGGGGTGACCGCGTCGAAGGACCCCACGCCGGCCTGTCCGTAGCTGTTGTTGCCCCAGCACAGGACCACGTTCTTCGCAGAGCCCACGCAGTCTAATTCGCTGGTGTAGTCGCACGTGTTGAGTTCCGAGGCGTTGTTGAGGATGAGGCAGCCGTGCTTGCTCCCCAGGGACATCCCGTACGGGTTGTCGTATACGACCCGGTACGGATCCGAGGTGCTCTGGTTGTAGTAGCCGTACGATGAGGGGTAGATCTGCCCCCCCTCAACCCTCCCCGGCTCGACGTAGTAGTTCTCGGGCGACGGGCTGTAGTAGATGGGGTTCCCGACGTTGTCGAAGCCCAGCTGATAGTCCACCTGCCTGCCCCAGCACGGTAGGCTCCACGTGGACAGGGCACCAGCTTCCTTCCCCATGAGGCAGGTGTTGTCCTCGCCGAGCACGAGCAGCGACGTGGCGGCGGCGTAGGGGCTGGGCGTCCCCTCGGCGCCCACGAGGGCCTCGCCCGGCGTGAATGCGACCTCGCACATCGGCGCGTAGGATAGGCCCCCGCTGTCGCAGTGGGTGACGTCCAGGCCGTACTCGGCGTCGTCGTACAAGTTGTAGTAGTCGTAGCGCAGTCCGCGCCCGAGCTGTCCATGGCTCGACTCGCCCCAGCAGCAGACCTTGCCGTCCGACATGACAGCGCAGCCGTGCTTGGACGAGTTCCCCGAAGAGACGGCGCCCCGGAACACGTCTCCCGTGGAGCAGCCGGAGAAGTCCACCAACACGCCCGACGTGGATAGTCCGCTCTCGAGGCCCCCGGGCCGCGCCCTCCCGAGCTGCCCCTCGAGACCGACGCCGAAGCAGCGGATCTGCTTGACCCCCGTGGCGGTGGCCACGGCCGTGACGCAGGTGTGGTAGTACCCCGAGAAGGACTCGACGGCCTCGAGACCCGCCCCACCCAGGTTGGCGACGACCGGGACAGTGCTCGTGTAGCCGATCTCGCCGTCGCCAATGTTCCCCTGCCCGTCTACCCGCTCCCCCCAGCAGTACACGTCCTTGGCATCGTTGTCCGCGACCGCGCACACCGTCTTGGTCCCCACCCGGATTGAGATCACGCCTCCGGGGACCGATGCCCCCACCGTCACGTTATCGAGAGCCTCCCCCACGCCCGGACCCTTGGTGAACTCGTTCTCGTATCCGCCGAAGATGCCTTGCCCGGAGCCGGACCGGCCAAAGTTGATGTCCCCCCAGCACTTGATCGTCCCGGTGCCGAACACGGCGCATGACGTGTCGCCGCCCACGGCGATGGCCGTCTCATCGCCGTCCGTCGGCTGCGCCGAGTTGTAGATGCGCTCCATGGGTGACGTCTCCGGGTACGGCCCCGGCTCGGTGGTCGTCGGAGCGCGCTGTAACATCGAGTCGGTGCCCCAGCAGAAGCCGCCCCACGTTGTGGAACCTACGACCATGGCCGTCCTTTGGACGTAGCCACAGCCGTGGCTGGCCCCGAGCTTGACGCTCGTCATCCCCTGCCCGAGGCCGAACTGCGTCCCCGAGGTGTTCCACCCGCCCCCCGGCGCAGCGGCCCGGAGCCACCGCTGCTCGTCGGTGAAGCCCGTGGCGAGCACGCCCGCCACGGCGGCGGCCTGGTCCCCGAGGCACCGCATCTCCCCGTTCTCCTGGGTCACGACACAGAGGGCGTTGTTTCCCGAGGCGATGACCACCGGGGTGCCCCAGACGTGGATCGCCACGGGGTCGGACGCGTTGCCCAGGAGAGGCGAGCTCAGGAGGCGACGACCAGCCGGTGGCAAGATGATCTCCCCGGAGCACCTCACGCCGCGGGCGCCTGAGCCGTCGACGACGATGCCGCACGTGTGGTTGACGCCCGGGGCGATCTGGACCACGGAGCTGGGCCCCCCAGGGCCCCCCCATTGGGCGGGTGAGGGGCTGTCGCCACCGGTGAGGCCGAGCTTGTTGAAGCTGTTGAAGCCCATGCAGAAGGCCCGGCCGTCCGTGGCCACGAAGCAGGACACGTTTTGGTGCGCCGCCACCTGGACGGCCGACACGGCCCCGCCGCCGCTGTAAGTGACGAGCGTCGGGGTCGCGACCCCGGAGGCGACCCCGCCCGGGCCGAGGCCCAGCTCGCCGTAATCATTCGGGCCCCAGGCATAGACCTGGTTGGCCGTGTTGACCCCGATGCCGTGGGCGTGGAGGTCGATCTGGGGCAGCACGCGGGCGCACGTGGACCCGTCGCCCGAGAAGCCGTCGACGCAGTGGCACTCGTAGCCGGCGGAGTTCACGCCGGTCGTCACGTTGATGCAGACCGCGTTGGGGTCGCACGAGTGCCTCCGGTTGGCGCACTCGTCGAAGTCCACCCTGGTGGCCGAGGCGGCCAGCGACACGGCGGGCGTGGACACGGTGAGCGGGTTCGCGCTGTCGCCCAGGTTTAAGGCGGAGGACCTCTGCCCACACCGCCCATCCCAGTTGTTGCCCCAGGCCTTGACAGTGCCGTCCTCGAGGACCGCGACGGCGCTCGCCGGGCCCATCGCGTAGATGCTCGCGACGCTTCCCCCGAGCGGCACCGTCGCGGCGGACTCGAGCTCTCCCGGGTCGTCGCCGACCTTGTCCGTGGGGATGCTGAACTCGGGGTCCCCGGCCTCGAGCCCGATACCGAGCACGCCGGCTTCGTTGAGGCCCCAGCACTTGGTCGATTTGTCTGCCAGCAAGGCGCAAGTGAAATCGTCCCCGGCCGTGATCTGGAGCGCGGACTGGCCCAGCGGCACCGCCTCGAAGCCGGTGAGTTTCGGGGAGTTGGTGTTGCCCAGGCCCATCTGCCCGAGCGTGTTGTCCCCCCAGCACTTGACCTGCCCGCTCGTCAGCAGAGCGCAGCCGTGATTACCCCCGACGGCCACCTGGACCGCCGCTGAGCCCAGCGCCACGGCGACCAGGCTGTCACCCATCTCGCCGTCATCGTCGCCGATCCCCACCGGCGTCGTCCCCGTCCCCAGCTGCCCAGAGCCCCCCGCCCCGAAGCATACCACGCTCCCGTCGTCGCGGACGACGCACGTCGCGTTCAGCCCCGCGGCAACGTGCCTGGCGGTGCGGTCGGTCCCGAGGTCGATGTCGGCGAGCGCGTCCATCGCCTCTGGCGTCGTCCCGACGTTGGATCCCCCGGGGACGCCGCAGGAGCCCACTTCGTTGCCCCCCCAGCACCGCAGGCCTCCCCATTCCATGATCGCGCACGTGTGCTGCTCGTTCGCCGCCAGCATCACCACCGACCCCCTCAACGCCGACTCAAAGCCAGTGCACGTCGTGCCACCACAAAGGCCGTACCCGACCGAGAGGGGCTGCGACGGGAAGGATAGTTGGCCGTCTATAGGTTCGGGTGTGGCGCCCCTGCCCAACGTGTCGCCGTATCCGAGCTGCCCAGAGAAGTTCGCGCCCCAGCACTTGACGTTCTGGTCCGAGTAGAGGAGGCAGACGTGATTGGTGCCGCACACGATCGACGTGGGCCAGAAGTACTCATCCGAGGGGACAGCGGGGGTGTTCACCCCCATGTCCGTGGGGAGGTCCCCGTGCTTTGCGGCGTCCCCGTTGTCGAGGACGCCATCCTGCGAAACAAAGACACCCCTCGGCCGTGGCTGGATCGCGCCCCTGGGAATTTCGCGGCGGCCTGGTGCGCCCCCGAGCCCGCGGGCGGGGACCAGGGGGACCCCGCGGGGAAGCCTCGCGCGGAAGCAGGCAGGGAAGCCTCGCGCTGAGTTGTCCGGGAAATCGAGAGCGAGGGGCTACGAGGCATGTATCAGCGATATTTTCGGGCATTTCGGGCACATGGGGCTGAACGTGCGTTTCGCGGATCGATTTGAGGGAAGAGCTCCGCGGTCGCGGGGGGCGTGGACCCACCAAGTTTGAGCCCCAGCACTTCACCGCGGACGGGCTCCCCTCGTGGATTGCACAGGTGAAGTCTCCACCTGCACGAACGAAAATCATACGATACATCGGATTCGAAGGGTCCAAGGTCGATAGATGGAGATACCGCGGCAGATACTGTTCGTCAGCGGCAGCCTTGTCGAGGGCTGCCCGCAGCAATGAACCAGATAACCCGGGCGACCGTAGCCCCAGCCCCATTCCACTCACCGGTGCACGCTTGCTGCCTAAATCCCCACGCATTTGCCCCTCGAACGAGCAGGATGGTCGAGAGGACGGCGAGGATGAGGATGCGCCCGAGGGGGGCCGAGAAGGCAGCGAGCGACATCGGGGGCGGAGCGGCCCCGCCGCGCTACTGCGTCAGCGGTAAACGAAACACGTGTCGGGGGTCTGGAGATGAAGCCGAATCTAGCTGGAGGCTCGCCGTTTGTCCGCCGGGAGAGGCCGGAGACGGTGCCTGCGCTCAAACGGGTTCGGAGCCCGCGTGGCCAAGAGCGCGTGAAGCGTGCGCGAAGGGGGTGTAGCAGGCAGATTTTAAGCACAGCCGCGTCAAGCTCCCCCCCGCCGCCGCAAGTCCGCGACGCTGGCACTGCCGGGCTGATGCTCGTCAGGCCGTTGCAGTGGCAGGTGGCATCCGATGCCACAGTCAGAGGGGATGGCGACGCCATCCCCTCTTCAACCGGTCGGCGCCGGACTGCGACGCGGCGGGGCGCTCCGACCCGCCGACCACCCTCACCCGTCCTCCGGGACCAGGTCGCGGTTCCGCTGGAGCCAGCCGCCCGAGACGAGCTTGCCCCTGGCGTCGGCCTCCGACTCGATCTCGTTGGCGAGGCGCGAGCTGTTGACGACGATCATGACCCACTGCCGGATCTCGGCCAGCGTGGCGCTCGTCTTGACGGCCTCCTCGTGGCTCACCGACTCGAGGAGGTCCATTGCCAGGCGGACCTGAACCTCCTTGAGGGCGTGGATGGCGCCGCCCATCTTGACTTCGCTCGACGCCTCGGCAATGAGCACCAGATAGTTCTTCGGGTCCGAGGCCTCAAACGATATCCGGGCCTTGATCGTGCTCCACACCTTGTCGCGCTGCGCCGAGTCGGCGACGTCGATCCCGTTGAGCAGCCGCGAGTCCCCCGGGTGCAGCAGCGCATGCATGGCCGCGACGATGCGGAACACCTTCTCCGTCGGCTCCCGGTACCCCTTGATCTCCTGGAGCTCCCGCTGCCTCTCCGTCAGCGACTTGATCTGCCAGGTCACCATCTTGGACAGCGTCCCGTAGGCCGCGCGGTTGGCCTGGTCGTCGTCCCGGAGCTCCACCAGCCCCCCCGGGTGACTTTGCATCTCCTCCTCCATTGCCACCATGTCGGGGGTACGCTTGCCCCGCCCCGCCAGCCAGATCGTGAGCTCCGCGCTCACCTGCTGCAGCAGGATCACCGCCTGCCAGTCCCGGTGGCGGTCCCCGGCTAGCTCGGCGTAGTATCCCCCGCCGTCCGGGCGCACGGAGCACATCTCGCACGCGCCGCCGTCCGTGCCCTCGGCCGCGTTGGCCGTGGCCACCACGCAGCCCAGGATCCCCGCGTCGAACCACCGCTTCTTGCCCATCGCGGGCGCGTCGCGCCAGACGGGCAGCGCCGCCACTGTCCCCTCGAAGACCCCCGCCGTGAAGGCCCCGCCCTTCACGGCCTCGGCGAGCTTGCGGTACGCGGGCGCCACGTCCCGCGTTCGCGCCAGTGCGCCGTAGAGGGTGGTTAGCTGGTGCAGGTGACCGACCGAGAGCGGTTTCTCCCTCGCGGCCCCCAGTCCCGGGGGGCTGGGCGGCGGGACGCCGGCGGGCGCCCCCTCGCGGCTGTCGAGCGTCCGACGCGAGCCCTCCCGCGCCTTCATCCGTGTCCGTGCTGCCCGGAGGCCGCCGCCGAGGTTGGCGGACGAGTCCCCCATCGGGTCGTCGCCCCCCGGGGTGTGTTTGGCGTGGAGCTGCTGGGCCCGCCGCGACGCCCCCGCCTCCAGCTCGCTCGTGAACAGGACGTCTACCTCGGGCGACAGCTGCATGAGGTCGTTGGCGGTCACGGACGGGAGGCCAAAGCGGCTCGCAAGGCGGATGACCTCCCAGACCGCCTTGGACTCGCGGATCTCCGTCCGGGCCTTGGTGGTGGACCCCTCCTCGTGGACGACCTCGAGGACCGATAGGCGGACGTGGTAGTGGGTCAGGAGGAGCTTGGCAATCCTCCCCAGGTGCTCGACGAGGAGCTGGGGGCTCGTAGCCTCCTGCAGGCGCCCGATGGCGTCCTCGACGCGGGCGAACCGCGAGTCGTCGTCCTGGTCGCGCATGTACTGGACGAGAACGGCCTGCCTCGCGCCCATGCACGCGTGCACCTCGGCCGCCCGCTCCCTGGGCAGCCGCGTCAGCAGGAGGGCCGCGAGGTCGGGCCGGGTCTTGATCAGCCCCAGCAGCAGCTCAGCGACGCACTGGCTGTCCATTGACAGGAGTACCTTGCCCAGCCGGGTGGCCAGGTCGCTCAGCTCTTTCTGAGGGTCGTCCTCCCGCTCCGCCTTCTCCCGCAGCTGCCGACGCTCCCCGCCCCTCTGGATGGGGACTGACAGCCGCTTCTCCCGCTTGGTGACCATGGGGGGGCCGCGGGACCCCTCCTCCTCGTCGATCACGTCGCGGATCCCCTTGACCACGCTGTCCTGCGCGTAGCTGTCCTCGATGAACTCTTTCTCGTTCCCGCTCACGAAGACGCTCTGTGTGCGCCGCTTGGTCTTGGTCATCATGCGTTCGATCGACCGGGGCACTGCGCTCGAGGCGCCTTTGATGCCCTTGTTCGGCTCGCCCGGCGAGCCGCCGCCTCCCCCGACGGCCGCCTCGAACTCGACGCCCCGATCCTTCGCCTCCATCTCGGACTTCATCTTCTCGCGGAGCACCAGCTCCTCGGACATCCGCACCGCGACGCCGATCCCCTTGGTGGTCACCAGCTCCCTGAGGGCGTTCTGGGTGGCCACCTCGGGGTCCACGTCTTCGTCTAGCGCGTCGAAGGCGTCGGGGCGGGACTTACGGCGCCTATCCTCCTTCTTCTTTTCATGGAGGAACTTCTGCACCACGTCCTTGGCGCTGACCCGCTTGTCGAAGACTTCGAGAGAAACCTTGAGGCGCAGCGCCGCTTCCGCCTGCGTGTCGCGGAGGGCCCGGCGGGCCTTCCCGCTGTCCTTGAGCAGCCCGATCTCGTCGATGAGCTCGTGAGCCTCGAGCCAGAGGCGCCGGTGGCTCTCCACCTCACGCTTGAAGGCCTTGGTGAGGTCAGCGTCGCGCTCCATGGCCGCGGCGATGCCCTCGGCCCACGTGGGGCCCATTTCGATGCTGGTGGACCCGAGCAGGGCCCCTAGCCGGCAGGCCCGCATCCCACGGAGGAACCCCAGCGCGGCGTCCGGCTGCCACTGAGTCACGAACCGGAGCGCGCCCACCAGCGCGAAGGACAAAAACTGCCCCACCGTGTTCCGTGGGAGCGACCCCATGGCGGCGGCCAGCATGTCGGCGGCCTTGAGCGATGGCGTCGCCAGCACTGCGGCGATCGGCCCATTCATCGCCACCCACAGCGCCACGTCGGTCGGGGTCTCCATCTCCTCCAGGGATCCGCGGAGCTGCCCCTCTAGCTGCTCCTCGAAGGCCACCACGGAGCGAAGGAGCTCGGTGAAGTCGACCGATGCCGTGACCGCCTCTGTTTTCTGCACCTCCTTGCTGTCGAACACCTTGGTCAGCTGGTCCAGCACCTTGAGCTGTGTCGCGCGGTACAAGCCCTTGCGAGCGTGCTGATACTCAGCGGTTGCGGCGAAGACCTTCTGGAGCTGGTGGTCGTCCCCGCGGGTGACGAGGGCGATCACGGCCGGCACGCGCGCCTCGGGCATCTCCACGAGCGTGTGCGCGACCATGACCTCGTCCATGAAGGCCAGCGCGGCGGCCACCCCTTCATCGTCCAGGCGACCGAGCAGGTTGGCGCGGATCGACGCCGGGAGCGGCGTCAGCATGTCGGCGACGAGCTCCGGGACGGCACCGTTGATGGCGCTGTGGATGGCGTGCGTGTGTCCGAGCTTCCAGGCCGCCAGGGCAAACATCGGGGCGTGCTTGACGTTGCCCGTCCGCTGCGCGAGCCACTTGCGCAGCTCTCGCATCCCCTGCCCCCGGATGGCCTTCTCCACGAACTCCTGCCCGGTCACGATAACTGCGACGGCCTGGGAAACGTTCTGGATCGTCGCCCGGCTCTGCGCCAGCCGGTGGTCGAGCAGGTTGAAGATGGCCTTATCCTTCACCAGGAAGAAGGATGCCAGGGCCTCGACGCTCAGCTCGGCGGCCATGACGTCGAAGGTAGCCTGGTCAGTCGACAGGAGGAGGCGGCACCCGTCGGTGAAGGGGCCCTGGGCGATGATGTGGCAGGCGGCTGCCGCCCCGAGCTCCCCCAGCAGTTCCTTCATCTGCTTGAGAGTCAGGTCCGAGAAGTCGAAGTCGAACGACGCCGGGTCGAACTCCTGGATCCACACGGCCAGCTCCTGCTCCGACAGCCGCTTGAGCGCATGCGACACAGACACGTCCGACTCCCCTGCCAGTTTGTTGAGGCGCTCGTTGATGTGCTCCAGGTCCTGCATGCGGCTCCGCATGGCCTTAATCTCCTTTTCATGCTCCGCTGTCTCCCGCTGCTTGATCTCCCGAAGCTTCTCGGCCGCCGCACGCTGCGCCTCGACCGTCGACTGCTTCCGCTGCAGGTCCTCCCGGAGGTTTCGCTCCTCTCTCAGCTGCCGGCCCAGCTCCTTCAGCCGCTTCAGGGCGTCCTGGAGCTCCTCGCTCTCGACCAGCCGGGAGATGTCGATCTTCTTGTGCGTCTTCTGACGGCGCACCGGGTCCCTCCCCGAGTCCATTCCCTGCACCGTCGCCAGGATGTCCTGCATGTTTGCGCGGAGGCCCACGAGGTCCTCGTGGGCCGGGTCAAACTCCGACCCACGCTCGCTGTCGCCCCCCGCGTCACCCGGGCCCACGGCGAACGCGACCCGCCCCCCCGGGCGCTCCGGCCCGGGCGTGCTCGCCCGCGTGTCCCCCCCGCCCCCGGCCTGGCTGTGCCCCCGCCGCCCCTCGCGGCTCGCGGGGCGCGATGGGGCTGCCGACCCGTGGTGGCTGCCCGGCCGGGAGAGCCGCTTGAAGCTGCTCCGGGCCTCGGGGTGCCGCTGCAGGGCCTGAATGGCGTCCGAGGCCGACCGGAGCTTCTCCACCGTCTCGTGCAGCCGCGCCCGCATCGAGCTCAGCTCGTCCTCGAGGGCAACGTTGTCCCGCTTGAACATGACGAGCCGGTCCGAGACCAGGCGCCGCAGGAGTCCCTGGGCGAGGACGAGGAGGGGCTGCAGGTCCACCACGGTGCGGGGCCTGAGGTTGGCCACGAACTCGGCGAGCTGTTCGGCGGGAACGGCCTCCTCGGCCTCGACCTCCCGCAGTGTCACGGCCGTCGGGTGCTTGGCAGTGAAGGCCCCCGAGGCGGGCCCCGCCTGCACCACGTCCCCGCCCGGGGCCTCCCCCGCGGCCCCGGAGGGGCTCCCGCGCGCCCGCCCGCCCCCCGCGGGCTCCTCGAGCCGCGTCATCTGGAGCCGCAGGAAGCGGAGGTTCGGGGACAGCGGGGACGTGTCGAGGGGCAAGGCGTCCCCGTCCCAGTCGGGAACCACGTCAAAGTAGCCAACGCGGGGGACGGGGGTGCGCTTGGTGGGGCCCGGGCGCGGGGCCCACTGGGGGTGGGGGGCCTGCGGCGGCGCGGGCCCGCTGCTGAGGCGGATCTTCGGGAGCTCCACGCGGCCGGGCTCGGCGGCGGAGGGGCGGTCGCCCGGGGCCCCGGCCGGGCTCGCCAGCGGGGGCAGGGCTGCGCCCGAGGCCTCCGCGAGGTCCGCGTGGGAGCGCACCGAGATCGCCGACGGCTCCGGCATGACGTATGGCGGCGCCACTACCGCCCTGCGACGCACAGCAGGAGGAGGGGGTGGGCGGGTTCAGGAGGAGGCGTCGGCACCTGGGGGGCTCGTGGGGGAGGGGACCCCTGCAGGGTGGGGAGCCCGGCGATGCGCGTCACCTGGGGTTCGTGGCAGGCCCTGGACCCAGCCCGTGCGCCTTGGCCTCTTTCTTCGACGCGGGGGAGAAGAATCCCTTCCCTCCCTCGTCCCGCGTCGGGAAGTAGAATCGGCAAACCCTGCGATTTCCAGCCGGGGAGATGCGCCGCGTCACGCGCGGGTTTCCCCACCCCAGGCCACTTTCCCGAGACCATACGCACTCATCATATACATATCATCGCGGTGGCTGATAGAGGGGGTTCACAATACCACCACATCGGCCGAGGGGCGCCCCCACGAACGAACCATGCGTCCTCTACATGCCCCCGGCAAGGTCGCTGATCAAGCTGTCGGGATCCCGGGCGTGCTGGATCTGTCCGGGTCAGAATCACGTCTTGGAGCGGAAAATAACAAGAGATGATGGTCCGCCCGGCGAACCCTGGAATCGATCGCCGCTTGGGCGCTGGATTCGGCGGGAGAAGGCTGGGTGCACTCCCCCGCATTTCTGCCGGCACCCTGCATGTCCAGCGCGTGGATGGCGGCACCGGCGGCGCGGGCCAACTTAATAAAACGCTCCAACACCCGCTCGCGTGTCAATGCTCACCTCTCGGAAGGTCCGGGATCCTCCGGCTTGGGCTCGTCCCTCCTCGCCCACGCCTTGGCGGCCTCGTCCTTCAGGGTCTGGCTGTCCGCTTTAATGACAGCGCGCCGGTCCCACGACACGAGTTCAGCAGCGCGGTCCGTCATTGCGGGCGGGCTGTCTGCGGCCCTTACAAGGTGGGGGGACTCCCCAGGACCTCTCCCCGAGCGGATCGGGGCTCCACCTCCGGGCCGGGCGGGGTAGTTGGTGCTGGCTACGGATAGGGGGGGGGGCGCCTCCACGAGCAGCGCGAGCGCTCCACGTTGTTAACAGGAATGGGATGTGTCGCAGGGGTCGACGAGCGCTTGAGGGCCCGGGGTGGGGAGCACGGACGGTGCTGGCACCTCGGAGCTGGCACACCACTCGTGGCATGACACGCCGGGTGGACTGGGGGGGGGGCACCTGGCGCCCGGGAAGACGCAAGTGCCCTGGCAGCCGTCGTATCCCGTCATTTGTGCCGCTGTTGAGAGTGTAGCGTAGAACTCTGCCCTAGGTCGCTTGTCTGTCCGCACTGGGTGAAGGGAG
>Ga0181583_10001317_pt1 | contig 18430 bp, 17 predicted proteins | sample 071ome_31_FD_132461 | JGI IMG/M metagenome (GOLD analysis project Ga0181583, IMG submission 132461) | Coastal salt marsh microbial communities from the Groves Creek Marsh, Skidaway Island, Georgia - 071405CT metaG (megahit assembly) | ecosystem: Environmental > Aquatic > Marine > Intertidal... | reverse complement strand
TCTGATTGCAATCTGTTTACCGATTGCATTGTATGGATTCTTTGCTCATGTGGCCTCAGTGGCAATACCTCAGGGTGAATGGATACAGCTACCATGATTGACAATATTTTGGCCGGCATTGCGGTAGTTGCAAACTTTGAGAGTATCTTGGCGCTCGCGGGCGGAGTGCTGATTGGAGTCATCGCAGGCGCCATTCCAGGGATGTCAGCAACAATGGCTGTCGCACTGACGTTACCCTTTACCTTTTCGTTAAGCCCGATTACTGGGATTTTACTGTTACTTGGTGTTTACAAAGGTGGCATCTTCGGCGGCTGTATTCCGGCAATTTTAATCAAAACACCCGGGACACCGGCCTCAAGCGCGACCGTGTTGGATGGTCATCCGATGGCCGAGCAAGGGGAATCTGGACGCGCGTTAGGCATGGCTCTGTATGCATCATGCACCGCTGATCTGATTTCAAATCTCGCGCTAATTTTGTTTGCCGGTTGGCTCGCTTCGTTTGCGCTAAAGTTTGGTCCTCCTGAATTTTTCACGCTGATTCTGTTCTCCCTAACCATCATTGCAGGGGTTTCCGGCGCGAGCTTAATCAGAGGTGTATTTTCAGCCTCGCTTGGTTTGTTATTCGCAACAGTCGGCCTGGATTTAGTGTACGGCACCAATCGCTTCACCATGAACGATCCCAATCTCATGGGCGGTCTCAATTTCATTGCTGTTTTGATTGGTTTATTCGCGATACCAGAAATCCTGAATATGATCTGGAGCCCTGACAAAAATAGTGGCCAAGCACGTGCTCTCAGTTCGGCTTGGGTATCGTTCGCTGAATACAAACGGTGTTTCCGTTCAATCATCCGGGGATCATTCATTGGAGTCTTCCTCGGAAGTATCCCAGGTATCGGGGCAGCTCCAGCAGCCTTCCTGTCATACAGCGAAGCGAAACGGAATTCCCCGAACAAGGCGAATTTTGGTAAAGGCGAAATCGAAGGTGTTGCCGCATCAGAAGCAGGCAACAATGGTGTTGCAGGCGCAACACTGATTCCTCTATTAGCGCTTGGTGTGCCGGGAGATGTGATCACAGCAATCATTATTGGCGCATTTATGATCCATGGTCTGCAACCAGGCCCAATGATGTTCTTATCCAACGTCGATATCATTTATGCACTCTTCGTCGGACTCATTCTAAGTTCAGTGTTCTTATTTGGTATCGGAAGTTTTGCCATTCGGGGCTTCCGCTTCATTTCCAAAATCCCTAAGGCTGTACTGTTACCTTCGGTACTGATTCTTTGTATCTATGGATGCTACGCAATCAACAATACACTCTTTGATGTGGGCGTTATGTTTGTGATGGGTTGGTTAGGATTCTTGATGTGCCGAGCATCAATACCAGCTCCACCATTTTTGATCGCTTTTATCTTAGGTCCTCTGTTCGAGGATAATTTTAGGCAAGCGATGCTGATGTCCAACGGAGATATGACGATCTTGTTCCGAAGTCCAATCACGTGGTTTTTCTGGGCAGTCACATTGCTGACGATTTTCGCGATCTCACGGAAAGTTAGCGGACTCGACAATAAGCCAGCACAGCTTGCTGAGGAGATCGAATGAACTGCGCTCATTGGCTCGCCCATTTCATCAAAGCGCAAGGCATCGACACTGTTTTTTCTGTTTCGGGTAATCAAATCATGCCCGTGTATGACGGCTGTCTCGATGCGGAGGTACGTATTATCCATGCCCGCCATGAAGGCGCCTGCGTGTTTATGGCTGATGGCTACTCGCAGATTGCGAGGCGACCTGGTATTGCACTCGTGACTGCTGGATCCGGCTTCATGAATGCGCTTGGTGCCGCTTTCTCCGCGAAGCATGCACGCTCACGCGTACTGCTGCTCAGTGGTGATTCGCCTGTCAAACTCGATGGTCAGGGCGCATTTCAAGAAATGCAGCAAATGCGTGTGTTTGAAGCAGAGTTTGATTTCACACGGCGACCTCGGACTTCCGCCGAGTTTGTGACAGCTATCGAGGCAGCCTACCAGTACCTCATGTCTGATGAATGTAATGGTCCGGCGCACGTTGCCCTACCTGCTGATGTACTTTTGGCGGAGTGTGAAACCGAACCTCTTCAACTCGATCAGGAAAAAACTGTTACTTCAAAAGCGCTGGAAATCGCTCGTAGCATCCAACATGCCGTTCAGGAAGCGTCTAATCCTCTTCTGATTCTAGGACCTCAGCTGAACCGCTCCAGACACCCCGGGCTCACTGAATCATTAGGCGATTTATTAGGCTGTCCGATCATATGCATGGAAAGCCCCCGTGGTCTGGCTGATCCAGCGGAACCGGAACTACTCGATCAGATTACCAACGCAGATCTTTTGATCGCATTGGCCAAGCCTGTCGATTTCACGCTCAAATTTGGCACCATGAGTTCTGATAGTTGCAAATGGATCGTGGTTGATCATGATGCGCGCGTGATCAGTCAAGCCAAAACAAACCTGTCGCGTTTCAATTATGAGGCGCATACGATTGCAGCTGAGCAGGTTGTCCGTGCTTTTCCTGTGTCACTAAAGGCAAATCCATCAGCACTCGAGTATGACCCAAAAGTCACCGCGCACTCTGAACTGTTTGACGCCATAGCCTCAGCCTGTCGAGATCAGGCGCGTGAAATCATTTTAATCAGCGACGGCGGTGAATTTGGTCAGTGGGTACAGTCCGCGTTACATGCCCCACTTCGAATCATTAATGGTGTTTCTGGAACCATTGGCGGTGGCTTAGCATACGGTATGGGTGCACAAATCGCAGCCCCTGAAGCCTTGGTGATCTCCTGTATGGGTGATGGCACCATCGGATTCCATCTGAGTGAGTATGAGACAGCTGCACGCGAAGAAATCCCCGTTATTACGATCATCGGTAATGATCATCGCTGGAATGCCGAATACCAGATCCAAATAAGAGAATTTGGTGCAGATCGAACCTATGCCTGTGAATTAAGTGGAGCCAAATACGGTGAAGCAGTGGTCGCACTCGGTGGCCACGGCGTCGATATTGAACACCTCGATGCGTTAACCCGCGAATTGATGGTCGCAATCGATAAACGCGTGGTGAGCTGTCTCAACGTAACAATTGATCCGATAGCCTATGCGCGAGGCGGCAAGTGAAGTCCATCAGTATCAAAGGCCCCGATCACTCTCTAGAGGCCGACATTTACGAAGCTAGTGATCGTTGGGTTTTATTATGTCACGGTAAAGTATTCGACAAGCGTGATTGGGGATCCTTACCGCAATCACTCAACACACATGGCCTGAGCGTTCTTTCGCTCAACTTTTCTGGCTATGGTGCTTCTGCCGGAAGCAAAGACCCAAATCAATATCCTCGAGACATCAGCTCCGCACTTGAGTGGCTGGATCAACGTAACCCAACATCCGTGTCGGCAATTGGTGCATCAATGGGTGCTGTCGCTTTGATTCATTGGGCTCAATCGGCGACACGCGAGGGAACATTAGAAACAACTGTGTTATTTGCTCCGCGCGCAGCTCCGCACGCAGTGATTCCGACACAGTCATTACATTGCCTATTTAATGCGCTTGAAGATGATGCTGACGCACATATCCGTTGCGTTGAAGAACATCTACCAAACGCACAGGTACACATGATTCCCGGTAGTGCGCACGCCCAAAATAATTTCAACGAACCACATGCAGATGAGGTTGTTGGTCTGATCACTTCACTGTTTACCGATGTGTAAATGATAGAGAACCTTCCGCAACTGCTCGGCCTAAGCTGGTTGCAACTGGCTCTGATTCCTTGTGTCTTTGTTTTAGGTGGAACAGCCAAAGGCGCCCTAGGATTTGGGCTTCCTTTTGTCACCGTCTCGATTACGCCGTTATTCGCCCCTTTGGATGTCGCACTTGCTGTCAACGCAGTCGTGTTACCAATTGCAAATTTCCTGCAATTCACTCAAAGCGGACTGATCAAACCCACGCTCGAGCGCTATCGTATGGTTGTCATCGGCATCCTTATCGGTGCACCGATCGGCGCGTATCTGCTGAGCGCAATGGATATTCATATCATTGAGTTGATTCTAGGAATTTTTGTGATGTGTTTTGTATTCATCACACTGTTTAATCCCAGTCTGAAAGTCCCATCAAAAAAAGAAAACAAATTGGGTCTCGGTGTTGGCCTGTCTGCCGGAGTCATCGGAACCATGACAACTGTCAATGGTCCGTTCTTTATCATGTATTTGCTGGGGTTACATATTGATCGACGTGAAATGCTCGCTGCCCTCGGGTTGTTATTCATCGTCTCAGGACTCTGCTTTACTGTATTTTTCAGTCTATTCGGGATTCTCACGGTTGAACGCGCATTACTTGGGGTTGTCTGCGCATTGTTCGCCATGATTGGCATGCGTATCGGAGATTGGGTCGTTCAATTTATCGACCGCGATTTCTTTAGAAAACTGGTTCTGTGCGGTCTTTTTATTCTCGGTTTCAATATCTTTTTACGAGGCTTAGGATGAATATTCGAGCAATTACGCTGTATCCCTGCAGCATTCCACTTAAACAACCAGTTGTCACTTCGTTTGGAAAAATGTTGGCACGATCATCATTGCTCGTCGCTGTGACCGATTCTGAGGGGAACATTGGCTGGGGCGAATGTTGGTGTAATTTTCCGAGCGGTGGAATGGCCTATAAGGTCCGACTCTATGAAGATACATTGGCGCCACGTCTACCGAAACAATCCGATTTAACGCCAACACAAATATCAAAGCATCTCACCGCAGCATTGCGAGTAATTGGCTGTCAAACAGGCGACCACGGAGCGATTGCACAAGTCATTGCAGGTCTTGATATCGCGCTGTGGGATTTGTCAGCGAAGCAGCACAATCGACCACTCGCAGCACTCCTCAATCCTCACTACCGAACGGAACTACCGATGTATGCATCTGGAGTTGATCGGAAAGAAATTGATGCACGCATTGATGCGGCGCGCCAGTTGGGGATCCGTGGATACAAACTCAAAGTCGGATTCAGTCCAGATGAAGATCTCCATGCAATCGATACCTTTTTAGCACGCTTAGATGCGGATGAATCGCTAGCGATCGATGCAAACCAGGGTTGGACGTTCGATGCAGCTCATGCGGTCATCCCAGCGATACCAAGAGAGATCCAGTGGATTGAAGAACCAATTCTTGCTGATGAACCGTATGAAAGATGGTCTGCGCTTCAGGACTTAACCGAGATACCCTTGTCTGGCGGGGAGAACTATCTGCACGAGAATGCGTTTTTAAGTTATTTCAACGCACCCAGTAAGCCATTCAGTATTTTACAGCCTGACGCGTGTAAATGGGGCGGCGTGACTGGTGTCAGCGCGCTATTCCCGGCAATCAAAGCAGCTGGTATCAATTTTTACCCGCATTTCCTTGGGAGTGCGGTTGGATTGGCAGCTTCCGCGCACTTGCTCGCTGCAGAGGGCGGCACCGGTTTATTGGAATACGATATCCAGCCAAACGCTCTTCGCGACGGCTTAGCTCAGGAGGCTCTTCCCATCCACAAGGGCCTCTATCAGATCGCTGAAACCGGCGGACACGGCGTGACTCCGGATCCAGATGTGCTCAAAACCTGGTGCGACCACCCGATTGAGCTCGAATTACCCAACTAGTTGATTCAACTCATCAAACAAAACTTGTGATACCGCTATTCCGTCGATTTCCGCCTGCTCTCGTAGATTGAGACGTCGCGTTCCAGGCAAACGTGTACCATCCTGATCCAACAATTGGGTCAGCAAAAGTTCTAATCGTTGACTGAAACATCCACCAGAAAAAAGTTCTGGTTCGATGCAAATCAGCGTTTGCCCAACTGCTGGCGGTTCACCCTCGGCTTCAAAAAATGACGATGCTTCAAATCCAAAATTTGAACCACTGAGCGCTGCAGCTAAAATTTCGACCATCAAAACGAGTGCCGCACCCTTGGCTCCTCCCATAGGTAACATCGATCCGTCCAACACAGCATTTGGATCAGTTGTTGGGCGCCCGTCTCGATCAAGTCCCCACCCCTCTGGAATCGTGCGCCCTTCTTTTGCGGCAACCATCACTTTACCGCGCGCGACTTCACTCAGCGACAGATCAATCACGAGAGGTTCCGCATCGATCCGTGGTGTCGCAAATGCGATCGGATTAGTCCCAAAAATTGGTTTGAATCCACCAAAGGGTGCGATAGCCGCGGGACTATTTCCGACAACTAGACCAATCAAACCCTGCTGAGCTAATCGCTCAACGTGCCAACCTGCGACGCCGAAATGGTGTGATCGAAAAACAGCTGCTGCTGCGATACCCATCGATTTTGCTTTATTTCTCAGTTCATGAAGTGCGAGATCGATTGCGGGAAATGCAAATCCATAACCTGCGTCAACGCGCACTGCACTCGCCGTTTCAGCGATGATATGTGGCTTAGCGTGCCCTTGGACTTTACCCGAACGCGACTGCGCACAGTAACTTGCAACTCGAGAAACACCGTGCCCAACTTGACCGTCCATCTGCGCTTGAGTCAAAGCAGCAGCAACACTTGCGGCATTTGTTTCTGAAACATCTGAATTCAGGAATGCGCTCAAGATTAAGTTTTCTAATTCATGGCGCGGTATAAAAATATTACTCATATCCTAGGGCTCTCAATACATTTTCAGCTGTTACCTGACTGACTCGATGATTTGACTCATGTGTTACACCTGCGATGTGAGGCGTCAATACCAACTGCTCGATTCCTCCGAAGCGTGCTCCGTTTAATTGATCGAGAGGCTCATCTTCAAACACATCCAAGGCAGCGCCTCCGATGTGGCCGGTTTTGATGTGATGAATCAGTGCTTTTTCATCGACAATACCACCGCGCGACGTGTTGATCAGGATTGCACCTGTTTTCATTTGCGCAAGACGCTCAGAATCGATGAGCCGAAAGGTTTCGTCATTTAGCGGAACATGAATGCTGACGCAGTCAGAAATTGCCAACAGCTCTTCCAAACTTGGCAGCCTCAGTGCATCTGATTGGTCAGTCATCTCAGGTAAGTAGGGGTCAAAATAAGCGATTCGCATCCCAAACGCAGTGGCGCGTGCTGCAACAATCTGAGCAATTTGCCCGAAACCCAGCAAACCAATCGTTTTTCCTGAGATTTCACCACCGATAAATTGCTCCCGCGGCCAATCCCCACCAACCATTGCCTGAAACCCAGTTGTCATTGGACGACGTAAATGCAATAGAGCACTCATCACATATTCAGCAACGGCGATCGCATTGGCACCTGTTGCAGGAAGCACTTCAACATGTGCTTTCGCGGCAGCCTTTAGATCAATGTTATCAAGGCCAACACCCAAGCGACCAACCGCCTTTAAGTTCTTTGCCTGAGTAAAGATGTCGGCTGTCACTTGCGTCCGGTTACGTACAATCAACGCATCTGCTTCTGTCACACGTTGCATGAGCTCGGCATTGCGCTGAAATAAATCCGGTACGTAATCGACATGAAGTCTATTTTTCAGAAATGCGAGAGCCGATCCATCCATGAATTCAGTTACTAACACAGTGGCCATCTGATACTCCAAAAAAAGGGGACCTTACGGTCCCCATATCAGTCCGAATTAAGCGCTTCGATACAGTTTTGTCATCACGAACTCGCGATGCTTCAATACCTCAGCGGCGGTCATCCGGCCGTTACAGGTTCGAATCGTCATATCGATCAATGCATCACCAGCCTGATCGAGGTTCATTTCACCACTCAAAATACCAGAGACGTCCACATCGACGTGTTCGCCCATGGTCCGCACTGTTTTCGGGTTAGCAGTCAATTTGATCACAGGCTCAATCGGGTTTCCTATGATGTTGCCCTGCCCTGTTGGGAACAAATGCACAACAAAGCCTGCGGCTGCTTGCAGTGTCACACACTCCGCTGCCGCTGATGATGTATCCATGAAATACAGGCCTTTACCTGCCGATGGCATTTCAGCCGGCTCGAGCACATCAACAAACTTTGTTTTCTTACCAATTTTTTGGAAGTTACCAAACGCTTTCTCTTCGATGGTCGTCAAACCACCTGCGATGTTTCCTTTGGTTGGTTGACTATCTGACAGGTCAGACGTCTTATGCGGCTCAATCACCTCATCCATATACGCCTGCCAAGTTTTCATAAACTTCTCACCAATTTCTGGTGTCACGGCACGCTTGGCACACTCTTGCTCTGCGCCAGTCAGTTCTGATGTTTCACCGAAACACGTCGTGACTCCAAGCGGATCGAGCTTATCGACCAAGTTACCCACAGTTGGGTTGGACGCCAGGCCAGATGTTGTATCTGATTCACCGCACTTCATGCTGATCCACAACTCACTGATGTCACAAGGCTCACGCTGCAGTTCAGAAGCCCAGTGGACCATTTCTTTCGCTTTTCTCGATGCATCAGCGACGATCTGAATCTCACCATTTCCTGAAATACCAAATCCTTCAACAGGCTTACCTGTTGCGCGGATACCATCGACAACCTTACCTGTCCAACCCGCTTCAATCCCGATCACGATTACTGCTGCGACGTTCGGGTTACAGCCTGTACCGATCAGCGTTCTGAAGTGGAGGTCCAAATCAGCACCAAACTGCAACCTACCGTAATGGTGCGGTAATGCGATACATCCGGCGGTGTTTGCTGCAACCTTTTCTGCAGCTGCGTTTGAGAGGTCATCCAGCGGAAGAATCACCACATAGTTACGAATTCCGACACGACCATTTTCACGGCGATAGCCAAGGAAAGTTTTAGGAAGACTCATGCTTACCACCTCTTCGTTTTGCAGTTATGAACGTGTACGTGATTGCCAATTTTTGCGTCTGCAACCATGCGTCCAATATCACTTGAATACTTTAAGACTGTGTCGTTCTCGCTCATATCGACTAAGGCGATCTTGTGACCCAGAGGAATTGCATCGAGAGCTTTTACTTCGATCTTCTCACCTGTTTCCATGATCAACCCGCTGAGTGTTTTACCAGCCTCTACTGTTTCGACCACGATAACGCCGACATTGTCAGCTTTGTCGTGAACTAGAAAATCAGGTTGCGACATAAATCCTCCATACGTGAACCAGATTATTGTTGTGCTAAGAGCTTACCCCCATCGGAAAGATAATACAACTAAATCATCTAAGTCTTATATATGAATTATATGAATTTTGGAGAAATTCGATTAACATCTCTTTGAACTTGGGATAAGGTTTCCGCATGCAAAAGCTTTTTAATGCACCACTGTACGCACAGATCCGCGAAGAGATCTTTGCGGCACTTCGTTCCGGGCGTTGGTCAGCGAACGACCCCCTGCCATCCGAGACGAAGCTCGCCTCAGAGTTTTCGGTCAGTCAGGGAACTATTAGAAAAGCAATTGATGACTTAGTCGCCCAAAATATTTTGTACCGACATCAAGGCCGAGGAACCTTTATCCGGAGGCATGATGAACAGCAAAGCTTGTTTCGATTCTTTAACCTGTCGAGAACTGATGGGACAAAGCCCGTTCCAGAGAGCTTGAATATTCACTGCAAGACACGCAAAGGACTGAAACACGAGTGCCTCGCTCTGCAGGTTCCCACAGGTGACCGGTTCATTGAGGTACTCAGACTGCGACGACTGGATGGTCAGCCAGTGATTCTTGAAACGATTTTAGTCAGCCAGCAACGGTTTCCAGAGCTCAATAAGCGAGACTTACCGAATACGTTGTATGAGCTCTACAGCGACGACTACAACGTACACATCACACGCGCTGAAGAGCAAATCCAAGCGACCTTGCCAGATGCTACGGTAATCTCGCATCTCAACATCGAACCCACAACTCCTTTACTTGAGATTCGCCGGATCGCGTTTGATCTGCACGATCAACCGGTCGAATTGCGAATCAGTCAGTGTGTCACAGGGTCGTTTGTGTACACCTGCTCACTCAACTAGCATCATTTGGACGCATAAATTCCTCAAATCGACGTGCAGCCTCTCTCAATGCCGGTAAGCAACTCTCGAGTTGTTCCATTGGTAGCCGAAATACCGGTGCCTGGACAGTGAGCACAAGAGACAAACGTTTCTTAAAATCCAAGACAGGAACACCGATCGCAACAGTTCCAGCTAAAAACTCCTGATGATCGATCGCAAATCCCTGATCTCTGATTTTTGCAAGCTCGTGCAACAACTGATCCATCGATGTCACTGTATCAGCACTAAATTGTGTCAAACCGGTAACGCCAATAAGGCTTTCCACTTCTTGCTCAGAAAGCGTTGAGAGATACAATTTCCCAGATGCGGTGCAATGAAACGGCACGATACTTCCGACAGGAAATGTGATGCGAAGCGGCGAATCGACTTCGGCACGATCGATGTATCGCATCCCTTCCTCTGATGGGATCGCTAACGTACAGGTCTCGTTGAGCTGATCACGCAACCAAGTCAACACCTGTCGCCGTGACGTCTGCGCCCTGCGCGAGGCAAGTGCGTTGACAGCCAATCGTTGCGCACGTTCGCCAAGCGCATAACATCGACCACCGTCAATTTGCCTTAAGAACCCTTGACGCTCCAACAATTGCAGCAAACGATGCACCGTCGGCTTTGGCAATTGAAGACCTTCTGCAATCTCCGTGAGCGTCAAATCACCTTCGTGATCTGCGACAAACTCAAGGACTAACAAAGGTTTCAGATTCGATGGGATATCCGTATCCATCGAACCTTGTATTGCGAACATCTGACTAATGACGCTCTCCATAGTATAGGGTCACTGTATGTTTTGCTTCTGCGAAAAACAGCCATCGCTCGGTGAGGATACCGACGAAATGAATGATAGGAAGGCTAATGATTAGCCATGCGATGCCGGACCACAGAGCGATCATTGGCACAATAAACGCCAAACCGAACGCAATTTGTGAGAGCCGATTGACGTGTCGTCTCGCCACCACGAATCCCATTTCATGCTGCAACCAATTCTCTTCTGTGTGCGGCGCCATGAGTAGATCAACTTGACCCATTGAACCTAAACCGGTCGCCGTCTCAGGAGTCGATGACGATTGCTGACGTCCAGCGCGCTTCCACCAAATGGCCTTAATGGCCAAGGCAATCATGAGCGCGACCGTGGCCAACTCAATCAGGCCGCTCTCGCCAAGCAAGCTCTGCTCCCAAGCAACAATGACAACCAGGCCACCACAGGCCGATAAAGCGAGATACACCCAGGGTGTCAACGGATGGTACCAACGCGCAACCGTTCTTAAACTGCCGTAAATCATCGCAGTGGTCCATACAGTCACTAGACTCAAGACCGATACCACAAGCCCTAAAACTACTGAGCGCTCACCGTCTAGGTACCAGACTGCGGCATAGACCAGTGTCAAAGCGATCGTCGCAACAGCACAGACCCCCTCGCGCGATAACCATGAAGACCGCCACTGTGATAGCGCACGCCAGGCGCGTTCAGGGTGTCCGAGATGCAACAGTGAAGACATCAGACCGATTGAAACAGCTGATAGCCCGAGAATCACAAAGAGAATCAAATCCCTCGGGTCTTCGATAACGACCATCCCGAGCCCAAACCAAAACAACATACCAAGACCGAGGCCTGAGAGTGATGTGAATACGATAATTGACCACGCAGGACGCATTAGACTCTCCTTAATTAATCCAATTTCGCCAAAGCAGAATCAACCCATCCCCAAAAACCTTCGACATCCGGTTTTGATGAGTTCGCCTCAGGCTCAGTCGGTGCGCGATCTGAAGCAATCAAGTGACGCTTTTCTCGCGGGGGTAAATATTTATTGACCGGTGATGTCTGCTGTTCAGGCATCAGATCAAAGCCACCACGCTCTCGAACAAGCTGACTCACATCAGAGTCTGGATCTCCCAAATCACCAAATGCTCGCGCTCCAGTCGGACAGGTACGAACACAGGCTGGAACACGATCTTCTTCAGGAAGATTTTCATTGTAAATCCGATCCACACAGAGCGTGCATTTCTTCATCACTTGCTCAACCGGATCCATCTCTCGCGCACCATAGGGACAAGCCCATGCACACAAGCCGCATCCAATACAGTGATCTTCATTAACTAATACGATGCCATCTTCAACACGCTTGTAGGACGCGCCTGTCGGACACACAGTCACGCAGGGCGCATCGGTACAATGCAGACAGGATTTGGGGAAGTGAACAACCTGAGCGGTTGAATCAGTGGTCACTTCGAATGTATGGATCCGATTCAGCCAGGCACCAGTCTGCTGCGCACCGTAGGCATTCACATCGGATAGCGGTGCACCTTCGGAGCCTGTGTTCCATTCCTTGCAGTTCACGACGCACGCATGGCAACCGACACAAATGTCCAGATCGATGACCAGGCCTAATTTCTGAGCGCTAGGATTTTCGGGCAACATGGTCATGAGCGTCCTCCTTTGGCCTTCTGAAACTGCACTCCATAGGTCACCGTCGATGCTGGTTTCACCAAATTACCCGGCGCTTCGATGGTTGGAAATTCGGGATAAACGCCCGGATCATCCGGATCAGCCTTTTCAATCGACACTTTCAAGTCATACCAAGCAGCCTGGCCAGTGATTGGGTCTGAGTTCGACCAACGCAAACCATCGCCGCGCTCTGGGAGCAATTCATGAATCAGGTGATTCAACAAAAATCCTTTCGTCGCTTCCGGAGCATCTGGATCCAATTGCCAGGCTCCTTTTCGCTTTCCGATTGCATTCCAGGTCCAGACGGTATTTGGATTCAACGCATGCATCACGACCGCCTGCACTTTAATCCGCCCGTGATGTGAGCGCACCCAGACCCAATCGCCATCATGAATCGCATGCTGTTTCGCGATCTCCGAAGAGACAAACAGCGGGTTATGCCCATGAATCTGTCGCAACCATGGATTTTGCGACCCCCAAGAGTGGTACATCGCCATCGGTCGTTGCGTGAGTGCATAAATTGGAAACTCACTCTCCGAGACCATGTCGCCTTCAAACGGAGCGTACCATTCAGGGAGTGGCGTAAAGCATTGACGAACTCGCTCGCGCAAATGCTCTGGAGGCTGCTTGGGACCAAATCCCTCAGCTGCCAAACGGAACTTCTGCAACTCTTCACTGTAGATTTGATACAGGTAAGGAGCAGGCGCGTCATAAAAACCCATATCGACGGCAAATTGCTGATAGTCAGCATTTTGTGCTTTGTAATACCGTGCGGCATCCGGTAGCTCGTGCATCCAAAAACCGCCATTCTCAATATAAGAATCCAACTGCTTTGAATTAGGATCTCCACGACCAACCGCCGCGCCATCACCACGAAAACCAGCCAATGGACCCACACCTGGCTTTCGTTGATGGTTCACGATGTAGTCAGCGTAGTCTCGATATTTTGGCGCACCATTGTCATCGACCATACCCGGCAACCCGAGACGGGCTCCAAGATCCAGCAAGACCGATTGGAAACCACGGACATTTCGTTTTAATTCAACAACAGGCCAACGAATCGCATCAGCGACAGCGTCTGGCTCACAGATCGGACGATCCAATAACGAAATGCAATCGTGTCGTTCCAGATAGGTCGTATCGGGAAGTACCAAGTCGGCATACGCTACCATTTCCGATGAATACGCATCTGAGTAGATCAATTTAGGGATTTTGTAGTCTCCAGTCTCTGGATCCACATCAGTCAGCATCTCAATGACACCGGCTGAATTCATCGATGAGTTCCAGGCCATGTTTGCCATGTACATAAAGAGCACATCGACCGGATAAGGGTCACCAGCATGAGCATTTGAGATAACCATATGCATCAGGCCGTGTGCCGAGAGCGGTGCATCCCAAGAGAACGCCTTATCAATTCGAACCGGGCGACCCTCATCATCAATCAGCAAATCATCAGGGCTTCTAGGGTATCCAAGTGGAGCGCCAGAAAGTGGTTGACCCGGTTTGATCGAATCAGCATGTCCTGCTGGTTTTGGATGCATATCAACCGATTTCGGATAGGGTGGCTTAAATCTAAAGCCACCAGGAACGTCCACACTGCCGAGCAGCAACTGAAGAATATGCAGTGCTCGACAGGTTTGAAAGCCATTTGAATGTGCCGATATGCCACGCATTGCATGCATTGACACGGGACGACCTTTCATGGACTGATGCTTCTCACCTTTCCAATCCGTCCATTCGATTGGAATTTCAATCTCCTGCTCAAAAGCGACTTGAGCAAGCTCAGCAGCCAACTGTTTAACGCGCGATGCTGGCACTCCAGTCCGACTCTCCGTCGCCTCTGGCGCATACTGGTCTGAGAACCAGGCATCAATCATGAGCGAGAAGACAGAGACCAGCCGAGTACCATCGTGATCTGTGGTCGAGTTGGTCAGATTTGGTTTGATGCCTTTCGCTTTATAGGACATCAATTGTCCTGTTGACTGACAGAGAACTTGAGGATCACCATCCTCATTCCGAGCAAATAATCCGTGTTTCTCAGTTCCTGGCGCATCAATCACAAGCCACGGTGCGTTGGTGTATCGAATCAAATATTCAAGATCAATCTGATTGGTCCGGAGCAGTTCATAAATCAATGATTGAATCAGGAGGCCATCCGTTCCTGGTGTAATGGAAACCCAATCATCGGCAACTGCGGAATAGCCGGTCTGCACTGGATTAACTGAGATTACTCGCACGCCGCGATTCTTTAATCGCCCAATCCCCATTTTGATCGGGTTCGAATCGTGATCTTCAGCAACACCAAACATCATAAATAGCTGAGTCAGTTCCCAATCAGGGCTACCAAACTCCCAAAACGCGCCACCCAGGGTATAAATGCCAGCGGCCGCCATATTGACTGAACAAAAACCACCATGCGCCGCAAAATTAGGTGTCCCATATTGCTGGGCCCACCAGCCAGTCAGCGCCTGGCTTTGATCTCGACCCGTGAAAAATGCGAGTTTCTTTGGATCCTTTTCACGCACTTCGCCAAGCCATTGGCTAGCTGTCTCAAGCGCTTCATCCCAACTAATCTCTTCAAATTGACCCGAACCACGCGGCCCCACACGTTTCAACGGTGCACGCAATCTCGCTGGCGAATTGTGCTGCATAATCCCGGCTGACCCTTTGGCACACAGGACGCCTTGGTTGACTGGATGGTCACGATTCCCTTCGATGTAACGGATATCACCGTCTTTAAGATGCACGTTAATTCCACATCGACATGCACACATGTAACAGGTGGTTTTACGAATCTCATCACTGACTTTCGGTTGCGTATTAATCACTGGTTGGGTTTTCATTATTCTTCCCGCTAAATCGTTCACTTAAGTAAACACTAACTAGACTTTTAATTCCATTGAGTGATAATAATTTTTTCACTGAATGGAAAAAATAATGATAGAGCTGGTTAATCTGTATGTAAGTCTCGCCGGATTTTTATTCGCACTGCTCATTTTATGGTCAGGCGTTGGGGCAGGTGTTCTTGTTATTCCAACGCTGATTACACTGTTCCATATCGATCCTTTGGTGGCTATCGCTTCGGGCAGCGCATTTGCCTTCATCTCTAAAATCATGATGACTCTGGGCCACGCCAAGCAAGGTAGTGTCGACTGGAAAGCGGCCTATCTTTTCCTTCGCATCTGCCTCCCTGTCACTATCGGTACAGCCGCATGCATGGTGTATTTATCGAGTAGTCACCGTGGTGTCGCACTCGAACTCGCTTTGATCCTCGCAATCCTATTCGCTGGATGTCTGGCCCTGACTGCGCTTTTGAGTCATCGAATCAAAGCACTGATATCCACATGGCCGATGGCATCATTAAGTGGAACAACGGGCGTCCTCATGGGCCTCACCGGTGTCGGAGGTGGGGTCATGGTAGTTCCTGCACTGGCGACAAGTGGTGGCCTCGCTATCAAAGCCGCAGTCGCAACATCGATTCCGATCGGTTTAATCCTCTCGTTCGCTGTTTCACTCACTCTTGGGTCGAATGGGCTTCTCGACTACCCACTCGTTGCATCATTGCTCATCGGTGCTGTTGTCGCGATTCCCATCGGAACCCGACTTTTCCATCTCTTCTCTGATGCCTTAATTAAACGTGTTACCTGTGCGCTGATTGCTATTGCGTTAGTGGATCTCATGATCAAAGCGATCAGGCTGTCACAAAACCTCTAACGGTCTAAGTATTCGGTGTCAGTAGTATCTTTGGAACACCGACTCGGCCCTCAGATAAACGCTCAAAGCAATCGAGCCCTTGATCCAACGGCGCCTCCTCAAACCAGTCGAGATGACCCAACTGTCCATCAATCATCGCAGCCACTGTTTCACGGAAATCTCTCATCGTGTAGGTATAGCTTCCTGATACACGGAGCTCTTGAAGTGTCATTCGACGGATATCGATACCTGCATCTGCATCACCGAGACCAATATGCACAAGTGTGCCACCCGGTCTTAGAATCTGGCTGGCAAGTGTGCGCGTTGGACGCATTCCAACTGCATCAATCACAGCATCAACATGACCTTCAATCCCTGTGCCCGATTCTGTGGCGTCAATACAATCAAACCCTGCAGCAATTGCGGTCTGGCGTCTGCCGGGATTATTTTCCACCACCTTAAAAGGCTCTACACCGAGTGCACGACACGATAATGCGGTCCCAAGGCCAACAGCCCCAGCACCAATCACCACCACGCGTTGTTCACCAATCGAATATCCGGACATCCGCTCAACCAAACGGACAGCGTGCCATCCACATGCGATTGGTTCCGCAAGGGCTGCCTTTTGCAAATCAATCGTTTCCGGTAGCTCAATCACATTTCTCTCAGGAATTGAAAATAACTCAGAGAATGCACCAGGCCGGGGTGGCATTGAAATGATCTGGCGAGTCGGACACAAATTCTCTTCCCCTCGTTCGCAAGCGGGACAATACCCACACGTCACTAGAGGATTGACGACCACAGGGGTGGATTGACCGCCATCAACTCGATACCCAGAGACTTCATGGCCGAGAACTAGAGGTGGTGGTCGACGCTCATCATGACCATGATATGCGTGCAGATCTGATCCACAGATCCCCACAGAGTGCACTCGAATCAATGCATCGTGATCACCGACAGTTGGTTCCTCAACTTCGCGGATTGCCAGTGAATGATTCCCCTCATAAACCAATGCTTTCATTTCGCAGTGAAGCCTCCATCCACAAACAGTATCTGCCCAGTCACATAGACCGATGCGTGAGAGCACAAAAATAATAACGGTCCATCCATGTCGGACATTTGGCCGTTACGACCAATGCAAGTTTGTTGTGCCAGTCCATCTGCTGCTGCCGCGTCACCAAACACTGGGGCGGTCAACTGAGTCGGGAAAAAACCAGGTGCCAATGCGTTCACATTCACCCCTCGTGATGACCACGCCTCGGCCATTGCCCGAGTCATCTGTGCCACACCGCCTTTGGTCGCGCCATAAGCCAGACCATTCTTAAATGCACGCTCGCTTTGTAGTGACGCAAAATTAATGATTCGACCAAAACCGTTGTCTTTCATCGCTGGAACCAAAGCTTGGGCCAAAAAAAACGGAGCTGTTAAGTTCAAGCCAAGAGTCATTGCCCAGTCGGCTGGCGATGTCTCATCTGCATGCTTCCGTAAATTGACCCCGGCTGCATTAATCAGTATGTCTGGTGTACCAAAGTATTGAGCTACTGTGGCCGCAAGATCGCCCCATTCTTGTGCGCTTGACAGATCTGCTTTAACGAATTGAGCTCTGGGGCTCGCCGCCAAAGCGGCAAACTCACCGATCGAGCGGGACAAACCGACAACCGACGCCCCATGGTCAATTAAAACGCGCGCACAATGGGCACCGAGGCCACTGGATGCCCCGGTTACTAGCGCGACCTTCCCTTCAATAGAGAAGAGATCAGCCATTCTCTGTCCCCGTTAAGTCAAAGATTTCTTCTGGGAAATATTTCTGCAAACGAATATCTGCAGATCGAGCATGCGCTTCCATTCCTTCCAATCGAGAGATACGTGCAGTCGCTTCTGCAACTGACTTCATGGCATCTTTATTTGAACGCTGCCATGTCACCAATTTCATGTATTTGTGAACAGAGAGACCACCTGTGTATTTAGCGGCACCCGATGTCGGTAACACGTGGTTTGGACCCGACGCTTTGTCACCGAACGCAACGGTCGTCTCATTACCCAAGAATAATGATCCGTAACACGTCAGACGATTTAACCACCAATCCAGATCATCAGCCTGCACGGTAAGGTGCTCTGGTGCATAGTTATCCGAAGTGACAGCCATCTCTTCACGATCTGCGCACACAATCACCTCAGCATAGTCATCCCAAGCTTTAGTTGCGTTATCGCGATTCAGTTCAGGCAGGGTAGCAATGTAATCCGGAACAAGTTCCATGACGCGTCGCGCAAGTGGTTCATGGTCTGTTACCAGCCACACTGGCGAGTTATACCCGTGCTC
>Ga0181583_10001315_pt1 | contig 18457 bp, 17 predicted proteins | sample 071ome_31_FD_132461 | JGI IMG/M metagenome (GOLD analysis project Ga0181583, IMG submission 132461) | Coastal salt marsh microbial communities from the Groves Creek Marsh, Skidaway Island, Georgia - 071405CT metaG (megahit assembly) | ecosystem: Environmental > Aquatic > Marine > Intertidal... | reverse complement strand
GAAAAACCGGCTCCGACAATCAAAACTGACTTCATAAAACTACAGTTAACACTAGAAAAAGGAATTATTAGATTATAGCTATTTGATCAGTACCAGACATTACATAAGGTCAACTGATTTTGATTCAAGTACTCTTTTTTTCACGTAACGATTTAAAGCTAACTTAGCAATAGGCTTAGATAGAAATTTAGGTACCAAGAAAGCAAGTAATGACAAGTAAAATCTTAAATTGCCAAAAACGAGTTTAATTTCTTCCGCCCTACCCCAAAAGTCAGCAAAACTAAGCTCACCCTTAAAAATTAAAAAAATAATCATTTTAACATTTAATATTTTTGAATTTAGCCACAAGGATTTGATAGCAACATTTTTATCAGTAGCAGAATAATTAGATGGAAGTCCTTTAATTGTTTTAACCCAGTTAGACACAAAGATATCGAGCAGATGTGGGAACCAACTCGGTAATGTGCAATCGTATCGTAGAGTATAAATTGAAGGTCTTTGGGCCCAAGAAATTTTGATGGAATCCTTGCCGGCTAGAAAATTAAAGACTCCAAAAACATGACTGAAATTAGGAGATGAATGATTTGGCTCTATGCCATAAGCAGCAGCAGCTCTGCTAAAAATTAGAGAACTAATGAACGTGGAATGCCACGCTAAGTCCCGAAGCAAATTTGAACGAGATGTATAAATACCAGGAAGATTGTTTGACACTTGATTTCTTGTATTAACTATCATCATGTCAGGTTTTTCTTCATCAAGCCTCTTCAAGATCTCGTGTAAGGAATCTGATTCAATAAAATCATCATCACCAAGAAGCCACATGTAGTTAGCGCCAGATTGGAAACCCAACTTAAGAGCATATTCAAAATTTGCATCCGGTCCTTGGTTAGATCGATGTGAATAATAATCGAACCATGAGTACTGCTCTTTGTACCGAACTAATAAGTCACTGGTAGCATCAGAACTCGCATTATCGGAAACCACCAACCCAATGCCATGTTTCATACATAGTTGAGCGTGATAACTTAGTGACTTACGAAGTTTATCAATGCGATTAAACGTGGGAATACAAATACAAAGCAGATTAGGCATACGACATCCGATACTTAAGAAAGATTAGGTAAGTCCAAATAAAAGACACACATGAGGCTAACGCAAAACCTGCTAAAGCATGATCCAATGACAAGCTTGCGATAGCCGTCATGGATATGACCGCGATAAAAGCTGTGGTTATAGACATAGCACCAAACGGTTCGACTTTAAAAGCTCTAACAAAGATAGCAAAACCATAACTAACAATAGAACCTAGAAAAGCAATCGCAATGAAGAAAATATTTTCCACGCCCAATAATCGCTGAATATATTCAATTGGTAAGTTTAAATAAAAAATAGAGAAAAGCATCGATAGTAAAAGATAGGATACAAGTGATTTTTTCAAACTAACCAACATCAACCTTAGAGAATCCTCGACATTATTAGATGCACATTTAGTAATCTCAGGAATTTTTGAAACAAGAAATACATTAGCTAGGTTTTGAAAGAAAATAAATATATTAAAAGTGAAGCCCAATAAACCAGAGAAAATTGGATCAATTAGTAAATAACTAGCAGTTATAAGTCCATGAGTACTAATATAGCCACCGAGCCAAGAAACGAATGCCTTTTTAGACAAAATACTAAATTCATTAGTAATCGATGGTAATTTGTATATAGGTGAAAAATCTAACCGAAGAACATCATAATAAAATAGAAGAATAAAAATAAAATAACTAGAAATAATTAAAGACAAACCAAGTGATACAATTGACAACCCAAGATAAGAAAAAATAAAAAATAAAAGTCCAGACAGCGCAAAATATGACCCACGAAATATATGAGCAAACTTCAAATCAAATGCACCCTCGTGGAAACTGAGAAAGTAATTAATAGAGAAACCTGAAGATATACCCAAAACATACAAGAACCATTCACTGAAGTAAGATTTTTGATCATTTCCAAATACCAACACTAAATAGCCAAAAATAAAAATTAACGGGAAAATAGTCAGCAGTTTCTTTAAATGTTGTTTATAAGTATAAATTTTTAATGCTGGGAGATAACCTTCGTATTTATTTTTAAAAGACATGGATGAATAAATAATAACGAGGTTTAAGAAGCCCATATCTGCCAATCTAGATAGAGCACCTAAAGATAAAAATAGAAAAATAATAGATTGCTCCATGGAGCTATAAAATAAAGAAACGCTCAACAATATTGATAAACCAAAAAAAGCTTGGCCTAATTGAGTGAAAATTGCGAGAGGAAGCACTATATATTTAAATCCTAGAAAGAGTTTGTATTTTTAAATCGAGACAAAGCACACTAACATCTATTAAAGAACAATTAGGAATAAAAGTAATAACGAATTTTTCTTTAATCATTTTTAAGAAAATGATCCACTGATCATAAAATTTAATAGACAATTGTATGTACGGCATACACATGTCAGACTTTCTAAGTCTTGAAATAATTTTGTTGAAAAGGAATTAGTTCAAAACAATAATAACATCAACGCGATTAAGTCAATCTGGGCATAATAATCCTAGATTAGTCATGCAAAATTAATTATTTCGAAGATCATTCCGCCTCACCTTAAAGAGATCAAATTCTTTTTAACCATCGGTAAGATAATCATCAATAAAACTAAATTAAATACCTAGAGATATCTAGAGATACCTCTATAGACCTTTGTGCATAATATGTCTCTTTTCTAAAAGATAATTTTTTGTGTTTCGCACAATATATACCCAATATGCAAGCATTATAAACAACATGAAAGATGGATATAGAATTGTTCTAATTGTAAACCAATAATCAAATATACGGCCTTGGTCATCGTGCTGAATACTATATAAGGAGAACCAATTAAAATTAATTGTAAGAAGCATTGTAAAACCCAAAACAACCCTTTCCAATGGCGCTAATTTCTTGCACATCAGTCGTAAAACAATTGGAATGAGCAGGATCAAATTCATATCCGTATTATTGTGATGGAAAAGTTTAAATATCACAAACAGATAAATCAAACTTAAATAAGCATCAACTTCTTCAAATTTTTTGAATACAAATACTTGCATCAAAAGAAAAATTACCTGTATTAAAAATAATATGCCAAGGATAAACACACAAAGTTCAATAAAATAAATCCTATCAAGAGTAGTAAATAAATTTAAATTTTGAAAAAATACCAACATAGAATAAAAACCACTATGTGCTATCGCTATGTGCGCATCGGGGAAGGCATTAGTTCCAGAAATATTGCCAAATACTTTGCTGTAATCTAATTCTGCATTTGAAAAATACAAAATTACAGAAGGGATAACAACAATAAACAAGGCAATCGAAATTAATTTTCGAGAAATTTCGTACGGCTTCATGAGCATGAGCGGCAACAAAAGAATTCCATTCAGTACTTTTATTGATGTGAAAATACCAAAGAAGGCGGGGTTGATCTTTGAATTTTTATCCAAAACTAAACTAAAAAATAACAAACTCAAGAAAACCCAATTTCCCCGTTCAAAATTTAATAAAAATGGATATGACAAAAACAAAGCCATAAAAAACAAAGATGAGTTATAGGGCTTATAAATCATAGACCTATTGTAAACAATAACAAGAACGAAAATTTGTACCGAAAAGTACAAGGTCCATGAAATACCATTTATAACCAATGCACCATTGTTTGTTGGAAATAAAAATGAAAGGGCCTTAGAAAATGTGAAGACTCCAGGTAGATATCCAATAGCCGACACCTCTGAATATACATTTCTGATTGAAAGGTCAATCAACTGGAAAAAATCCCCTGCATGTCCAAATGGCAAGCCAATGATAAGCCCAGCATGATTAGTAAAAGAATATATAGTAGATATAACAACTGTTACAAGAAAGAAATTCAAGTAAGCATTAACTCTCTCATCTAAACTATCATCTATACGAAATACAATTTTGTACAAGAAATATAAAGAAAACCACGATATAGAGATAATCGCCATAATTTGCATGTTATTAACATTAGGTATTAATTTCTTAAGATAGAAAAAAAACACACTAATTGTAATTGCAAATATAAAAAGCATTAACTTTATATTTATTGCGTCTGATTTCCACATGGCATTCCAAATTTTAAGATTTTTTTCCATCACACACCTGAAAATTAACACTCAAATTATTATTAAACTAGACCAATCATATGATACATGAGAAATATTCTGTATACTTTAACTTAGCCATGGAAATCTCCCTTTGGAATCAGTATTAGTAAAATGTATATTTAGTTTTTTCTGCTTATTTTTTAGCTAGTTTATTATGGACTCGGATTATTCAAACATTCCGCGGTATATTCGATCATTTTTTATTAATTCTAAAATCTAAATTATTTAGAGTTAACTTTCCAAAAACATTCTATATTGTTCTGCATCCCAATTTATTAACTCTCCAATTTGGCTTGTATTAAGTACAACCAATTGTGTATCTTCTTTTTGCCTAACCAAAACATCAAAGTAACAACGCAACTGGACCAGCTTGGCTTTTGTGAATGATGGTTTTGCGTACACGCCCATCCCACCTAAAAAAATCAGTTCAGGATGAGACTCTGTAGGAATAATTTCTAATTCTTCCCATGATTGAAAGGTATGTGCTCTAGGGCCTAAGAAAACAACGTGATCCGGATATAACGCCCAATCTGAGCTCAAACGATTATAGAGGATAGGATTTAACGCTAATTGCTGAACACTTCTATCAGAGATAGGCGTATATTTATCCAGATAATTTTTCGGCACCTTAGAAATTATTGGGGCTTGAGTAATTCCAAGCTTGGATTCTGTGGCAAGAGAATAGGTAATCTTAGATAGCAGCATATTAACGTCTGAGATATTTTCACCGCCTATTACAACCCCATGATTCTTTAAAAAAATTACATTAACCTTATTATTAGCCAGGATCCCATGTATTTCTGAAGCTAGGTTTGCTCCTGGCTTGAAGTAATCAACAACAGCGAAAGAAACAAATTTGCTTAGTAATTTCTCAAGAAGATCATTGCAATCTGGCTTAACCAAATGTGCTAAAACTTCTACTGCATGCAAGTGCAAGACTACTGGGTGCGGCATTAAAGCGTGCAATATAGTTTCAATGGAAGGTCTTAACTGACTGTTACCGATGACATGAGGAGAATTCGAAAAATTTTGCTTTGCGATCTCAGATTTTAGGCTTGCCAAATCAACAGGAATAAAAATTTCCTCTTTTTTGGCATTTGCTAACCATTTGCCCGACGCTTTTATCCAAAGGGTCTTACCTTGTTTCCAAGAGGCATTCCCGCCCGCCCCCTGGACCAAAAGTCGATCAGTGCCAATTTCCGCGCAATATTTCCGTACATCTTCTCCAATATCCGATTGTCGACTAATCATTTAAAGACACCAATATTTCTAATCAGACTTTGTATCTCTTCGAATTCACTGAAAATTGCATCTGGCTCGCAAAAGCCAGTTCCGACCTCTACGCCGACATGTGTTTTTTGCAATGTGACGGCATTAATTTGTTCCCTTCCACCCCTGATGTCATTAACCGGGTTATCCCCGATCACCCAGATGCAATCACCCTTCGGGCGCATTTTTTCCAATGCGATATGGAATGGAGCCTCATGTGGTTTATCGAAACCAGCTTCCTCGCTCGTAACAATATAATCAAAGTAGTGGTCAAGGCCAAAGTAAACAACCTTTCTAAATTGAATCTGCGCCGTCAGATCCGTTACGATTGCTGTCGGTATTCCAAGTAATCGTATATCATCTAATAATTCCTTCACACCATCAAACAATCTGGCATTACTTAAAAATGTTCGCCAGTAGGTTTGTTCAAAATCGAGTGCTAAAAGTACTTGTGACCCCAGACCCATAATCTCCAACATGCGCTGCAGGTAAAGCAAACGATTGTGTGAAGAGGCCGTGTTTTGAAGGCGTCGATTAACCTGTGCTCTGGCCTCACTGAATGCTTTGTCAAAATCATGTTCAGAGATCGAGAATGTCTTGGTGACTTTCTCTCTCACAGCCGACTGAGCTGCAGCGTGCGCAGGATCATACGGATACAGTGTGTTGTCTGTATCGAACAAGAAGGCGTCTGGCAAGCGAGTGAATCGCTCATGATTGTTGATTTTCATTATATAAATCGCTTTGTCAGTGCTTGGCTGATATGAGACAACGTTATCAACTGCATCAGGCCCAACATCCCATCCTGCCACTTGGGGGGAATATCTAAAAACTCTAGAACGCGCGGGCACAGTATCTCTGCCGCCATGGCAATATCCGCTGCTGATACTTCGCCTTCTATGGTCATTTTTACGTCAGCGCCATCATTACCAACCACGATATCAACATGCAGCCCACAGACTCCGACAAGTACCCGGTGTATCGAGAGTTCGTTGAATCCATTTCTGCTGTCGACAACAAGTTTCAGTCGAAGAGGATGCTTGTCATCCAAGTCCTCCAGCATCCGTGAGTGAATCGGTTGCAGAGATAGAATCAAGTCCGCGTGATTGGACTGAGGGCGGATAAAGCGATCTGAGTCGGGCTCTCTCTTCTGAAAGGATCCAAGTACCCTCTCAAATGTATGGCCACGTTGGTGCACATCGCGCTTGAGCTTGAAATGTCGTCTTAACCCTTCATCAATGTCCAAGTATATTTTTAAGTTGTAGCACTCTCTAAGGATCGGAAAATAAAGTGCATGCAATCCACTTGCAATGATGAAATCATTGCTATCAATCTGAAACGACTTAGACATTCGACCTGTCTGGTGATCGTAATGTCGAGAAAGAACACTCTTGCCATCGGTCAACGACACAAGATCGTTACAAAATCCCTCTAGATCGTTTGCCATCGGGTTGAGAGGGGTCATTACCTGCCACATAGGCTTTTGTCTGTCCCATAGGTGGTAGTCATTACCAGATAGCTTGACGACAGAATGCTCTCCAAAAAGCCCGGCAATTGCATCTGCAAAGGTATCTTTTCCGGCACCGGAATCCCCCGCGACTCCCAACACGAAGGGTTTTCGACTAAGTCTGAAAAAGTCGTTCCTACTGATAGCCTCTCGCCAGATCCTGATTGCAAGTACCAGACCGATGGCAACCATTCCCGTGTGTAGATGAGAAGCCGTGTGACTACCTAACTGTCCAGGAACGTGAAGCGCTACCCCTAACGAAAACTCCAGCCCATTGGCGAACTGGAGTGGCGTCACCAGCAAGGCACTCAGGACATACGCCGCTGAAAATACGCTCACCAATAGGATGGCTATACGGCCGCTCATTGCTTGATAAAGCGCCAGAAATGGAAGACACCACACAAACCAACCGGGAGAGGCTGGTGTCATCAATACGATCAACAGGAAGGACATTCCTGTGGTCGCCTGGAACAAATGAAAGTTAAGGCGCCGAACCCGCCATGCCAAGTACAGCATGATCAAGTAGATGAGGGGCACAACATAGATCGAAACGTTTCCAGCTAAGCCGATAGCCAGCTGGTATATTTTCCCCATTTCCGGATTTCCAAGCAGCATTTGAATGCCAGCCGCCGAAACGAAGAAAGGCGCCCCAAGCAGAAGGATGCTTAAACTGAAGCCTGATAGAAAGTTTGATAGTCGTTTTCTTAGTGCGCGATTGTTGAACAGGTAGATCGCAAAAAACGGTAAAGCGACGATCATGCTCAGCTTGGCGGATATCGCCGCCGCAAGAAGGGCGCCGGCTAATTTGAGCCTAGTTTCTCGTACAAATACTATTGAAAGGCACAACAGCAGTGTAGGGATCAAATCATTCAAGCCCAAACCATAACTGGCCAAAATGACGATGGGAGACAGCCAGTAGGCAAGCAAAAGCAAGCGCTGTCGATCAGGGAGAAGCCAGCGTAGCGTCAGCAACAAACAAAAATCAGCGGTTAGGATCGTTAGTTGGTGTGCATAGAGCAGCGGCAATCCAACAAGCTTAGCAACAAGCGTCATAGGGAGAAACGCCACCCACATTGCGTAGCCGTATGGAAACGCAACAGGAGCCCCCTCCCCAGCGATCCAAAGTGACCATGGATCTAGGGTTAGCACTGAGGTACTGACATCTAGGAAAGGTGTATACCACTGCGTTACAGCGAGTGGCGTCATGCAGGCGATCAGGACCAAACGAACCGCCAGTCCAATCATAAACATGGGCTGAAGAAGCATTTTCTTCATTGAGACGTACCCGCTGCTTCCCAGAGATCAGGTCTCTTTGTACAGACGGCATCAGCCGCGATGTTCCGCTCTTTCAAGAGCGATACAAGTTGCGCAATTTCGACATTGGCATCACGCCCTTGCAACTCCGGAGAAACAAGGCAAAGCTTGAACCCCGCTTCTTTTAGTCTTCTTGCATCTTGCTCACTGAGAGGAAAGTGGGTAAAGCAGTCAACCCATACCCAATCCACCTTACCGGCCAAGGTCAGCGCTGTTTCAATAGATTCAAACTCTGAAACACGAACAGCACACCGATGCTCACCGGCCTTTGACCATTTCACTAAAAAAGGAAATGATTGATCGAGAAAAAAATAATCAGTGATTCCTTTTGATTGCATCAAAGCAACCAGACGCGATTCGAGCCCCTCTTCCTTTACGTTGAGTATCAACGTTCCATGTCGATAAGCTTTGATCCACTCATCGAAGGATTCTCCAGCGACACAAGGATCATGATGAATGATCAATCGACCACCCTCACTTCTAATATCAACCTCTATCCCATACTTCGAGTCGGTGGCCAGAAGCTCTGACACAGTGTTGCGTCGGTGGGAGATAAGTTTCATGCTGAGATTTTCTTTTTCAATTGAAGACTGAAATCCACTGTTCTACGGATAAACTTTCGCTTTGCGGCCCAGTTGACGTTCCAGTGCGAGACACCATGTGCCCTCTCACCAAATCTGACAGGGAATCGATACACCTTAAGTCCACATCTTTGAGCTTGATAATAAGCGTACAAATCAAGCGAAAAATCGTCAGGAGGATTAGTCCAAGATTCAAAGAATTTGCGAGAAAACATTGTCGGCTGGGCATTGATGTCCCACATCGGCCGAGTAAGCAAAATCGTTTCAAATATGCTCATGCCGAAAGTGAATACAACATCCATAAAAGGGCGACCATAACGTCGACCCTTTACGAAAATTTCATCCCCATGCTTTCCGAAAAGTTCTAGGCCAAAAAGCGCATCTTGTGGATCGGTTTGCATGTCCGCATGCGTCCACCCTAGAATCTCACCTTTAGCCGCTTTTAGGCCAGACACAATTCCAAAGCCATAGCCTTGGTTTTTTTCGACACGAATACTTCGACATCCAGGATATTTAGGAAGTAGATTTTCAAGTACCTCTGTTGTGCTATCGGTCGATCCATTGTCGACAAGAACAACCTCAACATCGGGCCTGACGGCAAGTTCTTTGCAGCGCTCTAGCAACAAAGGCAGGTTGGCTGCTTCGTTGTAACAAGGAATGACCAAAGAAAATTTCATTGAAGTTCAGGCTCGGGGATCGGTTTAAAAACGAAAAGTTTCATTCCCAGAAAATTAAGGGACGCAGAAACGCCGGTTGCGAGAAGGAACGCTAATTGAAAAGCAATAGGCATATCGACAAGCAGTTTTAATGAGAGTGCGTTGATTAGAACGTTCGCGCCAAGCGTGCTTGCGTACAAGGCTGAAAACCGCCACGCACTTCCTGGTAGGTGTGACTTGTGGCCAAAGGTCCAAAAGCGATTCGCAAAATAAGCGAAGAGGGTTCCGACCAAGAATCCTGTTGCTTTCGCCATGTCGACGTCCATGACTTGAAACTCAATCAGCCCAAGGTAAGTAATAAAGTCAACCAAGACTGTCGACGCGCCAACAATCAAAAAGATGACTAATTCGCGCTTGATCATACAAAAGCACCTGGCAGCGCCGGAATCGTAGCCTCGTATCTCGCCTCAAGGAGGCCAACCTGCTCTCTGGGAATGCGGCCATCAAGAGCAAGACTGTAAGGGTGGCTTGCCCACTTATGGAAGCACGATTGCCAGTACTCAAATGTACGTAGATCGTTCGGGGTGCCCCAGCACAAATAGCTATCTACCTCAAAAAGACGGCACTGCAATCCGAGTGCGATCGCATCATTGATCAGCGAATCAATGTAAAACTCCCCATTGATCCGCCCATCGCGTTCGATGAGTCGATCCAAGGCCCGACGAAAGTCTTCAGCACTACGGAAAGTGAATGTACCCAAAACGATCGGATCAGATTCCGGGTTGTCCAATGGTGTCTTCACTGAGACCGAGCGGACTTGACCGTCCACGGCATCAATCCAACCGAACATTTTGGGGTTACGTATCGCATTTGGATAACCGCGAACACCCCAGACGATGACGTCCACCGATGGGTCCTGAACCAGTTTGCCGAAAGATTCAACGTCGTAAAGTGCGCCATTGTCACATGCACCGATTGTTATCGGGGAGTAGCTCTTTCCTACATTGTTTTCCAGAGCATCCAGACCAATCAATGCCGTACAAGCTTGCCCCTCAGTCACTCGATCAATAGTTTTGATGAGCGCCCCGGTGTAGCGCACTCTTAACTGATTTGCTACGTTCTCATATCCAGGCATATCTGCTCGCAATACAAAGACCTGATGCTCTGCAGGGGGCAAGTCATGCGTCGCCTGGGCCACCATTGGCAATCCAGAAACCGAAATCAGTGGCTTAGTGAGTGCATAGCCTTCGTCGGCGAAGCGCTGCCCCAGGCCAGCCATGGGAACAACCAGCGCCCCCTTGGGAAACGAGGTGCTATCAGAGCGCGCAATCAGACTCAGGAATGCCTTTGACCAATAGTTGTATTCAGCAACGTCTTCTGGTGTTCCCCACTGCATAAAGTGCTGGAGAGGATAAACTGCAACGGGATTTTTGTTTTCAAGAAGTGGTTTATAGGCGAGGCTGACGTAATACTCACCCCCGACATTCAAGTCCTGCTCCATTACCGTGCGGAATGCTTCACCCATGATTTGAGCTGACGCAAAGTAATAAGTACCACTGGAGGCATATTCCTCCATTCGATTATTGGTGTAGGGCTGTTTTTCCTGAATATCTTGAACCCATCCATCCGTTTCACGCATGTAAGCATAGTTAGTGCTGCCCAACGAGTGAGGATGAAAACCTTTATATGCGGGAATCGCACCTGCGCAGGCTGTTTCTTTGACGTAGCGCTTGAAGTGATGCCAGTCCCAATAGCAGGTGAAATCGCAGTAGTTAACAATCACTGGTTCTGTCGGATCAAGAAGGTGCAAAACTTGATAGACCGCATTAATGGGACCTAGTTTGTGAGGGGGGATGCCAACAATCCGTCCTGAAGGAACGTAATCTTTCAAAATGGCTTCCATCCGGTATGTCGGATCGTCTAAATGCTCCTGATTACAAATAAAGACAAAATCAGATTCACCGGGAAACATGTCAATAACGTGAGCCACAATAGGCTTGCCATTAATTTCGATAAGTGGTTTTGGAACAGAATAACCAGCTCTACGAAAACGTTCTCCAAAACCGGACATCGGGATAACTATTTGCAATTTACATCACCACAATTAATAAGCCAATAAACACTAAGAAATAAGAAACTTACTTTCGAACATAAATATACAACAAATGCTTATCGCTACATTGTAATGGCTTTTTAATATCACTCAACTTATCTGAAGAAGTATAAGTACTATCAGTTCCAGAAATGTAATAATTGCAATCATACACGTGAGAATCAGGATTTTCAAATAGAATATCTTCTCCGACAACGTCAGCACGTACCAATATATATTTATTTAATTCATTAGCTAAAAAATTGTCAAATAAAAGCATTTCAGTTTATATGCCATTAAAAGTATAATTCTTATGCCCATAATAAGAAAATATTACAACAAGACACATTACAACGGCCTGAGAAATCCATACATTTAAATCTATTTTATCCGCCAAAAACCATAAAAGCGCACTACCCAATATCGCTGAAAAACCAACGACAACAAATTTAATATATTTTTTGATCATATAGTAGTAAGAGATATACGTAATATTTACTGCGGATTCAATTTTAGGATATAAAAAATATCAGCTGAACTATCCTCTAAGGTCAAATCATTTTCTTGATGTTTTACTTCATTAATATTATGTAATAGATAATAGTTTGATGAAAAATCCATTGAAATAGGAAATTCACCATATGGACGATCGGTTTTGACTGGAACTTTTAGTTTAGAATCGAAACCATAACTCAAGTGAGTATATTTCTTATAGACTATCTTATACTTGCCGGAACGAACATCATTATCAATTTGATTAATTAATTTCAAAGAAGTTAATGAAAGATTTCTGGCAAGTTTTTGATGCCCAGCAACAGTTTCAAAAGATGGCTTCAGATAAAAAATATACTCTGGAGCTGATTTTTTGTATTTATGCATAATCTTTTCTATCGAATCAGCTGAAGTGACATCAAACCATAAAACTGGCGAGTAATCTTCTTTTTTGTTAAGTATTTTATATATTACCGGTATTGATGGAAGTGAAAGAATTTTTGAACTAGTGGCTATGTCTTTATAAGAAGTAATTTGTTTTAATATTTCATTTGTATTATCATCAACAAATTTATACTTCAAGAAATCTATATTTTCAATACCTTTGTTTTGTTCAAATATTGATTGAGTATGATATCCCCACCAACTGTATACATAAGGTCTTTTTAGTAAATTTATAAATGGGACCATAGATAGAATTACTATTAATATAACTTTATACTTTGTTGGAATAATTCTTATTTTTTCAAATACATCTGCTGAAACAATCGCAGCAAGAAAAAATAAACTATTTTGGTTTAACCCTGCTGTCATAGTACCAGTATAGACTATGGATATAATTACCAGTATTTCCAGTATATGTTGGTCAATTTTACGTTTGTTAACATTATATGCAATGAATACTAAAAAATAAGTAATTAGAGTAATAGACAATATCTTTAATGAACTTGTAGTTAATGCCAAGATTCCAATTATAAATATGACTACGAAAGGTACGCTATATACTTTCTTATTTGTCATTTCCATTATCACAACTTTGAGTGACTGGTATGTCTCGTTACGAACTGATAATATAACCATTGCAGATACAAACGATATGATTATTATTTCTCTAGTAGTCTTATCTATAAGAAATCTAAAGAATACTGTGAATAGACTCCCTTTTTCATTTGCGCCATTGAAAAGAGATACTATATTTGGTATTAAACTATAGGTGATTAAACAAGCAAAAGTTACTACACATACTCCGATTAAGATACCTGTGATCTCTTCTTTTGTTCTCTCTTTGTAGTAGTAATTTATCAGCAAACCTATAAAAGTGTTTGCTATTAATACTAATCCTACATTATGTTTAGTGAGAAAAATAAACGCCAGGGTCAAACTTGCTAGAAATGCATAGCCATAAATTGTGTTATTTTTTAAGTATAGTTTAAATATATATAAAAAAAACGCTAGTAGAAAAAAAAGAATCGTATGGTAGTCTTTTGGATTATATGTTGTTTCTGAAAACAAAATGATTGTAGCAATCAGGCCACCAATTATAGCACTTAATGCCGAATACCTTTCCCTAAGCCACTTGTATGTAAATATAAATGCACCAGTATGTACTATTGAAAATACAAAACTATTGAGAGTGAAATCGTCACCTATTATCATATGACTTAGGGATAATAGATATGGGAATAAGGGTGGCAATCTTAATCCTAAATTTTCATACCATTCATTAGGATTACTTGAAAAAAATATATATGATTCCCACCATCCATCTGTAAGAGAATAGCCAAATATTGAAACAATAACATCATATAGCAACACCATTCCAATGGTATAAATCAAAACGCTATTTTTTAAATACATAATACTTTAAGCCCATATAAGATATTATTGTGCCAAATACCATTACTATTAATTGGGCACATAATATATCTTTAGTAAGATAACTTATGACAAGCTCGGTCATCATTCCTGAAATTACTGCTATAGTGCCATATGTTATGAAAGCACGTTTTATTTCATCTAAGGCAAAATCTTTTGTTTTAAAAACAAAAACTTTTTGAGTTGTATATGAAAATGCAATTGCAACAATGGACGCCACTAAGCCAATAAAAAAAAGTGGCATTTTATCCATAAGTAACATCAATGCTATTACTCCAATAAAATATCCAGCAATGGTGTTAATTCCCCCAATAAACAAAAATAGTATTCTTTCCATATAAACACTATTCATCAAAATTTATTCTTTCTTTTTCTATAACTATTGGTCTTTTGTTCACATATCTTTGTATAGAAATTACATATTCGCCCAAGACACCTAAGAAGGCAAACACCCCACCGAACATTAACAAAAACAAAATGCCTATTGGCGCTATTCCTGCCGCATATTCCTCCCACCATATTAATTTCATTATTAACATTCCTAATGCCATTAGTATTGATAACATAGACAGTAGGAATCCAATCAATGTTGCGATTCTTAACGGTACTTTCGAATAACTTACTATTGCTAGCATAGCAAAGTCATATAACGTAAATATATTATTCTTTGTTATGCCGTTTTCTCTCTTATTTTGAGTATATTGGATTAGATATTTTCTATATCCTAATTCGTCGACTATACCTCTTAGATAAGGATATGGATCTCTAATACGTCTAACATCATCTATAACTTTTTTATCGTATAGACCAAATCCCGTTGTATTTTTTGTTAGATTTACTTCACTAATTTTATCCAAGAACTTGTAAAATATTTTTCTTATGTTATGACTTATTCTATTAGTGTTTGATGAAGGCTTGACTCCTAACACTATTTCGTAGCCTTCCTCCCACTTTATTATCATCTCGTTTATTAGTTCAGGAGGATCTTGTAAATCTGATGCAAGGTATACAATCGCATCCCCTTTTGCTTGCATTATCCCCCAGTATGGGGATCTTATATGTCCAAAGTTCCTACTATTTAATATGATTTTAAGATCTTTATCTTTCTCTGATTTCTCGCGTAAATATTCTTGTGATCCATCGGTAGAGTCATTATCTATAACCAAAAAATCAATCTTATATTTTCTATTTTTCTCTCTTATAGATTCTAATTCTTTTATTAATGTAGGGAGGTTGTCTATTTCATTATAACAACCAGAAACTATCGTTATTCTCTTCACTCAGAATCCACCATTTTTACAATCATATTTTCTACTAGCTCTTCTTTACTTAAGAAAGGACTTAAATCCTCTAATGGTGGTGATGTTATTCTGCCATCTGGATGCTGTTTTGCACCTAACTTAGGTGCAAATCCGATATTTTCATCAACAATTATTTCAAATATAAATGGACCTGATTTTTTTAATGCCTTTTCGATGACTTTGTCAGCTTCTTCATGAGAAGTTACTTTAAAGTAGGGTAATGCAAACGCCTTAGCTAGATTTTCAAATTTTGGGAAAGTGACTCCGCTTTTAGGGCCGCCACCAACCTCCTCACCGTTGAAAAAATTTCTGTGTGTTTGAAAAATTGAAACATAACCGGAGTTGTTCAATATAAAAATCTTTATCGGGTAGTTATTACCTGCAATCGTTTCCAGCTCCTGCAAATTCATCATAATGCTACCATCGCCCGTTATGCAGTTGATATCTTTACCGCTTGCCATGTGTGCTCCAATAGCAGCTGGTAAGTCATATCCCATAGTAGCGCAACCTGAATTCGTCCATAGTCGCTGCCCTGCCTTGATCTCAGCTGCTTGAAAACTCACCACACATGCACTTCCATTACCTGTAACTGTTATTTGATTTTTTGGCATTTGCTTGAAGAGTTTATCTATGAAAACATAAGGATTTACAAGAGCATTCTGGTAATAACTTTCTAACACGACTGGATACTTTCTTCTTCTCTCAATACACCAATTGACCCAGTCTAAGTGAACGCTATTCTTTTGGTATAAAACGTGTGCTTTTTTAATAAGCTCAGGAATGAAGTCCGATAAATTAGAAACAATTCCAATATCAGGCTTAACTGTAGGCTTCTCTAATTCAATTTTATCTATATCAACCCAGATCTTTTTTGCTGCTCTAGCAAATGAACCCCAGTTGTAGCTCACTTGACGAATATTTAAACGACTACCTAGGATTAGCAATAGATCTGAGTTTTGAACTGCGAAATTACCCGCCCTATCTCCCACAGTTCCAGCTCTACCAGCATAATAAGGTGAATCATCAGTTATCAAATCATTTGAATTCCAAGCCGTAACAATTGGTATACCAAGCACTTCGGTTAAGTGAATTAAGTTTTCTTTTTGAGCGCTTAGATGAATGCCGCTACCTGCATATATGACAGGCCTTTCAGCTTTTGATATTTCATTTAGCACAGAACCCAAAAGCCCTTCATTAAGAACAGTTTCTGATTCAATCTTTAATTCATTAGGTTGAAATTGAATCAATTTCTCTGGCTCAATCTTTGCTGACTGAACATTAAGGGGTATATCAAGCCAAACAGGACCAGGACGACCATGTGTAGCAAGATATATTGCTTTTTCAAGCTCATACCGAATCATTAAAGGATCAGTGACCATACAAACATACTTTGTGACTGGCTTAACCAATTCTTCTATATCTAACTCCTGATCGCCGTATTGACGAAGAGGCAGGCCAGTACTTCTCACTGTAGTTTCCCATTTCACCTGACCAGAAATTACCAACATGCCAATTGAGTCGACGAATGCACCATAAACTCCTGTTATAGCATTTGTGCCACCCGGTCCTGAGGTGACATTCGCAACCGCCAACTTATTATTGACTCTGTAATAGGCTTCCGCTGCTATGGCGCATGCTTGCTCATGGTGATTAAAAATACATTTAAGGTCATTGTTCATCCCAAATGAATGATTTAAATGCATTGCGCCACCACCAGTAACCATAAAAACATGGCTAATGCCATGCTCGACTAATCTTTTGGCTACATAATCAGAAACCTTCATACTCTCTACTCCACTTATATGTATCAATAATACAACTGTCTAATGAGTGTTTTTGTGGCAAATTAAATTGATTGATTATTTTGTTAACGTCAGGAACATACCTTCCAATATTCCACCCGTTGTCTTCGTTATTTTTCACATCCACATCAACTGGACCGAGTAAACTAGAAACCCTTAGCGCCAAGTCTTTAATTGAGATTCCATCTGGAGAACCAACATTATAAGCGGCTGCCGCATCACCCTTAACAAGTATGAAAAGAAGCCAAGTAGTTAAGTCAACAGGATGAAGATAAGACCTTACAGGAAGTCCAGACCCATTAATTTTTATTGGTTCGCAAGCAATCGCATTTCTAATGAAATTTCCCGCCGCAAAATGAGTATTTAATGATAAACCAGGACCTAGAAGAGCAAAAATTCTAGCCGTGCTAAATTTTATTGATGATTCTTTTCTATATATATTAAAAATTAATTCTGCCCCACGTTTAGCCTCAGCATAAGTAGAAAAAATACTTGTAAAATCGGGGCCGCCAGTAAAAATTTCACTAACATTATGAATTGAATCTGGTTGCACACCATAAACTGCTCCAGAACTCATGTTTAACGCATTAGAATAATTTTTATCCGATAAAAAGTTGCAAACATTCCTAGTACCACTAATGATTGTGTCAAACATTAGTAAAGGATTATTATCATTTAATTCTTTACTAGCGTCTGTTGCTCCATGAACAAAATAATCAAAATGGCCAATTGTGTTTGGAATTGGATGCAGAATATCCGATGCAATAATTTCAATGAAATCAAGGTTAAAGATATGAGGTAATTTTTTCTTAACACTACCCAAAGATCTAGATAACAGAACCACTTTTATATCAAATAAATAGTCAATATTTAAGAACGAAATAAAATCGATAACCCACGAGCCGATAAATCCCGTTCCACCTGTGATTACAATTCTTGATCCTCTCAAATTTTCGTGAAGAGGAAGTGTATTAATAAATATATTTTGAAGATGCTTGTTACCATATTTAGAAAAATATGCCACTTTTAAATCACCATGATGTTACGGTATTCTGGGCTAACAAATTTAAACCCCTCAAGGCATCTTCCATAATTTTATTTTTCTCAGGTTCAAGCCCAGTTTTCTCAAAAATTAACTTTGAAACTATTGAAAATTTAGACGGAAGCCCCCCTGCCAGCATAATTTCATCTATTTCTGAGCCTCCTGAAATGATTGAGCACGCCTCAATATGGCGATCAGTTAAGTCGTCAAAGAATGAGTAAAGGAGATTATCCAACTTTAAATTTTCTTCAGTGATCCGAGAAATGGATCCGCCATTATTTGAAAATGACTTAATTATATCTGTATTAAATGTTAAATCTGAAAAGTTTGAGTCAAGGT
>Ga0181583_10001310_pt1 | contig 18484 bp, 18 predicted proteins | sample 071ome_31_FD_132461 | JGI IMG/M metagenome (GOLD analysis project Ga0181583, IMG submission 132461) | Coastal salt marsh microbial communities from the Groves Creek Marsh, Skidaway Island, Georgia - 071405CT metaG (megahit assembly) | ecosystem: Environmental > Aquatic > Marine > Intertidal... | reverse complement strand
CTTCGAGCTGGGTGGCTATGCGGTTGAAGCTGCGGATTGCGCCTTTGGTATCGGCGATTATGTTCGTGGCACCGTCCGTGATGGGGCCGACTTTCCCCTGAAATTCCCCGGTCAGTTCGGCAATTCCGGATGCGGCCTTTTTCAATGCCGCCATCGTTTCGCGGCTGTCGGCGAGCACCTGATTGATTTCGTTCGTTCGGCCTGCAACGGTGCCAGTGAGTTTCCGAATGTTTTCAAGAGTGTCGGCTACCGAGTTTACGTTTCGGTCATCCAGAAGCAGCGCCAACCTTTCGGAAATGGCAACTGCCCGCTCCAGAAGTTCCGGCGCCTTGGCGAGGACCTGTTCGAAACCCGATGGCTTGGACGGGATGACGGCGAAATCTTCACCGGACGCAGGCTTCAGCGGTTCGCTTTCACGCGTCCCGCCAGTGAGTTGGATATACGCGACCCCGGTCACTCCCTGCAGGCCGATGGTTGCGACAGTGTCTGTTTTTATGGGTGTGTCCGACAAAATTTCCGTAGCAACCCTGACCTGTTCGACGTTTTTCGGATCGATTCGAATATCGGTCACAGAGCCGACCGGCACGCCGCGATACCGCACGGGACTTCCAACCTGGAGGCCGGTCACGGAGCCCTTGAAATAGATCATGTACGGCTGCGCGGGATCTTCAAAACTGGCGCGTGTCAGAAAAAGCACGAAACCGAATGCCGCCGCGATAAACGCCAGCACGAATGCTCCGACAACCACGTAGCTGGCGCGGGTTTCCATCAGCTGCTTACGCCTGCTGCCGCCACGCGGGAGCCCGGTCCGTGAAAATAGCCATGAATCCAAGGGTGCTGGTTGGCCGCTAGTTCATCAATGGTGCCGATGATAGCACGTTTGTCCACCAATACGGCGACGCAGTCGCAAATCGCGTACAGACTGTCCAGATCATGTGTCACCATCACGACCGTCAGGCCGAGCGTCTGTTGCAGATCGCCAATCAGGTTGTCGAATTCGGCGGCCCCGATTGGATCGAGGCCCGCCGTGGGTTCATCGAGAAATAGAATCTCCGGGTCCAGAGCCAGTGCCCGGGCAAGTCCTGCGCGTTTCCGCATGCCCCCCGAAAGTTCAGACGGATATTTTGCGCAGGCATCGCGCGGCAGACCCGCCATCGCCACTTTATAGGCGGCAATTTCGGACATCAGCGTGGGTGACAAATTGGTATGTTCGCGCAGCGGCACCATGACATTCTGCGCGACGGTCAGGGACGAGAAAAGCGCACCGTTCTGAAAGAGGACGCCGTATCGGCGCTCCAGCACATCTTCTTCCTCGGCGCTCAAGTGCCCGCGTTGTTTCCCGAACAGACGAATGGTTCCCTGCGACGGCGGCACAAGCCCGAGTATCGCGCGCAACAGAACGGATTTCCCTGTTCCCGATGCGCCCACAATCGCCATCACTTCGCCCTGCGTCACATCAATGTCCACTCCGTCATGGATCGTGGTTGCGCCAAACCGGGTCTGTAGGCCGCGTATGCTGATAATTGTCTCGTTAGTCATGTCCTATACCCAGACCGCAGAGAAAAAGATCGAGAACACGGCATCGATGACGATGACCAGAAAAATCGAAACAACCACCGAGCGGGTCGTCTGCCGACCCACGCTGTCGGCGCTACCCTGGACTTTCAGGCCTTCGCGACAGCCGATTAAAGCGATTACGAAACCGAACACCGGCGCCTTTATCAGTCCGACCCAGAACGCCCAGATCGGTACCACTTCCTTCAGACGTTCCGTGAACTGGGTGAACGAGATATCCAGCACGAACAGAGACATAAGTGCGCCGCCTGCCAACCCCATAAGATCGGCGTAGACCGCGAGCAGAGGCAGCGCGACGAGCAGTGCGGCCGCCCGCGGCAGTACCAGGACCTCCATGGGGTCCAGGCCGATGGTGCGCATCGCGTCCACTTCTTCGTTCACCTGCATCGTACCGATTTGGGCCGTGAAGGCACTTCCAGACCGTCCTGCTACGATGATCGCGGTCAGCAGAATCGCCATCTCTCGCAGCATCGAAATGCCGAGGAGATTGACCGTGTAAATCTCCGCACCGAATCTGCGCAGCTGGTCGGCGCCTTGATAGGCAAGAACCACACCAATCAGAAACGACAGCAGGCCGACAATAGGCAACGCATTCAGACCTACCTGTTCAAGATGATGAACGAACGACGTCAACCTGAAACGCGAGGGTCGCATTAACGTGCGGAACGACGTGACGGTTGCCAGACCAAGAAAATTCAACAGGTCGGCGGCTTCGGCAAGGACGTCCATCGTCGCTCTGCCCGTGCGTTCGGCGATTGCTGAGAGCGCGCTGTACGAAGGCGGTTCCGCTGCGGGTCCGTCGGCTAACCCGCCGATGAGGTTCAGCAGAACGCTGTGATCCGGTTTGACATTGCGCAGCGGCACTGTGTGCTCCGCCGATGACAACCGCCGCCGAAGTTTCTCGACCAGCCAGGCGCCCGCGGTGTCGAGATACTCAATTGCACCGACATCCAAGACCGCGGCCTCAGACCCGGTTATCTCCATGTTCGACGCAATGGCGTCGATCTGGCCGGCGTCCTCAAGAGACCAGTGACCCGACAGGTGAACTTCGGTCACGCCTCCGGATTGTCTGGTAGTGATCCAGTTAGTTGCGCCAGCCATAAACCTGATATTCCCAGGATCGGTACGTTCGAAATTCTACCAAAATTTTCAATGGGTTGGAACTCGGGCGCCGTACGGGCAGACGCGAAGTCAGCAGGCATTTGACCCGCTGCGGACCAGCAGCCATGCTGCCGCGCGAACAGGGAGGAAACGAATGGGCGTATTGCTGCTGAAACCAAGCGACTTGCAGGGTCTGGTCTCCATGAAGGATGCGATCGATGCCGTTGAACAGGGGTACCGGGAATCGACGGAGTTTCCCGTAATCAACGGCCCCAGGCGACGCGTACATTCACCGGCCGGCGTGAGAGTGTCCAATTTTCCGGGCGGCGTTCATCAGCTGGGCGTGATGGGTGCGCAGGTAAGGGCGGAACTTGTTGTCCAGGAGGGCCCCAATCAGCGATATGAGCATCGCGAACTGCCTGTCCATGTTTTGCATGATTCCACGACGGGTCGCCTGCTGGCGATCCTTTTCGGCGAGATCGACGAAAAGACGATCGGCCCGTCCAGCTTGATGGCGTTCAGGACGGCTGCAACCAGCGGAATTGGTTTTCGCCACCTTGTCCGGAAGGACGCATCGACGGTCGGGCTGTTCGGGTCCGGCGGACAGGCCGCCAATCAGCTTCTTGCTCTTAAAACGGAACGACCATCGATCGCGCATGTAAAGGTGTTCAGTCGAAGTCCGCAGAATCGAGAAGCGTTTGCCGATACATATGCCGAAAAATTCGGCGTCGAGATCGAGCCCGTGGATACCCCCGAACCTCTGCTGGACGACGTGGATGTCGTGATTTGTGCGACCAACACCAACGTCGAACTGTTCGATGGCAACCGGCTGGTTCCGGGTCAGCACGTCACCGGGATAATCGGTGGCAACAAGCAACTGGTTCAGGGTGGGTTTTTGAAGAAAGCCCGACGGGAAATCGACGATAACACGGCCGCGCGGGCTGACATCATTGTCACGAATCTCCGCGAATCGATGATCTCCGAGGAACAGGGAGATCTGTTTGGTCCGATGCAGGCTGGAATCATCGATCTGGAGGACGTGTTCGAACTTGGCGATTTCGCGACCGGGAAACATCCCGGGCGTACGTCGGACGACCAGATCACCTATCACAAAAACAATAACGGGACAGGCTCTTCCGAAATGGCGATGGCCATGACGGCTTATCGCCGCGCAGTTGAAGAGGGTCGGGGCACCGAGATCGATCTGGACTGACCGTGGAGTGGCTTCAGGCGAATTACGAACTGACCGCATTCGATACGATCCTCGTCGCCGCTACGGCCTTTGTTGCCGGGCTGATGCGGGGATTTTCGGGATTTGGTGCGGCTCTGACGATCGCGCCGGTATTGGCGGTCGCCGTCGGACCCCGCGCCGCGATTCCGGCGATTCTCTTTCTAATGCTGGCGACCAGCGCGCAGCTCGCGCCGCGTGCAATTCGTGATGTGAACTGGCCGACTGTCGTGCCGCTATCGGTTGGCGGGGCGATCGGCATTCTCATCGGCGCATGGATGTTGATCGTCGTCGATCAGGAACTCGTAAAAAAATCGATCTCGGTGACTGTCATCTTTTTCGCGATCGTAATGCTGACCGGTTGGCGATACCGAGGCAGCGTCGGACCGCTCATGAGCGGATTTGCCGGATGGCTGGGTGGCCTGATATCGGGCGTAGCTGCAGCTGGCGGGCCTGCAGTCATCATCTTCCTGCTCGCAGGCCCGGAAAGCGCCGCCCGCAACCGGGCTGCAATAATTTTGTACTTCATCTTCACCCAGGCGGTGGCCTTGGTTGTGTATTGGTTCGGAGGTCTGATTACCCTGAAAACCTTTTGGGTCGCACTTCCCATGTTGCCTACCATCATGCTGGGTACCTGGATCGGCGAGAAGATGTTCGGAAAGGCATCCGATGAGTTGTACCGGCGCATCGCCCTGATCTTTCTGCTCGCGATCGGTCTTTCGACCTTCTTTGCCTGATCGTCCATGGATCTGATCCCCCAGATCACCCTTAGCGATGGAGCTCTCGTCGGGATCGTTTCGTTTATCGCCGGGATCATGCGGGGATATGCGGGGTTCGGATCGGCGCTGACGATAGTTCCCGTTGTCGCCTACGTGTTCGGGCCTCAACTTGCCGTGCCGGCGGTCGTCGCCATTCATCTCGCTTCCAGTATCCAGTTGATTCCCTCGGCGTTGAGAGACGTCGAATGGGGCAGGACGGCTCCGCTGTCGATTGCAGGCTGTTTTGCTGTGCCGGCGGGCGCGTGGGTGCTCGTCACCCAGGATCCGGAACTGTTGCGGAAAGCCATTTCCGTTCTGATTATTTTTTTCGCCATCATGATGATGCGCGGCTGGCGCTATCAGGGGACGGTGAACGGCTGGGTGATGGCCATCGTAGGCGTTGTTGGTGGCGTGATCACGGGGGCGGCGACCATTGGTGGTCCGCCGGTTGTCACATTCCTGATGGCGGGACCTTTTCGCGCTGCCCAGAACCGGGCATCGATTATCCTGTACTTCATCTGTATCCAGTCCGTTGCCTGCGTAATGTATGGAATCGCCGGACTCTGGGTATCTCCGATAATCGGTATCTGTCTTCTCACGATGCCCCCTCTGATGTTGGGAATGTGGCTGGGCCAGCATCTGTTTTCGAGGGCGACCGAAGAAGGATTCCGCCGGGTTGCTCTCCTGTTCCTGTTAGCCATCGGCCTTGCGACTTTGTTCCTGTAGTCTGGTCCGATGATCCTGAACGGACTCAGTGCCTGGGAACTCGCCGCCATCGTTGTCGCGTTTGTCGCTTCGGGGCTGGTACGGGGATTCAATGGCGGGGCGGGGGCGAATTTCATTACGGCGCCGGTGCTGGCGCTGATAATCGGCCCGCGCGAAGGTGTGCCCATCATCATTCTGCTTAACCTGATCAGTAACATCCAGGTCATGCCCGGCGCGTTGCCGCACACCAACTGGAAGCGGATGCTGCCGGTCGGCGTGGCAGCCATTATCATGGCGCCGGCCGGTGCGTGGCTATTGATTGCGATAGAGGAAGACCTGATGCGCCGGATCGTGGCCGGTACGTCGATCCTTCTGTCGTTGGTGTTGCTGACAGGCTGGCGTTATCGCGGGCCGCGCGGATTGCCCATCCGTATCGGGGTCGGGGGACTGGGCGGTCTGGTCACCGGCTCGGTTTCGATGGGCGGACCGCCCGTCTTTCTATATTTGCTGTCCGGACCCGGAAACGCCGCGTCGCAGCGCGCGGATTTCCTGGTTTTCGGGCTGATGGTTCAGCTCGGCGCCATTGTGTCGTTCGCGGTGTCAGGGCTGATTACGCTCGACCTTCTTGTGTTGTCGGCAATTCTTTTTGTCCCGTTCACCCTGGCCTGCTGGGCCGGGATGCGGCTCTTTGCCCGCGCCTCTGACGCCCAGTTCCGCAACTATACCCTGTGGGGTATCGCGATCCTGTCGCTGGTCATCGCCATCGTCTGAGCGGGGCTATTTGCCTTTCGGCAGGTCGAACAGGCCGTCTTCCAGGCCGTCAATGTATTCGATGATGCTGTCCGTGCTGACGACATCCGCATATTTTGCGTTCATATCGCAGAGATTGATCGCGTGACTGGCTTGCGACCGGTCGAAACAGCCTTCTTCGGCCAGGGCCACGTGATAGTTTTCGCTGAACGCATCCAGCACGCTGGCCCGCACGCAGCCCGATGTCGTCGTGCCGACCAGGATCACGGAATCCGCCTTGAAATTGGTCAGGAAGGAACTGAGCGGCGTACCATGAAAGGCGCTCGGTTTCAGTTTTTCAATGACGATGTCCTGCGGCTGGGGCGCGACTTCATGATTGATGGTGTTGCCGTCCAGATTGGTCTGGCGAACTTCGGCATCGGGTTCCCAGTCGCCGACGCGTGCGTTTTTCCAGTCCCAGGATCCCCGGTCCCATCCGTCGGATCGAAACGCGGCCGTCGTGTAAATCACCGGCACGCCTTTGTTTCGCGCCGCATCTAGTAGACGCTTGATATGGGGAAGGGCTTCCCATGCATCCTGGCCGCAGGAGTTGGGCCATTTTTTAATCGAGTCGAGTATCGGTTCGTCCTTGTCGCCCGTGAAATGATAGTTCACGTCGATCACGATCACTGCCGGCCGTTCGCCGAGACCCGCAGGTTGTGCGTATCCGGCGGCTTCGAAAACCTGTTTGTCCCGTTCAGTAAGAAAATCGTCCCAAACCCGATCGCCCATTGTCTTGCCTCCTCGGTCAGCAGTCGTCAGAATTCACAGGAAGGCTAATGGAGCCGGGGGAGCCGCGCAAGCTGGTGCGGTCTAAAAGCGGAGAATTATTATGGCGATCAATGAGCTGAATCATATCAATATCCGGACCGTCAAAATGGAGGAAACAAAGGATTTCTTCGTTGATGTGGTCGGTCTGGAAATCGGGTTTCGTCCGGATTTTCCTTCGCACGGATATTGGCTTTACTGCGGCGATGTGCCGATCGTGCATCTCTCGCTGAGTGATCCCAATGGAGAGCCTCGTACCATTCATGACGGGCGGGGAAACGGTCTGGATCATATCGGCCTGTCGGCACGTGATTTAGTGGGTACCGAGAAAACACTGGCGGACAATGGCGTTACCTATCGGAAATGTCTCGCCGGGGGCGGGCGATTGGTCCAGGTGTTCTTCCTCGACCCCAACGGGGTGCAGGTCGAACTTGCCTTCGATGCCGAGACCGAGGGCGTCACGAATGACAATTTCGAGCCCGTCGAGGCGGCTGGGCTGGGTGTCTGATGAACGATAGATAATTTATCGACTCTTTTGCAGCGAACCTTGCCGGGAAAGAAGCTTTTAAGGAGGCGCCCGTGACCTATTTCCCCAGCTATGACGGCATTATTTCGATGTCGCAGCTTCAGATGTCGAAATGGGACCTATTCGAACCCTATATGGAGTTCATACACCGGCTGATGAACTACGAAGCCGGTCCCACGCAGGAAGAGAAGGAAATTATTGCGGCGTTCTGTTCGCTGCTGAATGCCTGTGATTTCTGTTACGGCGCACACAAGAACGTGTGTATAGCCATGGGCGTCGATGAAGAACTTTTCCCAAAGCTGGTCGACGACATCGACACGGCGCCGGTCGATGATAAACTCAAACCGGTGCTCAGATACGTTCGCAAACTGACTCTGACGCCCGACCGGATGACGGAGGAGGATGCCAAAGCCTGCTATCGCGCCGGCTGGAGCGAGGAAGACCTGACCATCGCAATTACCGTGTGTTCCAGCTGGAACTGGTTCAACCGAATGATCCTGGGACACGGGATCGACAGGAAATGGGATGAAACGGTGTTTCGCGATCGTGGCGCGCCGGAAAAAATGATGGCCGGGTACAAAGCCTACTACGACGAGATGGTTGCCAAGGGCATGGCGGATACCAGCGGGCCGAAAAACATGGTGCCGCCCGCAGTCTGAAGTCTGTTCGTTTCCCTAATGGAAATCCCGTGAGGGAAACATCTTTCGCGCGGTTGAGCGGCGGGATCCCGGAAACGGATTCTTGACCTCGTCGGCCCGGGCCAGATTGTTTTCATAGGCGCCGTCGGCGCTTTTGCGGCGCGTCTCGGGCTCGAAATCGGGCCCGCTCAGGGCATGCAGACGGTGGGTCATGTCTTCCAGGCGGTCGGCAATGACATGGGTGACGATTCCTTCGCGCTGAAGCTTGCCGGTTACCCGGATCAGCCGCGCGCCCATGACCACCCGGCGATATTTTTCGAATGTCTTCGGCCACACGACGAGATTGGCAACGCCCGTCTCGTCTTCCAGCGTGATGAAGATCACCCCGCTGGCAGTACCGGGGCGTTGCCGGACCAGGGCGATCCCCGCGACCGTGACGCGCGTGCCGTCCTTGGTGCGGATGAGTCGTTCGTTCGGCGTAACGTGCGCGGCGGCCAGTTCCTCGCGCAGCAGTGCCAGCGGGTGGGTTTTCAAGGAGAGGCGCAGGGTTGCGTAATCGTGGGTGACTTCCTCGCCGATGGCCATGGACGGCAGCGAAACGTCGGGGTCGTGGCGGTGTTCGCCGTCTCCGAACAGGGGCAGGGGCGCGGGCGGCAGGGCACGCACCGCCCAGAGCGCTTCCCGCCGGCCCAGTTTCATAGAGCCATAAGCATCCGCCTTGGCCAGACGTTCCAGCGCCGCGTCGGAAAGACCGGCCCGGTGCTGAATGTCCGCAGGATCTCGATAGGGCCCATCCCGGGCGTCGGTCAGGGCAACGGCGTCGTTTTCCCGAAATCCCTTGATCTGGCGAAAGCCCAGCCGCAGGGCGGGATATCCGTTGCCGTTCTCTTCCAGCGTGTTGTCCCAGTCGCTGAAATTGACGTCGGCGGGGCGGATTTCGACGCCGTGTTCCCGGGCGTCGCGTACCAGCTGCGCCGGGGCGTAGAAACCCATCGGCTGGCTGTTGAGGATGGCCGCTGCAAACACGTCCGGATAGTGTTTCTTCAGCCAGGAGGAGACATAAACCAGCAGCGCGAAACTCGCGGCATGGCTTTCCGGAAAACCGTAATCGCCGAACCCCTTGATCTGGTTGAAGCAGCGCTCGGCGAAATCCGCATCGTAGCCGTTGGCCACCATGCCGTTGATCAGCTTTTCCTCGAACGTATGGATCGTGCCCGTATGGCGGAACGTGGCCATGGCGCGGCGTAGCTGGTCGGCTTCGGATGGAGTGAATCCGCCGGCAATAATGGCAATTTTCATAGCCTGTTCCTGAAACAGAGGAACGCCATAGGTTTTTCCCAGAACCTCGCGCAGTTCCTCGGACGGGTAGTCGACCTTTTCCTCGCCGTTCCGGCGGCGCAGATAGGGGTGCACCATGTCACCCTGTATCGGTCCGGGACGCACGATGGCGACCTCGATGACGAGATCGTAGAAATTACGTGGTTTAAGGCGTGGCAGCATGGTCATCTGCGCACGGCTTTCGACCTGGAAGACGCCGATCGAGTCCGCTTCGCACAGCATGTCGTAGACGTTGGGATCCTCCGCCGGCACAGTGGCGAGATCGATCTTCCTGCCGTAGTGCCGTTGCAGCAGGTCGAAAGCTTTGCGGATACAGCTCAGCATGCCGAGGCCGAGTATGTCGATCTTCAGGATGCCGAGCGTGTCGAGATCGTCCTTGTCCCATTCGATCGTCGTCCGGTCCTCCATGGCGGCGTTGGCGATAGGCACCAGATCCGACAACGGACCGCGGGTGATGACGAAACCGCCGACATGCTGGGACAGATGCCGGGGGAAGCCCGTCAACTCGCAGGCAAGGCGCATGGTCAGCGACAGTCGCTTGTCGTCGGGGTCGAGTCCGGCTTCGCGGATATGTTTGCTTTCGACTCCTTCCGTCCGCCAGCCCCAGACGGTGGCGACCAGCGTGGCGATGGTGTCTTCGGACAGGCCCATGACCTTGCCGATCTCGCGCACGGCCATGCGGGTGCGATAGTGGATGACCGTCGCCGCCAGCCCGGCGCGGTCGCGACCGTATTTTTCGTATATGTACTGGATGACCTCTTCGCGGCGCTCGTGCTCGAAATCGACGTCTATGTCCGGCGGTTCGTTCCGTTCGGCGGACACGAAGCGCTCGAACAAAAGGTCGATCCGGGCCGGATCGATGGCGGTGATGCCGAGGCAGTAGCAGACGGCGGAGTTCGCCGCCGAGCCGCGGCCCTGGCACAGGATGCCCTGCGACCTGGCATAACGGACGACGTCGTGGACGGTCAGGAAATAGGGCGCGTAGTTCAACTCGCCGATCAACTTCAGTTCGTACGCAATCTGCTTGCGGACCTTGTCCGGCAGACCATCGGGATAGCGGCCTTCGGCGCCTTCCCATGCCAATCGCGTTAGTTCTTCCTGCGGAGTCTTGCCGTGGGGCGCTTCGTCGTCCGGGTATTCGTAGCGCAGTTCGTCGAGCGAAAACCGGCAACGGTCCGCGATTTCCATAGTCCGCATGACCGCTTCCGGGTGGCGGCGGAACAGGCGGGCCATTTCTTCGGGCGGTTTGATGTGTCGTTCGGCATTCGCGGCAAGACGGAATCCGGCCTGATCGATGGTGCAGTGCTCGCGGATGCAGGTGATCGCATCCATCAGCGGCTTGCGGTCGGGTATGTGCATGCGTACGTCGTTGGTGGCGACCAGCGGCACATTGGTTTCGACCGATAGCTGCGCCAGTTCCCAAAGCCGGGCGGCATCGTTGCCGTTGTAGCGGCAGCGGGCCGCAAGCCATATATCGCGGCCGAAGATGTCACGTAGGTGACGCAGGTGCGTCGCGTAGTCGTCGCCGGAAGCATCGGGCGGCAGGGAGATGAAAAGCTGGCCGCCCGAATGCGCGAACACGTCTTCCAGGTAAATCTCGCATTCACCTTTCGACGCCCGCCGCCGACCGAGTGTGATCAGTTGCGACAGTCGCGCATAGGCGGTGCGGTCGGTGGGAAAACAGAGTAGCGAGGGCGCATCCTGCAGGTCGAGCCGGGCGCCGACGAGAAGTCTTATGCCGGCGTCTTTGGCGGCGCGGTGGGCGCGTACGACACCGGCGAGCGTATTGCGATCCGTGACGGCAATTGCCGACAGGCCGAGCGCAGCGGCTGTTCTGGCGATCTCTTCGGCATGCGAGGCACTGTGCAGAAAGGAAAAGTTGGTGGTGACTTCAAGCTCGGCGTAACGGGGCATGGGGAATTATCCGTCTCTCAGGCAGAGAGGACGCGGACAACGCTCTCAAGGCCTGTATCGCGGAGGGCGGTGCAGAGCCGGGCATCCGCCGTGATGAGGGTCGTGTCGAGCCGTTCTGCCGTCGCGATATAAAAACAGTCATATGCGGATCGGTCGAGCGTATCGGCGATTTCGATGGCGCGGTCGCAAACGATGGAGGCGGGCATGAGTTCCAGGCCGCTGCTTTCAATGCCTGACATGATGGTTCTGGCCTGAAGGCTGCTGATTTCGTTCCGTCTGGCTTTTTCAAGGGCGAGGCTTGCGAGGTCCGGGATCAGCAGGTCGGGCGCGGCGAGATGGTCCTCGGCTTTCAGAACGTCAAGCGCCTGTTCCCGCAGGTTTTCCGGCACGAACCATTTGATGGCGATGCTGGCATCTATCACGACGGTCATCAGTTTCGGTTTTCCCGCCGCAGATCGCCGCTGTCGGTCTGGGGGACGTCGGGGGTCATGGCGGCGATCCGGTTCGCTATTTCCATAAATTTTTTGCGTGACGGACGCTCCGAGATTTCCGTCAGCAGGGCGCGGATTTCCGCTTCGAGGGAGCGCTTGTTGTCCCGTGCGCGCGCCTTGAGACGGTCGATAACGGCATCGTCGAGGTTGCGGACGGTGATGGTTCCCATATCGGTTCTCCCTTCGATATGAACGTTGGCATATTGTCGGCGAACGGAATTGCCCGGCTTTATCCGAATACGCCATGCACGTACCAGCTTGGCCGGGTGCCGGGACTGTAGATGCCGTCCCGATAGACCCAGAAACGGCGGCCTCGACGGTCTTCGACGCGGTAATAGTCGCGAATGTTGTCCTGTACGGCCCCACCGGACGGGGTATCAGCGTCTTCCTTCTCCGGTTCCGTTTCCAGAAGACCCAGACCGTCGTGCCACCACTCGGAGGCGATCCTCTCCGGGCCGTCGGCGTGTTCGATGCGAAACACCTGTTTGCGCCAGCGGAACATGACGGGAGGATCGTCCGGCACCGGCGCCACGGCCTCCACCTCTTCGGGCCGGGGGAGGAGCCGAAGGGGGCGGGGGCGGCGCAGCGGCCGGTTTTCAGGGGAGGAACCGGACCGCCAGGGAGTGGCCGGTGCCGGACGGGCGCGCGCGGTGACGGGGGTTGCCGAAATCGCGCGTTCGGGGATGTGACTTTCCTGCAGGGTCAGCTGTACGACGTTTTCGCTGCCAAGCCGGTTGCTGAGACGGTCGGCCAGTTCGGCGACGCCGGATCCGTCCGTTTCGCGGCGGCGGTCGAGGGTGGACTGGGCCGGCGACAGTTTCTCGCTGGATGTGGCGGTCAGCGTGATGGCGTCGATGCCGAACGCTGCGTCGAGCCTGTCGAGTTTTTTGGTAAACAGGCGCGCGAGATGGTCGGCGTTACGGCTGGCCTGGCTGGTGCCGGCCCGCAGCCGGTCGACAGCACCGTCCGGGTGGTAGAAAGACAACGTAAGCCGGCGGGCGCCCAGCCCATCGCTTTCCAGCATGGCGGCGAGATCGCGGGCGAGGTTGCGAACGGTATCGGCGATGTCTTCCAGGCGACCGATCGGCTCCGCGAAACTGATACGCGCATGCCATGGGCTGGCCGGTGCCAGGGGAGACACCGGCTCGGGCCGGTCGCCGAAGGCCTGATCCAGCCGGTCGGCGACAACGCTGCCGAAACGGTCGGCGAGGGCAGCGCGCGGGATCGGCATCAGGTCGCCGATACGGCGCAATCCGACGGCCTGAAGACCGGAAATCGTGGCCGGGGGAAGCCGTAACCCGGCAACTGGCATCGATGCCAGGACGTCCTGTGCCTGTCCCTTGCGAATGGCTGTCCAGCAGCGGCGTTTATAGCGGGTATGACGGACGGCTGCCCAGGCAGCCCCCGGGGTGTCGGCAATGGCGGCATAGGCGGTAAAGCCGAGACCGTCGAGACGGTTTACGATATCGCGAATCAGGGCATCCTCACCGCCGAACAGGTGAGCACAGCCTGTGACGTCCAGCCAGATCGATCCGCCGCCGGCAAACGCGGCGCCGGATCCTTCGTCGTCCGGCGCCGTCCAGGGGGTGTAGCGGCTGCACCAGTCGGCAAGACGGGACAGCGCTTTCGTTTCCGCCGGGAGGTCGGCTTCGCTGGTCTTCAGACCGGGCAGGATCGCGCGGGCATCGGCAAGCGTCATGCCGGCGTGAATACCGGCCTGTTCGGCCGCATCGTTGACGGCATGCAGAAACAGCCGCCCGCCGTTTTCCTGGATCAGTCCGAGTGGGCTATCCAGCCAGTCTTGCCGCAGTTTGCACAGGCGGTCGGTTGCGAATTTCGGCAGCCACAGAGAGATCACCCGTTTCATCGTTCCACTCCATCATCCAGTTGGCGGCAGCGCCGCCGCGGCAGCGGAACAGTTCCGCCCGCCATCGTGCGACGCCCAGTCCCGGCAAGACCGGGGTTGTTTGCAGAAAATCGTTGTTGTCGTTGGCCTGGCGGCGGTCCTTTACATGTGTGACGGTATCCAGCCGCCAGCGGGTGGCCGCCGCGCTGGGGGGCGGCTTGTCGGTTTTCGGGCGAAGCGACAGGGCAGTGACGCCGCTTTCTTCCGCGGCAAGCTGCAGGCGCCGGCTGTCAGTGAGCGATATGTCGCCCAGTTCGCCGACGACGGCGGCTACCTGACCGCAGCGCAGGCCTTGTTCCATGGCCCACAGCGTGTCGCTGTCGCGCCGGGCTCGCACCAGGATCAGCCGGGCGGGGTCGACCCCGAACTGCAGCAGGGCCGGGCCATAAAGAGTGCCGGCATCCAGCGTCCAGGGGCGTTCGCACCATAAAACGGAAGCGTTTTCCGTATCTTTTGCCAGCCGTCCCGCCAGCAGGGCGCAAAAAGCGGTCGCAACACCGGCATCGGCGGCGAAGACTTCATGCAGCGCGCCTTGCACCAGTCCGCCGCCCGGCAGATGGGCGTCTATTTCATCTATGCCGAAGGGCAGCACCTTGCGGTTGGCCTCGGCCAGGGTGCCGCCGAAGCCTTCGAGCCGCCTGATATGGGCCTTCAGCCGTTCCAGACCTGCCGGAGTCCTACCGTTTCCCCGTTTCTGAGGGGGAAGGGAGCGGTTCCTGGCGCTTCCGGAGGGCCTCGGCATGGTCTGTCCCGTTGTTGGTGTGAGAACAAATGTTCTTGTTTTGTTCTAAATAAGAACAGGAACATCGTCAAGCACGATTTTGTCTCTTGCCGGATGGACCTATAGGTCCGATATCGGTTGTCATCCCACACATGTTTCCGATAAACAGCGCCTCCACTCAGGGAGAATTCTTGTGACGCCGACCGGTTCCGCCACACAGCAAACATTTCGACAACGTGTCCGACGGCTGGTCGAGCATCCGACTTTCCAGAAAGCGGTGATGACCCTGATTGTGGTCAATGCGGTCACGCTGGGCTTCGAAACATCGCCCACCATTATGGGGCATATCGGCCCCGCACTGCTGATGTTCGACAAGGTCGTCATCGCGATTTTCTGCGTCGAAATCGTCCTGCGCATTTACGCGCACGGATCGGCGTTTTTTCGCGATCCCTGGGGCGTTTTCGACTTCATCGTCGTCGCGATCACTCTGACGCCGTCGAACGATTCGCTTTCGGTTCTGCGATCTCTCCGCGTGCTTCGCGTATTGAGGCTGGTTTCCGCGGTGCCTCGGCTCCGGCGGATCGTCGCGGCTCTGCTACACGCGGTACCGGGTGTCGGTGCCATCGGGGCTCTGCTGATGCTGGTGTTTTACGTGTTCGCGGTCATCACCACCAAACTGTTCGGTTCCCAGTTCCCGGACTGGTTCGGCACGATCGGCGAATCCATGTTCACGCTGTTCCAGATCATGACCCTGGAAAGCTGGTCGATGGGGATCGTGCGCCCCGTCATGGAAGCCTATTCATGGGCCTGGATCGTTTTCGTGGCGTTTATCGTGCTGTCCAGCTTTACGGTCCTCAACCTGTTTATCGCCATCATCATCGATTCCATGCAATCGCTTCACGATGCCGAGAAAGAGGAAACCGTTACCGAAATGAGCGAAGTCGTGCACAGCGAACACCTGGACCGCGCGGCAGAATTTCAGGAACTCAAGCGCGAGATGCAGGAAATCAAGGACCTGCTCAGGGAAAAGGGAGGCTGACTCCCGTTATGCGAAGAAGGGCTTCAGGCCCTCGTAAAGCAGTCGAATGCCGAGCACAAACAGGATCGTATAGCTGGCCCGCATGAACCATTTCTGTGGGATCAGGTGATTGAACCTGATCCCGATGAACATGCCGATCGGCGCCAGTGGCAGCAGAATCAGGGAGATTGACAGGTTCGGCATCGTGAACAGGCCCAGCCACCAATATGGCAGAATCTTGGCGTAATTCACGATGAAGAAAAGAACGACGATCGTTCCTACATGGATACGTTTGTCCAGCCGCTGCGGAAGAAGATACATTGCAACCGGCGGCAGGCCGGCATGAATGACAAAACTGGTGAAGCCTGAAATCGTACCCAGTATGTATCCGACCGGATCCGAAAACGTCCGCGCGGCCGCTTTCTCTCCGCCGGCGCGAAAAAAATCGACGAAGAAGGCGACGGCGATGATTCCCACCAAAAGGCGGATGAGCTGATCGTCCATCCATTTGAATGTCAGCATGCCGATTACGGTGCCGATCAGACAGCCAATTCCCAGGACCTTCATGCTGGGGCGGTGCCAGTCCTTTCGATAGGCCCAAACGCCCATAAGGTCCATCACGCACAGGATCGGCAGCATGATGGCCACCGCCTGCACCGGCGACGATACCTGGGCAAGCGCCAGAACGCCGACAAACCCGACGCCGCCGCCAAAACCGCCCTTCGACAAGCCTGCCAAAAGGACCGCACCGACGGCGAATGACGCAAATAGGGGGTCGGCAAGAAGCTGGTTCATCCGGTGGTCATCCGGCGAGATGTCTTCGGCAAAGAGAAAGTCGGTTCGATCGGATTAAGCCGCGCCGGGCGTTGTATCGACGATAAATTTGCTGCCCACGTCGATGCCGAGGGTCGTTTTGGCATCCCCCTGATTGACGGCAAACTCGACAAGCCCGGATGAGTTTTCGTACCAGAACACCCCGCCTTCGGGCAGGTCGGAGAAAGTGCGTGCGCGGACAAGCCGCTTCTCGTTCACGATCATCTCGGCATGAACCGGAACGTTCTTCGCCCTTAAACCGGTCATGGCGTTGCCGAAACTGTCGAGATAGATGATTTCTTCGAGATCGTCGGGCCAGTGCGGGCGGCGTGCGCTGTCCACGGGGTGTGCTTCCGATGCAACTTCTTCACCTTTGGCCAGGCGGGCAGCCACGGGGGCAAACAGATCTCGTCCGTGAAAACTCGCAGACAGGTTGTTCGGCTCCCAGGTAATCCTCCGGAAAGACGTGTCATTGGCGCGCCGCAGGACAACTTCGAATAATCCGTTGTCCGGCCCGACGAAGCGCCTGCCATCCGCCTCCACCACAGCGGGCGCCCTGCTGCTGCCGACGCCCGGGTCGACGACACAGAGAAATACGACGTCCGTCGGAAAAACATCGATCAACGAGGCGAGTAGATAGGAAGAGGCACGCGCCTGGAACATCGGTGCGTCGTGCAGAAGATCGATGACGGGGATGCCGGGCGCTTCCCGTATCAGGACGGCCTTTACCTGGCCGACATATGGGCCGACTTCGCCAAAATCCGTGAACAGTACAATCATGGAAAGGAGTATGCCGCGCGCGGCAGCCATGCGGCAAGAGAGGTCCGGCTATCCACCGACCGCGGCGATTTCCGGTTTTTTGTCTTCGCAGACAACCCGATTGCGCCCCAGCTTCTTTGCAAGATAAAGCGCCTGGTCGGCTCGTTCGACGAATTCCGCCGCCGAATCGCCGGTCTGATAAGATGTCACTCCCATCGACATGGTGATGTTTCCAATGGAATCGTCCGATCCCTTTTTGACGATGCGCTTGCTGGCCACCGATTTCCGGATGTTCTCCGCGACGGCCGTCGCGCCCCCGCTGGTTGTGTCCGGCAGGATGATGGCGAATTCTTCACCGCCGTACCGCGCAGCCGTATCTTTGCCTTTTACGAGGTCGTGCAGCGTTTTGCCGACCAGTTTCAGGACCTGATCGCCCAACTGATGTCCGTGCGTGTCGTTGAAAGCCTTGAAATGGTCAAGGTCCGCGAAAACCAGGGACAGTGAATCGCCGCTTTCCAGCGCGTAACCAATCGCCTGGTAAAGCGACTGGTCGAAGCATTTTCGGTTGGCGACGCCCGTAAGTCCGTCGGTCAGCGCATCGCGCCTGGAATCTCGGAGTTCCTGGCGCAGGCTGCTGATCTCGGACGCGGATTCCTGCACCTGTTGCTGCAGCGCACGCGACCGCTCGTCCATCGTTTCCGTTTCTTCGATGATATCGGAGACCATACCCCGTATCTGGTCGATGTTGTCCGCCTTCTGAATGCCGCCGGAAAATTCCTGCAGGGCTTCGCCGAACTGTTCGGTGCCTTCGCCGGTTGCCGACATGGCGGCGATGATGCGTTCGGTTACGACCTCGATCTGATCCGATAGTTTCTGATCGCGGGCCGACGCGGCGCCTGCCGAGATGAAACGGTCGTAGAGATCGTGATAGTCGGTTTCCGAGATCGCCTTGTGCTCGGCCTTCAGCGCGTCGACGCTTTTTTTCAGGTTGTCGTTCTTGCCGGCGAAATATTCGCACCAGATCGTAAAGTTCCGGGGATTCGCGGCAATACCCTCTTCCTTCATCCGTTTCAGGGCGGAAAGGGCGTATTTTGATGCTGTTTCCGGTGTTTCAGGATAGTGCATACGAATTTTGCCTCTCCACTTGACCGATTTTCGGCCCTTTTGCATCCGAAATTGCCGGATGCGGTCGCTCGCGCATTTTACTAGTCGAATGGCCTTATCTTTACGATTGCCGCCTTGTTCAGAAGGTGGATTGTTTCGTCCTGATCGATGAACGGCATAAACGCGGCTTCGTCGTTCAGTAAATCCTTGATTCGTGCGGTTGCATCCACGAACACATAGCCGCTCAGCACCGTCCCGTCGGATAGCTTGAGTTCGGCGTATTCCCGTACTTTGGGAACTTTCTGATGCATGTTCAAAGCAGCTCGCATGGT
>Ga0181583_10001294_pt1 | contig 18562 bp, 17 predicted proteins | sample 071ome_31_FD_132461 | JGI IMG/M metagenome (GOLD analysis project Ga0181583, IMG submission 132461) | Coastal salt marsh microbial communities from the Groves Creek Marsh, Skidaway Island, Georgia - 071405CT metaG (megahit assembly) | ecosystem: Environmental > Aquatic > Marine > Intertidal... | reverse complement strand
TCTCCGAGGTCGCCGAACGTTTCGAGCAGGCCGAGAAATGCAATGTTGCGAAGACAGCCCTCCGAGTGGAGCCCGACGTCGAGGTCACGCCCGGGGGAATCGATCGAGACGTTGCCGTATTCGTCGATGAGGCCGGTCCGAAATCCGATGGACGAACGGTGGCCTTCGCCGATACCTCGCACACTCATGACGAAACGAAGACTTCCCTCGGCAACTCCAGTCTGGTCGGGGTGAGCGACGACACTCGGATTCGTGAGAGCCGCACCCTCCACCGAGAACTCGTGGGTGAAATATGCACCGATGAGTTTCCACCGGTCGTCGGAGAAGTGGGTCGGGGAATCGAGGCGATTCGCTACCCGATGTGCGTGAGACTCGAGCCACAGATCGAGATCGTCGTGACGGTTGGAGAATCGGAGGACGACGTCGTTGAGAGCGCGGGCAACCTCTTCTTCGGGGAGCGACAAAATGCGATCGAGAACCGCGCTCGTGCGCGATTGGTTGGCGCCGAAGTCCTCTTGGCCCGGCACAAAGAGGCGGGCGAAGATGCGCGAGGGGTCGGCCTTCAGATGGATACCGGTGCGGACAGCGAGGACGTCGGGATCGGGGTGTGGGAAAAAGGTCATCGAGTAAGCATCGACATTCGGTCGTGCAACTGAAGTGTCGACACCATGGCAAGAGTCGATTCAGCACCCTGATTCAGATTTCGACCGTGAGGGTGAAGTCCGTCGAAACCACCTCCGGTCACCTCGTCGATCATTGGGACACCCGCGTCGTTATCGCCGTGGAACCAACGTGCTGCCTTCTCGATCTCTCGCAACCACTCGTCGTCGCCCGTGACATCGAAAGCTCGTTTGGCCGCATCGGCGAGTGCAGCCACCTCGATCGGTTGTTGATCGAACGCCGGCTTCGGATCGCCGGGCCCACGACCGGTGGTAGGGGTCACGGAAAAGTGACCGGCATGAGTTTCGGTTTCGACGAGCCAGCGGAGCATGTCGAGACCCGTACGAACGGTGTCGTCGTCGCGATGTGCAACACCGGCGGCGATCACCACGTCGGGCAGAAGTGCATTCGAATAAGTGAGGCGCGATTCGGGCCACGGCCAGTCCGGCGAACGTGATGAGAGGAGAATGCGATCGGCGGCATCGGCCACCAGATCGAGTGCACCTTTGTGCTCGGGTGCGACGGTCAGCACTTCGGCGGCACCAAGACCTGCGTAGGCGAGTGAACGGAGCCAATCGGGGCGATGTCGGATGGCCGATTCGAATGCACCGAGCGCTCGTTGGTGCAGGACTCCGTCGTCACTGCGGGCGATCACCGTTCCGAAGGCCCAGATCGCTCGACCCCATGCGTCTTCGATGGTTGGCTCGTCGAGCCAGACGCGGCCGAAGCTCAGTCGATTATGGAACTTGCCGTCGGGAGTCTGGGCACTCAGAACGAAACGCATACCCAGACGAGCGAGGATTGCCCCGCCGCATGTGCCATTGTGTTCTCGAGCCGACACGATCACGAGTCGGGCGTTGTCGTCAGTGCAATAACCGTGCGAGAAGCGTGGTCGCGGACCTTTGGCGTGCTCGAAGAGACCCCAGTCGTCCGAGATGTTGATGAGGTGACGAAACGTGTAAGAACTCACGATGCCACCGCCGTTTCGCTCGATCCGATGATCGCCGGGACGAGATCTAGATAGTCGGCAGCGACTTTCGTCCAGTCATGGTGGCGGGCGAGCTCCTCGGCACGAGCTCGCATACTTCGTTGCACGTTGTGATGGGTGAGGACGGTACGCAACGCCCGGGCGAGCGCATCGGGGTCACGGTGTGGCACGACGATTCCGGCGCCGTCCGACAGGAGTTCTCGAGCGTGGGGGAAGTCGGTGGCAATCACCGGTACACCGGCGGCAACGGCGTCGACCAGGACGCCGCTCGTCACCTGGTCGGCGTTGTCGTACGGCAATACGACGACTGAGGCCGAGCGCGCGAGTTCAACCAGCTCAGGAACACTCCGGTAGAGCTCGTCGAACACGACTCGGGACTCGACGCCACGTGCCCGCGCCCGTTCATGCAACGACTCGCGGTACTTCTCGCCTTCGCGAGCTTTCACCTTGGGGTGTGTACGTCCGGCTACGAGATAGGTGATCGGCGGGACGACATCGGAGACCGCGGCAAGAGCATCGATCACCCATTCGATGCCCTTGCCGGGTCCCAGAAGCCCCCAGGTCAGCACCGTAGGAACCGGTGCCGGTCGCGGCGCGACGGGCGGGGGAAGTGTCGCGCCGTGGGGGATGGTGACGACGCCGAGGGGATCGACGTCGTAGAACTGAAGCAACCGCTGCCGAGCCGCGTCGGTCATGGTCACGATTCGACTGGAGCCTTTCAGTACATGCTGAAGGGTTCGCTTCTGATGAGTGGTGGGGCTCGTTGGAATGGTGTGCAGAGTCGTGACGATCGGAACACGGATGTGTGACATCAGCCGAACGACGTCGTCGCCGTCGTGTCCGCCGAAGATGCCGAACTCGTGTTGAAGGAACGCACAGTCGAACGAATTGATTGCGATCGACGCTTCACGAATTGAGCGCAGTCGCGATGGGTGCAACTCCGCAATGATGCGGTCATCATTGGCTGGCAACGAGTCGACGGAGCAACGCACGATGCCGACGTCGGTCACATTGTTCGATCGCATTCCGTTCGCCAAGGCCGCGGCAAAGGTAGCCAGGCCACAGGCCGTCGGCGGGAAGGTGCTGATGATTGCCGAGCTGGGTGAGGGATTGATCATGAGTTTCGCTCCTTGGTTGTGGTCGAACGGATGGCGAGGAGAACGAGACCGAGGCCGCCGATAGCAAGAAGGAGGAGTCCGAGAACACTCGTCGTTCGCGTCGAGGAACCGGTCGACGGAAGGATCGAGTCGCTCGGAATTTCAGCCGGCAGGATCACAGCCTCCCCGGTGGTGGTCGGTGCCGATGTCGTCGAGGGCGGGGTCGTGGTCACCTCGGCAGGCTGAATCGGAACAGCGGGAACGATCACGATCGGCGGTGAGGCCGTGGTGGAGGTACTCGACGTACTGGTTGGCGCGCTGGTGGAGGTGCTGGTCGACGTGGTGCTCGATGTGCTGGTGGAGGTGCTGGTCGACGTGGTGCTCGATGTGCTCACCACCTGAGTGTTCTTGAAGGTGCACATGATGCTTTCGCCCTCGGCGAGATCGATCACGATGTCGGGACCGTTTACCGAGTATCCGCCACCCCGATCCACGACCAGATCGCAGTCGACTGAGTCGAAATCCCATCCGTCCGAGGTGAGTTCGGAGATGAAGTACTCCTGAAAGTCGGTGATGCCGTCGAAGACCTTTTTGTTGGACTCTGATCCGTCGTCAACGAGAACGAAACCCTCGAGGGGCGTCGAGGCCGTGAATTCGAATTCATCACTCGTCTCGACGTCGGCCTCCTTCACGATTGTGATCTGACCCGGATACACGACTGCTGTGGTACTGAGCGACAGATCCATATTGCCCGTACTGCAATTTGTGAAGTCGCTGCATCTCAGCGCAGTCAGGCGCATGTGGTACGGCGAACCCGACAGATCGACAGCAGAGTTGCCAGAGCCCCAGTCGAGACGTGATGCGATGTGCCCACCCCATGCGAGAACGGCCGTGGGCGACGTGGCCGCGAAATAGACCTCGACACTGGTTTGACTCGAACCTTCGTAGATCCCCGAGAGCGAGTACCCCGACGGGTTGCTCGTCACGGTGCACGACGCCGGACCACAGAGATTCCCCGTGTTCGGCACGGTCGAACCGGCCGCAGTGAAGGTTCCACCCCACAAATCGAAGACCTGACCGCCGATCTGGGTGACTCCGGCCCCGGAAACGTTCGGATCGAGTGGTATCCCGAGTGTGTCGCTCGATCCGGAACACAGTGCGATCGCGCACGGATCGGCACCGGGTTCGGTGCGGTCGAAACTCGTGAGATAGTCGAATGCGTGCTTGCCGTTTTCTGTCGTATCCCATTCGATACGAACGGCGTAGGTCTGCCCGGTGGACAGTCCCGACAGCACCGACCGATACGGCACCGACTGTCCCTCGAAGTACAGCGCGTTGTTCTGGCCCAGATTTCCCTTCTGCCATTTGGCCGAATGAGACGCATCACAGGTCGCGTCGAGATTCGCGCATTGTTCGATCTCGATCGATGGTTTCGAGGCCCCCGATGCATCACGGGTCACGAGAACGAAACCGACGAGAATCGACGCGAACAACACGATTGCGGAGACCAGTTCCGCATTCGACAATTCCAGAACCGATCGACGCCTGCTGCTCATCGCCCCTCCATTCGCTTCGGTGAGTCAGGCAACGTAACGATCACCCGACCGCGTTTGATCTCACGAATGTCTCGCGCGCGGTTCGATGCACCTTCGAGTACGTCGGTACCGAGCCCACCCCAATGACATTTGTTCGATGGGAAACGAGGTGTAGTTCGTGAATACTCCGAGTCCCGCTCGAATGGAGGTATTCATGGTTTCGGTACTGGTATGCGACGATCATCAGCTCGTGCGCGATGCACTCACGACGATCTTCGAACACGACGGAGAGTTCGAAGTGGAAGGTTCGGTGGCTGACTTCGGAAGCGCCGTCTCCATTCTCTCGTCGAAGGACGTTCAGGTCGCAGTGGTCGACGTTCGGCTCGGCGATGAGAACGGACTCGACGTCGTCCATTGGATTCGCGACCATCGTCCCGACACCAAAATCGTGCTGCTGACCAACTTTTCGTCGGACGAGTTGGTGCTCGAGGCCTCGTCCCTTGGAGTGTCGGCGGTCCTCGACAAGGCAGTGCGACCGAACGAACTCGCACGAGTGGTTCGCGAAGTCGCCGCAAATCGATGGTCGGGAATGAGCGACGCTGTTCGGGAATCACAGGGGCGCTTGCAGCAAAAAGGAATTCTGCAGATGCAGAAGCTTGGCCAGGTCGACCGTGAGATCATGTCACTCATAGGTAAGGGCATGACCGATCGTGACATTGCGACGCGCGTGTTCCTCAGTCCTCAGACGGTCCGCAATCGTGTGAGCCGGCTTTTGACGACATTGGGCCGGGAGAATCGCACTCAGCTCGCTCTCATGGTGAACGACTACGACGACGTCGGGCATCGCTTCACGAAGTGACGTCGAGGCTCAGGAGTCGCGAAGCCGATCCAGGAGGTCGTGGACTCGGTCCACGACCTCCATCGCGTAGGGGCCTCTTTGGCCGGTCGCCCGTCGTTCGAGTCGTCGAAGTTCGTCGATGTCGACGGGACGCCCCACGATCGTGAGCGAGCCGCAGATCCGATGAGCACGACGTTCGATCGAGAGTGCGATGTCGTCGGACCGGTCACCCGAGTTCCAATTCTCGATGGATGTCGCCAGACGTTGTAGATCGTCGAGCACCGAGTCGCGGTGCTCCATCCACACTTGGTGGAGCGCGAGGTCGACGTCGTCCATCAGTCGATGTCGGTGAGTGAACGCAGGTCGTCGGCGAGAGACAGGGGGTCGAAGGGCTTGACGATCACTCCACGGACTCCGAGGGCTTCGAGGGCTCGCCGTTCGTGAGGCTGTGCCTTGGCGGTCAAGAAGACGACCGGAACCGACGCCCCGTTCAGGGTCTCGCGGATCCGGCTGAGGGTCGATGGACCGTCGAGGCCGGGCATCATCACGTCGAGAACGATCACGTCGAACCTGTGGTCTTCGAGAAGTCGAAGTGCTTCTTCGCCGCTCGTCGCCTCGGTCACGTCGAAACCTCCGACGAGACCGAGCGCGATGTCGACGACGCTTCTGATTCCGTCGTCGTCGTCGACGATCAGTGCATGGGGGGCAGTTCGGACGAGAGTCATGATCAGGGCTCCTTGGGGAGTAGGGGAAGGGTGAAGATGAATCGAGAGCCGACGGGACTGCGGTTCTCGGCCCAGATTCGTCCACGGTGGCGGTGAATGATGCCGCGACTGATCGCGAGCCCGAGCCCAGTACCCGAATTGCGACGATCATCGGAGGTCTCGATCTGCGAGAAAGGTTCGAAGATTCCATCGAGGGCGTCTGCGGGAATTCCGCGTCCTTCGTCGTCGACGAAAAAGTGAATTTCGTTGTTGACTCGTAGGGAGGTGACGAGGACGGTCGACGACGGAGGCGAGAATTTCAAGGCGTTCTGGATCAGATTCAAGAGAACCTGGACGATTCGATCGTGATCAGCGACAAAGGTGTCTGGCGCTGGTTCGGCAACCAGACGAACTCTCTTCCTGTTGGCCTGGGGCTGCAAGGTTCGAAAGACTTCGGCGATCAGGGTGCCTGAAGTTTGTTCACCCAAGGTGAGGTCGACTCTCTGTGATTCGAGACGGTCGAGGTCGAGCACGTCGTTCACGAGCCTGACGAGGCGTGACGTGCTTTCTTGCGCGACGTTCACGAGCTCGGCTGCTTGTGTGGGGAGGACGCCGACGACTCCGGCATCGAGAAGATCGAGGGATCCGGCAAGTGATGTGAGAGGTGTTCTGATCTCGTGACTCACGATCGAAATGAAGCGAGTTTTCATCTCGAGAAGCGACAAGGCCGAAGTGATGTCACGGATCACCAAGACGTTGCCGTGCAAGGGTCCGTCCAAGGGGGCAGCAGAGATCTCGAGAATCTTCTTCTCATTGCTGGTGTCGACGTCGATCGTGAAGGATCGACGTTGGGCGATGTCGTCACTGTGCGTCGAGATCAACTCGTGGATTTCCGGGTAGGACTCGTCGAGAACCCGACGAGCGTCATTCGTCTCGTCGTGATCCATGGCGATACCGAAAAGTCGGCGCGCTGCCGGATTCACGAGATCGGCCCGGCCGAACTCGTCGGTCACGATGATCGCCTCTGAGACCGACGTGACCACATGTTTCGTGAGGCGGAACGAACGTTCGAGTTCACCGGTTCGCTGGGCGACCCTCTTCTCGAGAACCTCGCGAATCTTCCCGTGAGTTCGTTCGATCATCCAGATGCGAATGATCAACCCGAGGACCACGGCAACCGTGGAGAAAATCGTGACTTCCTGCCAGTTGACGAAAGCCAGTGCTGGATGGGGAGATGATGGAAGGTAAGCGTTCATGTCGATTCCCGAGTTGGGAGTGCAACCTATGAACGTGGAAGCAGGAGGGGAGTTCCTCAGAACGACGTGAGGACAATTGTCATGGAAGGGACGACGATCGTTGACTGAGCGTCGAGAGGAACACATTCACGGCTTCGCAGGCACCCCGTGACCGTGGAGTGCGGAACAGGTCGAACGAATGCTGCGTGTGAGGAAGTTCGGCGTAGACAACTGGCTGCTTGGAGACGGAACGTAGACGCTTGACGAATTCGCGGGCAGGTTCCACGTGGAGAAGAGAGTCGTTCCTGCCGTGGATGACGAAGAAGGGTGGTGCGTCAGGTGACACGTGTTCGATCGGCGATGCTTCTCGATATACGTCAGGTGACTCGTCGATCGAAGTCTTGACGACGTGATTCTCGAGTAGGTGTCGTACCGCCGGGTTGTTCTCGCCGTTCGTGTCGATCCAGTCGTAGATGCCGTAGAACGGAACGACCGCCTGTACGGGCTCATCGGACATGAGTCCGGCGAGGGCGGCCAAGTGTGCGCCGGCCGATCCACCGGTGAGCGCGATGAAGGAGGGGTCGCCACCGTACGACTCGATGTTGGCGCGTACCCAGTCGAGGGCTCGCTGGACGTCGTCGAGGTGGTCGGGCCACGTGGCCCGAGGGCTCAGTCGATAGCGCGGAGCGACACACGTCCACCCGGCTTCGGCCATGTGGGACATCAGCGGAACACCCTGAGTGCGATTGTCGCCGATGCTCCAACCCCCACCGTGGATCTGCACTAGTACCGGAGTGAGTCCGGGCACGTCGGAACGACGCCACACGTCGAGAGTGTTGAACCGTCCGTGGTCGCCGTAGCGGATCCCCCGGGTGGAGGGAGTGGTGTACGAGCGATGGAGGAAGGGCCACGGCGCTCGATTCGAACGCGGTGTCACGCCAGCGATGGAGGACCGCGACGGTTCGCCGAGAGCGGCGCGTACTTGGGCGGGCAATTCGACACTCGTCGTTCGCGCTCGTCGGTAATTCTGGAGCGAGACCGCAACTCCGACCACACCGACGATGGCGAGGACACCCCGTGCGAACCCTCGCATCCGGGGAGCGAGTCGACTGATCATGGCGAGGTGAAGGGTCGCCACCGCCAACGGAGCTTCCGAGCCGATCAAGCCGTCGACGAAAAGCGGGATCGAACGTCGACCGCCCCGACGTGACACGGGTCGCCAGCTGTTCATGATGGTGAACGAGGTTGCTGTCGATGTCACGAGGCTCACCAGGATTCGTCGTGTTGTTGACCTGCTCACGGCCATGAGATTACGGGGGAGTGGTCATTAGGCTGAATGCCGATGAGCGAATCACCGACTTTGGCCGCCGACTTCGAGACGCCCAGTCGTGACACGTGGCTTCGAGCCGTCCACGGAGTCATCCTGAAGTCGTCGCCCGAGGCGAGCCCCGAGGAATTCGACGCCGCATTTCGTCGTCAACTGGTGTCGACGACCGATGACGGAATCGACATCCAGCCGCTCTATACCGCGTCCGGATCGCCGACCTCGACGGGACTACCCGGCGAGGCGCCTTTCGTCCGATCGACTCATGCGGACCCCCGCCCGTGGGAGATCCGTCAGCGAGTCTGGGCGTCGGTAACGGATTCGTCGGCCGTCGGTGAACTCGAGTCGGGAGCCACCGGACTACTCGTCGAAGTCGACGGTCGTGGCGACATTGATTCCCTTGCTCGCATTCTCGACGGCGTGTATCTCGATCTCGCTCCGGTGGCTCTCGCGACCTCTTTCGACGAGATCGGGCTCGGAGCGGCGGCGTCACTGATCGAGCTGTGGGATCGACGTGGCATCGGTGCGGCCGAACGACGAGGCTCACTCGGCGTCGATCCCATCGGCACGTGGTTACGAACGGGGGGTGCCGTCGATCTCGTGAGTGCTTGGGACGACACTGCTTCGCTCGTAAGTCGCGCTCATGTGGCCGCGCCATCGGCGCGCGTCATCACGGTCGATGGCACCGTCTGGCACGGTGCGGGCGCCAACACCGTCCAGGAATTGGCATGGACGATCGCGGCGGGTGCAGCGGCTATTCGTGCCCTCGTGCGAGACGGCTTGTCACTCGACGTTACCGCTCGAACCCTCGAGTTCCGATTGGCAGCAACGGCCGATCAGTTCACCACCATCGCCAAATTCCGAGCGGCCCGTCGCTTGTGGGCACGAGTCGCCGAAGTGGCCGGTATTTCGATCGATGGGTCCGCCATGTTCCAGCACGCCGACGGATCGCGAGTGATGCTCACTCGCTACGACACCTACGTGAACACGTTGCGTTCCACGGTTGCTTGTTTCTCGGCCGCCGTCGGTGGTGCTGATGCAGTGAGTATCTGGCCGCATGATGCGCTCCTTCGGACGGGTGGCTCGAAGCAGGGCCGGCGCCTCGCCCGCAACACGCAGTCGATACTCCAGGCCGAGTCGAACATGTGGCGAGTCGTCGATCCAGCCGGCGGTTCGTGGTATGTCGAATCGTTGACCGATCAGCTGGCCGAAGCCGCTTGGAGCGAACTGCGCACCGTCGAAGCGCTCGGTGGTGTCATCGAAGCCGTGGTGGCCGGACACGTGCACGATTCTCTCGCCGAGCAGCTCTCGGAGCGCCGTCGCGCGGTGGCGACGCGTCGTCGGCCGCTCACAGGGCTGAGCGAATTCCCGAACGTGGCCGAAGAGATCCCATCGGCAGTCGTCGAGCCGCCTCGAGAGCACGGACCGTTGTTCGCACCGCTGTCGCTCGTTCGTCTCTCGGCCGATTTCGAGGCGCAACGCCGACGCGCTGATGACCATTTGGCGTCCACGGGCCGGCGCCCACAGGTGTTTCTCGCCACGCTCGGATCACCTGCCGTTCACACAGCTCGTCTCACTTTCGCCAAGAACCTGTTCGAAGTGGCCGGTATCGAAACGGTGTCGGGTGAGGTTGACGACTTCGCTTCCTCGGGAATCACGATGGTGTGCGTGTGCTCGTCGGATGCCGTGTACAAAGAGGCCGGAGCCGATGCGGCGGCCGCGCTGAGAGCAGCTGGCGCCACGCGGGTGTATCTGGCTGGGCGTCGACTCGACGTGCCCGGTGTCGACGAAGAAGTGGGTATGGGCAGCGATGTTCTCGACGTGTTGACTCGTGCTCTCGATGAACTGGGGGTCGCGTGATGTCGGTTCCGAATCTGTCGAATGTCGAACTCGGATCCACCGCAGGAGCGGGTGATCGTGCGGCCTGGGCCGAGAGTGTGAAGCGATCGAGTGGCCACACTCCTGACGAACTCGTATGGAACACCCCAGAAGGCATCGACGTTCCGCCGCTCTACACGGCCGATGATGTCGCCGGACTCGACTTCCTCGCCACCTATCCCGGTCTGGTCCCGTTCCTGCGCGGCCCGTACTCGACCATGTACGTGAATCAACCTTGGACGATCCGCCAATACGCCGGATTCTCCACCGCCGAAGAGTCGAACGCGTTCTACCGGCGCAACTTGGCGGCCGGCCAGAAGGGGCTCTCGGTCGCGTTCGACTTGGCAACGCACCGCGGTTACGACAGCGATCACCCACGGGTGACCGGTGACGTGGGCATGGCGGGTGTGGCCATCGATTCGATCCTCGACATGCGCCAGCTTTTCGAAGGCATTCCTCTCGACCAGATGAGTGTGTCGATGACCATGAACGGTGCGGTGCTGCCGGTCCTCGCTCTCTACATCCTCGCCGCCGAGGAACAAGGGGTCACTCCGAAGCAGCTCACCGGCACCATCCAGAACGACGTGCTGAAAGAGTTCATGGTCCGCAACACCTACATTTATCCGCCCGAACCCTCCATGCGGATCATCTCCGACATCTTCGCATTCACGTCGCAAGAGATGCCGAAGTTCAACTCGATCTCGATCTCGGGCTACCACATGCAGGAAGCCGGCGCCACGGCCGATCTCGAACTCGGTTACACGCTCGCCGACGGCGTGGAGTACTTACGGGCAGGTATGGGTGCTGGCCTCGACATCGATGCCTTTGCGCCGCGCCTCTCGTTCTTCTGGGCTATCGGGATGAACTTCTCGATGGAAGTGGCCAAGATGCGCGCTGCTCGCTTGCTGTGGGCCAAGTTGGTGAAGCAGATGGGAGCCAAGAACGACAAGTCGTTGTCGTTGCGAACCCACAGCCAGACGTCGGGTTGGTCACTCACGGCACAGGACGTCTACAACAACGTCGTGCGCACGTGTGTGGAGGCCATGGCCGCGACACAGGGCCATACGCAGTCGCTGCACACCAATGCACTCGACGAGGCGCTGGCGCTGCCCACTGACTTCAGTGCTCGCATCGCTCGCAATACGCAGTTGTTCCTGCAGCAGGAGTCGGGCACCACACGAGTGATCGACCCGTGGGGTGGTTCGTACTACATCGAGAAGCTCACCCATGACGTGGCCACGGCTGCCTGGGCGCACATCCAGGAGATCGAGGAGGCCGGCGGTATGACCGCCGCCATCGACGCCGGTATTCCGAAGATGCGGATCGAAGAGGCCGCCGCTCGGACTCAGGCCCGTATCGACTCGGGTCGCCAGCCGGTGATCGGCGTCAACATGTTCCGACCCGACGAGCACGAGTCGATCGACGTGTTGAAGGTCGACAACTCGTCGGTCCGGGCCCAGCAGTTGGCCAAACTCGATCGCCTGCGCGCCGAACGGAACCAGGACGATGTCGACACTGCGCTCGCTCGACTGACCGAGGCCGCCGCTCGTTCGGTCGACGGACGGCGGGACCCCGGACTCGGAGAGAACTTCCTGAAGTTGGCGGTCGACGCCGCTCGTGCCCACGCCACGGTCGGGGAGATCAGCGAGGCCGTCGAGAAGGTATTCGGACGTCACACGGCGGCGATCCGTACCATTCAAGGTGTGTACCGCTCCGAGATCGGCGAAGCTCCCAACGTGAAGTTGGCCCGCGAGATGGTCGAATCGTTCATGCAGAAGCAGGGTCGTCGGCCGCGCATCATGGTCGCCAAGATGGGTCAAGACGGTCATGACCGCGGTCAGAAGGTGATTGCTACGGCGTTCGCTGATCTCGGATTCGACGTCGACGTCGGTCCGCTCTTCCAGACGCCGGGTGAGGTCGCTCTTCAAGCTGTGGAAGCCGACGTGCACATCGTTGGAGCATCGTCACTTGCGGCCGGCCACCTCACACTCGTGCCCGAACTGCGAGCCGAACTCGAGAAACTCGGTCGTGGCGACATCATGATCGTCGTGGGTGGTGTGATTCCGCCGCAGGACTTCGACGAACTACTTGCCGCCGGGGCATCGGCGATCTTCCCGCCCGGAACCGTGATCGCTGACGCTGTGATCGATCTCATGGGAGAACTCGAGCGGCGACTCGCCTGACGGCGCGCTCGATCGTCATGGCCAACTCGATCGATCTCGACGCCTACGAAGGAGGGGTCCTCGCCGGCGACCGAACGGCTCTCGGACGAGCCATCACTCTGGTCGAGTCGAAGCGGGCTGATCATCAGGAGTTGGCCCAAGAACTTCTGCACCGACTGCTACCGCATTCCGGGCGTAGCCATCGAGTCGGCATCACGGGCGTGCCGGGTGTGGGTAAGTCGACATTCATCGATGCCCTCGGCACTCATCTCACCTCGTGCGATCATCGGGTGGCGGTGCTGGCCGTCGATCCGTCGTCGACGCGTACCGGTGGCAGCATCCTCGGCGACAAGACGCGCATGGCGCGATTGTCCGTGGATGAGAATGCCTTCATTCGACCGTCGCCGAGTGCCGGCACCCTCGGGGGAGTGGCGGCAGCCACGCGCGAGGTGATGGTGATCGTCGAGGCAGCCGGATTCGACGTGGTGCTGGTCGAGACAGTGGGTGTCGGTCAGTCCGAGACGGCCGTCGCCAACATGACCGATTGCTTCCTCGTGCTCATGCTCGCCCGAACGGGCGACTCGTTGCAGGGCATCAAAAAAGGTGTACTCGAACTTGCCGATGTGCTGTCGGTCAACAAGGCCGATGGCTCCCACGTGACAGAGGCCAAGGCGGCTGCTCGCGAACTAGCTACCGCCCTCGAACTCTTGCATCCGCCGGGCGCGTCGTGGATTCCGCCGGTACTCACGTGCAGTGCGCTCACCGGGGACGGAATCGCCGAATTGTGGTCTCAGATCGAGCAACATCGTGCGGCCATGGAGAAGTCGGGTGACTTCGCCCGGCGTCGGGTGCGTCAGCAGATCGACTGGATGTGGTCGACGGTGGAGGAGCGGCTGGTCGGTGACTTCCGCCAGCGAGACGACGTCCGCGACGAAGCCTCACGACTCGAAAAGTTGTTGGCCGACGGTGCGATCACACCGACTGCCGCCGCCCGCGAGTTGCTCAGGCGCGGCCCTTCAGCATGAACTTCCAGTACATGATCGGCAGGAGCCACTTCTTGACGACGAACATGTCGCGACGTTCCTTCGTCATGTCGATCACCGGGAACGACGGCGTGCGCTTCAGGTCGTAGTCGAACTCGGCCATCACGCACGTCTTCGACGACGTGACGATCGGGCACGACGCGTAGCCGTCGTACGACTTGGACGGCTGACGACCAGCACGCGCATCGAGCAGATTGGCCACGAGAGTCGGAGCCTGCTTACGAATGGCGGCCCCGGTCTTCGAGTTGGGGGTCGTGGTGCAGTCACCGAGGGCGAAGACATTGGAGAAGTCGGGATGTCGCAGCGTGTGCTTATCGACCTTCACGTACTTGCCGGGATTCTCCTGATCGGCGAGCGGTGACGACTTGATCCAGTCGGGAGCGCTCTGCGGCGGAACCACGTGGGCGATGTCGAAGTGGACCGTCTCGTTCTCGCCCGAGTCGTTGTGTTTGATGGTCGCAGAGTGTCCGGGGCCGTCGATCGAGGTGAGTTCGCTCTGGAAGTGCACCTTGATGCCGTAGCGAGCGACGACTTCGTCGAGAGTGTTCGAGAACTCGGGAATGCCGAACATCTTCGGAGTGGGCAGGACGAGGTGAACGTCGATCTGCGAGAGGACTCCTCGCTTCTGCCAATGATCACAGGCGAGATAAGCGATCTTCTGCGGCGCGCCGGCGCACTTGATGGGCCCGGCCGGCATGGTGAAGAGCGCCATTCCCTTGGTGAGGTTGGCGATGTTCTTCCAGTTCTGGTCGGCCATCTCGACGGTGTAATTGCTGGCGACGCCGTTCTGTCCGAGAGTCTCAGGAAGTCCGCTCACACGGCCCCAGTCGAGTTGAATGCCGGCGGCCACGACGAGCCACGAATAGCCGATGGTTCGTCCGCTCGCCGTGGTGACGCTGTTGTTCGCCGGATCGAACGTGGTGACCGAGTCCTTCACCCAGGTCACGCCTCTGGGCATCACCGAGCTCATGGAGCGCTTCGTCTTGGCCGAATCGGCAAGACCGCCACCCACCAACGTCCAGAGAGGCTGGTACCAGTGGGTGTCGGACGGTTCGATGACCGCGATGTCGGACACCCCGGCCTTCTTCAGGCGGGCGGCCACGGTGATTCCCCCGGTACCGCCGCCGACGATTACGACATCATGCTGAATGGTCGGACTCATTTCCCCTCCTCGTCCGATGGCTCCCTCCACAGTAGTCGGCCCTGACCAGCGTCTTTTCAAAAGATCTTGAAGAAATGTGTCGCGCTGTAACACATCCGCATTTCGTGCGATGACCTCGTCGGGTCCACGACTCAGTGGACTCCATGAACAGAGGAGACATCATGAATCGCTTGATCGTTCGAGCTCTCAACCGCCTCTCGGCCCCGACTCCGGAGGCTGACCAGGGTGGCGTGGCCGCCGAATACGGCGTCCTTCTGGCCGGCATCGTCGGTGTCGTGGCCATTGCCGCTGCCGCTCTCGGTGGCCGCATCGGCGGACTCTTCGACTCGATTCTTCCCTGAGTCGATGCGGCGACCCAGGACGACGGACGACGGAGTGGCGGCAGTCGAGTTCGCGCTCGTTCTGCCACTCCTCGTCGTTCTGTTGTTCGTGATCGTCAACGGTGGAATGGTCTTTCTCGATCAGCTCCACTTGCAGTCAGCGGCTCGCGATGCGGCACGTGTCGCTTCGGTCGAGCCGATGCAAGCCTGCCCGACAGCTCTCGACGGGTTGTCGGGGAACGATGTCGGAACGACGTCGTGCGAGCTCGTACAGGACTGCTCGAACGGAACAGCCGAGGTTCGACTGACTGCCGTGCAGAACGTGTCGATCCCGGTGATCGGTAGCAGGACGGTGAATCTCGATGCGTCGTCGACGTTCGTCTGCGTCCCGTGATGTCACCGATCGCGGATCGGTCGCAGTCATCGTGGCAGCCGCTTTCGTTCCGCTGACCATGGCCATGGCCGTAGTCGCCGATGGAGGACGAGTCTGGATGGAGAAGCAAAAGTTGCAGAACGACGTGGAGGCCTCGGCTCTGGCCGTGGCTCAGTCGTCGGCTCTGGGTGGCACGACCTGCGCGCCGTCGGCTCTGTCGCTCGTGCCGTCCGGTGCCACGTGTTCGACGGCCGCCACGGCCAACGGTTCGGTGGCGACGGTGGCGGCATCCGACGACGTGAACCTGTACTTCGCACAACTCTTCGGCCGCGACTCGGCCGGCATTGCGGCATCGGCATCGGTCCGCATCGGCCCGACATCCAAGATCACCGGCCTGCGCCCGACGGCGATGTGCGTGGCCAATGAAGCTCTTCGAGCTTGGTTGGACTCCGGAAAGTCGTCGACGACCACCTACACGATCGGGATCGACGCGGAGTCCGACGAGTGCGGAACCGAGGTTCCGGGCAATTGGGGAATCCTCGACTTCGACGGCGGAGCCAATTCGATGAGCGATGCTCAGAGTTGGATCGTGAATGGCTACCCAGGCTCGGTATCGGTGGCAGAGAGTTACGACGGTGACCCGGGTATCCCGTCTCCGGCATTGAACCTCGACGAAGTGGTCGGACAGTCGGTAGTTCTGCCTGTGTTCGCCAATCCTCGTCTCGAGGGAGCGAAAGCCACCTACGACGTGGTCGGTTTCGTGAAAGTTCGCATCGTCGAGGTGAATCTGACCGGTGCGGCGAGCAATCGCAACGTGAAAGTGGTCTTCGAGCAGGGGACCGTGAAGGGGGCACCAGGTGACGTCGCAGTCGAAGACTTCGGCGTCTCGTCATGGGCAGTGTGCTCGTTCGATGGAAGAGGTGTGTGTTCATGAAGAATCCCCAGGCACTGAAACGCTTCGTTCCGGCCGCGTTGGCTTTCGTACTCGTGGCCTTCGGAACGTTGATGGTGCTTCCCAAGAACGACGAGGCGGCGAACGCTGATGAGCGTCAACCCACTTTGGTCGTGACGCGTGAGGTCGAGGCAGGAACGTCGGCCTCAGATCTGGTGACGAGTGTCGAGGTCAAGATGTTGGAAGCCGACGCCCGAGCGACGGGTGTGCTGTCCTCGGTCGAAGATCTCCCCGAGGGTGTGCTCATCTCCGATCACGTGGCTGGTGAGCAACTGCTCGCTTCGTCATTCGCTGCCAACGTGGTGGAAGGGCTCGGAGTCGGTTTCGTCGCTGTCTCGGTTCGACTCGACGCGCAGCGTTGGGTCGGTCCGCTCGTCACCACCGGTGACGTGGTCGACATTTACGACATCGGCGCGGACGTTGCGTTGCCGATTGCCAAGGATGCGGTGGTTCTCGAGGCTCCGTCACCCAACGAACTTGGGCCGAGAGACGAGGCCGTGATCTCGCTCGGAGTCCCTCGGTCGTCGCTATCGGCAGTGCTCGTGGCCGCGAACGACAATCGCATCTGGTTGGTGGGCGCATGAGTACTCGCAAGGCCCCTGTCGTTGCCGTTGTGTCCCCGAAGGGTGGCAATGGAAAGACCACCGTGTCATCGAGTCTGGCCGTGGCCCTGGGTCGCCGCCACCAGACCGTTCTGGTCGATCTCGACGTTCACTTTGGTGACGTCGAATACGCTCTGCGATTTCATCCCATTCATCGGCTCGACGATGCGGTTCGTCGCCTTCAGGAGAACTCGAAGGTCGATCTGTCATCGTTGCTCGCCACCCATCCGACGGGAGTCGAGGCGCTGTGTGCGCCGAGTAATCCGGTCGAAGCCGATCGCATCGAGCCGGCCGAAGCTTTCGCCGTGGTCGATCGACTCATCGAGCTCGGGCGTCCGGTGGTGCTCGACACTGCAGGCGGAATCAGTGACTACACCCTCGGAGCTCTCGATCGCGCGACCCACATCGTTCTCGTCAGTGGCACCGATGTCCCGTCGGTACAGGCTGGACGCAAACTGATCGACACCATGACGCAGCTCGAGATGTCGGTGTCGAAAGTTCACCTCGTCGTCAATCGATCGACTACCCGGGTGGGTTTGTCGGTGAAGGACGTCGAGGCAGTCCTCGGAATGTCGGCGGTGCTGGAAGTCCCCGAGCACCCGAGTGTGGCTGCCGCCATGAATCAGGGCTCGCCGGTCACCGAGTCGTCACCTCAAGGACCGATCGCGCGTGCTTTCTTCGACTTCAGCGATCGCATCCTCGGAGTTGATGACGTGGTAGTTCGACGACGATTCGCCTTCGGTGGTAAGTCGTGAGTCTCGCCGCCCGCGCCGATCGGGTCACATCGAACGTCACGCCGATCAGACCCCTCGAATCGGAGGAATCCGAATTCCGGTTGCCGTCACGAGCCGAGTTCGGTGACATCGTGAACAGAGTTCGCGACCGATTGTCGGAGGTGCCCGACCGAGCCACCATGTCCGACGATCGACTGCGGGTTCTCGTCGAGTCTCATGTGTCGTCGGTGATGGCGCTTCCAGAGGTGTCGTCGTCGATCGGCGATCCAGTACGGGTTCGGGCGGCCGTTCTCGACGAATTGCTCGGCTTCGGTCCGCTCCAGGATCTGCTCGATGACCCAAAGGTCTCCGAGATCATGGTCAATGGTCTCGATGCCGTGTTCGTCGAGTCGAACGGGATCCTTCGTCGTACGAATCGTTCGTTCGATTCGAACGAACAATTGCTGAGAGTGATCGATCGTATGGTTCGTACGTCGGGCCGCCGGGTCGACCAATCGTCTCCGATGGTCGATGCTCGACTGCCTGACGGATCGCGTCTCAATGTGGTGCTTCCTCCGCTCGCTGTCGACGGAGCGTCGATCACCATCAGAAAATTCACAGCTGGAAAGCTTTCCACCGACGATCTGGTCGAGCGAGGATCGCTGTCGGCTGAAGCCGCCGATTTCTTGAAGGGTGCTGTCGCATCGAAGGCCAACGTGCTGGTGAGTGGCGGTACCGGTACGGGTAAGACGACGATCTTGAACATCTTGTCGTCGTACATCGCTCGGCACGAACGAGTCGTCACGGTCGAAGACGCCGTGGAGTTGTCACTCGATCTGCCGAACCTCATCCGTCTCGAGACTCGTCCGGCAAACTCAGAAGGAGCCGGTGAGATCTCGATTCGCGACCTCGTGCGTAACTCGCTGCGTATGCGACCCGATCGAATCGTCGTCGGCGAAGTTCGTGGATCTGAAGC
>Ga0181583_10001283_pt1 | contig 18621 bp, 21 predicted proteins | sample 071ome_31_FD_132461 | JGI IMG/M metagenome (GOLD analysis project Ga0181583, IMG submission 132461) | Coastal salt marsh microbial communities from the Groves Creek Marsh, Skidaway Island, Georgia - 071405CT metaG (megahit assembly) | ecosystem: Environmental > Aquatic > Marine > Intertidal... | reverse complement strand
TCGCGAAACATAAGTGAATAGCCAAGGGTTTGGCTGAGCCGCCGCGCGACCTGAAACAACACTGAATTACGGCCATTGAAAAGAAAAGGAACAGTTATTGTGCCCTCAAAGCTTGCAAGTCTTGCGGCAAAACTTTTCCATTCGATGTCGTAGGCATTACCAACAAATTTTGGCGCGAGCGAAATCGATCCGGCGGGAAAGATAATGACAACGCCGCCTGACCGGAGATGATTTGCCGCATCAACCCTTGTCTGCAGGTTCGTTGCCAACGCCTTTTCGGTTTCCTCAAAGTCGATTGGCAAAATTTTATCCATCGTGGCGGGGGCCTGACGAAGCACGCGATGGGTGATGATCTTGTAGTCAGAACGTACTCCTGAGACCAGGGCGCACAATACCAGTCCATCGATCACCCCGTAAGGATGGTTGGCAACGACAAGCACAGGTCCGCTCTCGGGAATGTGCGCGCCGGGGTCGGTGCGAAGGTCAACCGAGATGCCGAGGCGGTCCAGCGCATCTGACCAGAAGTTGGCAGCCGGGCGATTGTCCTTGATGTAGTCGAAATAGAGTTTGCGGATTTTGGGTTGGCCACTGATTTTTTCCACTGACCTGATGATGCCGCTGGCAACGGGCCCCATTTCGGCATCGGCAAAGGAAAATATTGGATGTGATGATGAATTGGTTTGCTGCACGTGTTTGTTCTCGTGGCCCATAATCCCCGACTTTTATCACATTTTATAATGCTTGTATTACGTTTTCTTTACATAGGTTCAGCGAGAAATGATCGCGATAGCCGATTGATGTGTCAGTGTCAGACCCGATAAAGCGCGTCAAATATCTAACGCGCCGGGCATCAGCATCCTGTTTGGCACAATTTGCATTGTTTTGTCGTAAAATGCGACTTACACGCGTTTGTATTTTAGTGCGAGCATCAAAAAGGGTCTATTTTTGAGGTATCGTCGCCTTGGGCAATGTGTTTCTTATCGGCTGGGAACAGGGGGCGGAGCCAGTAATTACCGGTCTCCTCGGCTATGGCTACAATCTACATTGTTGTGTCTTCAGTGATGAGGCGGCTGAAGCGGCGGCAGCGCATGGTGCCAAGGCCCATGTTGTTGACGCCACAGATCTCGATCAGCTGAACAGGGTTTCCGACGAAGTCATCAGATATGGCGATGCGCTGGCCGGAATGGTTCTCATGCCAGCACGGGGCCTGTTTGGTAGTGTAGAAGAGATAGATATCGCACAGGCGAAGATTGTTTTTGCAAATAACGTTCTGTTGCAAATTGCCTCTATTCAATGCCTTGCACCGATAATGCGCAGCAATGGGCGAGGCGGGATTATTTTGATCCGGCGCCGCTTTCAGCAACCGCAGAGGACAATGTGCGCATGGAACCGGGTGTGCGACAATGCACTCAGCGAGGCAGTCAATGTTCTGCGTGAGGAGATCCGTCATTCTGGCATCTCAATCGACACCATCATTGTGGATGCCGACAGCCAATGGTTCGATGGTGCGCGACAATTGCAAGATGATACTGTCGGCCACAGCCAGTATTACCACAAGCAAATTGACCAACAGCGTCAGCTATTAGCGGATGCATCCAATGATGGTGATCTGTTTTCAGATTTGGTGAGCCGTATTGATGATGTGCTGAGGTCCAGCGGTTCAGATCAAAAAAACCGCGATTTTGGGCAGAGCGCAACCGACAACATTATTGAAATGCCAAAGTCTGCCAATCGCGCTAACCGTGCAAAGGTCAGAGAGTCCCTGCAAGAAATGCTCAGGTGGCATAAATGAGTGCATTGTCGGGGACCCGAGAGGTCTATGTTCCCGCCTATTTGTGTCTTCTTGCAGAACATCATGGAATTGACATTACCGCACAGCTCGGCGATTGGAGCCGAAGTGACAATGCTGCCCCGCCTGTGATGACGATTATCGACACACCGATAGATGTGAACACATATACCCGATTGGTCAGCCTTATATCGCGAATGCTCGATGTTGAGGGCTTGCCGACAAAGCTGGCAGACATGATGTGGAATATCGGTGGAGATGATATCTTTGTTTCACTTCGGCGGTGCGGCAATTTACGCGAAGTGTTCGAGAATTACGAGAAATATGCAGGCCTTTTCGGAGACGCTGAGGTCACGTTCGAGGTGAGTGCGGGCAAAGGTCAGGTAAGACAGCATTTCTTTTCCGGTGACGAGGTGCGCGCGTGGCAGAGCTTTGCCAACCTGATCTTTTTGCTCAGGTTAGTCAGACCTGTTATCAAGCGCAACATCACCCCCCGTGAAATCACCTACGCTTTTGATCCGGCCAATGATGGTGACCTCGCCGTGTTTTTTGATGGCGTTGCATGGCATCGTGGAGATGCAAATATCCTATCATTCTCTCAAGAGGATTTAGAGATCCCCTTTATAACTGCCGACCCCATTTTTTTTCAGGGACTGGCGGTTGAGTTGGACCGTCGCGTGGCGCGATTGAATGCAATGAATGACATAGAAGTGCAGTTGCGGGCGGCGATACATCGTGCTTTGCCAGCAGGCAATGTCAGCCTTGCGGCGGTGGCAAAGATTATTGGCATCGGTGGACGCACTTTACAACGAAGGCTGAATGAAAATGGCTGTAGCTATGGCCGCATCCTCAATGATGAACGCCAGAAACTGGTCACGCGATTGCTGGCTGATGGCAAACTGTCAAAAGCAGAAATTGCATATCGTGTCGGTTATCACGATCTCAACTCACTCTACAGAATGCTGACACGCTGGCAGGATCGGGACGGTTGAGGCTGCGGTTAGGGGGCGCGGATGGGGGCGCGCGACATAGCGCCACCGATGATGAATTGACAAATGCACGCACTGTTTCGATGTCGGCAATAGCCGGATGTTTCGGATTTGCGCCCGGTCTGAGTGCTTTGATGCTCAACATGTGGTGATTGTCTTTAGGGCAAATTCAACATCTATGTAGGTAATTTCATGGCAAATATTCTGCTCATAGAGCGAATATGGTCCTACAAGTGCAATTTCATGCTGTTTAAATATCGTCCTATCTAACCGTTTGAAATGCCTATAGATCATATCAATTTATAGTTGATTTAATGACAATCTTGCGAATTTAACAAAACTGTTTTTCCATCTGTAACATATTGTTTTTAAATGGATAAATGTAGCAAGGTCGAATTGGCGCTAGAAACAGCGTGCTAGTGATTGCCTTCAATAATCAGCAACCTCTAAATTAACTTATGCCGAAAGTGGGGCATTTAGTCGCGCCTTGGTGCGGTGTGTTTCATCGGCTGTTTCGTTAACGGAGGTACATTATGAAAATCACTTCTGGCAAGACCTTGGCGGCGCTGACCACAGCGGCGTTGGTCATTTCGCCATCTGTAGCCTTTGCAAGTGCAAATCTGGCCGCAGACGACTATGTGGGAATTTCGTTCTGGCTCATTTCGATGGCGCTTGTTGCTTCAACAGCGTTCTTCTTCCTTGAGACCCAGCGTGTTTCTGCAAAGTGGAAAACATCCCTCACCGTGTCTGGTTTGGTGACCCTGGTTGCAGCGGTCCACTATTTCTACATGCGCGATGTATGGGTCAACACAGGTGACACACCGACAGTCTATCGTTACATCGACTGGCTGATCACAGTGCCACTTCTGATGGTTGAGTTCTATCTGATCCTGCGGGCAATCGGTAACGTCTCTGGCGGCATTTTCTGGCGCCTGATGATCGGTACATTGGTCATGCTCGTCGGTGGTTATGCCGGCGAAGTCGGCTACATTAATGAGTGGCTCGGCTTTATCATCGGCATGGCAGGATGGGCATACATTCTGTACGAAGTATTCGCCGGTGAAGCAGGTCAAATGTCTGCAGACCAGGCACCAGAATCTGTGAAGTCAGCGTTCTCAACAATGCGTTGGATCGTAACCATCGGCTGGGCGATTTACCCGCTTGGCTACTTCTATGGTTATCTCGCGTCAGGCGACCCGGCTTCTGCAGCCAACTCGCTTAACGTGATCTACAACCTGGCTGACGTACTGAACAAGATTGCGTTCGGTGTGATCATCTGGAACGTGGCTGTCACTGAAAGTGAAGCTGCAAAGTAAATTGATTGGGGCGGTCTGAAAGGGCTGCCCCTTTTCTTTGATTTAATAATTTTCAGAGCAGGCGGATCAACCGCTCCATTCACTGGGTGACCCGGCGCAGATGCTCCGGTTGGAGGAAAAAATATATGACCGAATTGTCACCCATGTTGCGTGAATATCCGGTTCAGGATGCAGATGCATCACATGAAATTGGCTCTACCACCGAACTGCTGTGCGATTTCATCGCCACGCGCCTGCCACAACCCGGTGAGCCTCTGGCCGAAGCCGCAGCTCATCATTTTGCCAAGCCGGGCAAGATGCTGCGGGCGAAAATGGCACTTCGCGCGGCGAATGCGTTGAATGTTGATCGCGCCGCCGGATTGCATTGGGCGGTGGCTATTGAGGTGCTTCACAACGCGTCCCTCATTCATGACGACATTTGCGACGGTGACCGGCTGCGTCGGGGGCGTCCGGCTGTCTGGTCCAAATTTGGCCGGGATGTGGCGCTTGCACTTGGTGATTGGCTTATTGCCCTCTCCTTTGAACTGGCCGCCGAAGCCGCGCAAAGATCACAGACACCTATGCTGGTCAAGATCCTTGCGGGTCATATGAAAATGACCACGCTGGGCGAAGCGCGGGAATTTGACATTCAGCGCAATTGTGACTGGAAAAGCTATCTGCAAATCGCGGCAGATAAAACCGCCCCGCTACTCACGGCGCCGCTGCAAGGTGTGGCGACAATGGCGTTGCATGCCGGAGCGTCAACCAAGATTTGTTCTTATTTCCGGTGTCTTGGCAACGCCTATCAGGTCGCCAATGACATGCTGAATTTCAGCGGTGATGATGGCGCGGAAACCAGTGGTTCAGATCTTGCACGCCGCGCGCCCAATGCGGTTGTCGTTCTGTTTCGGGACCAGCTGGATGACACAACGAAAAGTCGGTTTGACAGTTGGTATGCGTCAGGATGCACGGCGGATGTCGAGTTGTGGCGCGAAGCCATTATCGAATCCTCTGCGATCAAGGTGGCTGCTGTAAAAATGTATGGCATGCTGGACGAGAGTGAAAGGCTGGCAGCAACGCTGCCTCCGGAGTTGACCGAAGTCATCCAACCGGTGTGGCAGATGCTGCAGCAGGTCTGTGAGAGATCAGCTTCAAAGCTCTCAAGCCAAAATGGTTCCCGCTGGTAATCGCGCCTCAGGCGCCCCTACCTCGCCCTCACGTCATGCTGTCGACATAACGGACGACAATCATAGATTGCAGAGTGATGTTCTGGTTATCGGCGCCGGTTTCGGTGGGATAGCTGCCGCCCTGCGAATGCGTGCGCGGGGTTATTCGGTCACACTTGTCGACAGGCTGCAGGCGATTGGCGGGCGCGCACAGGTGTTTGAGCGTGGTGGCTTTCGCCATGACGCTGGACCAACGGTCATCACTGCCCCGTTTCTGTTTGATGAATTGTTCGAACTGTTCGGCGAGACGCGTGAAGATTATCTTGAATTTCGGCCTCTGGATCCATGGTATCGCTTTCATTTTCACGATGGCCAGCAATTTGATTACCGACCATCGATCGAAGATACCAACGCGGAAATCCGAAAATTCCACGCACCAGACGTGAAAGGCTATGAGCGGCTTCTTCAAACGTCGAAGGAAATTTTCGAGATTGGCTTTGAAAAGCTTGCTGATCGTCCTTTCACCAAATTTTGGACGATGATGGCCCAAGTGCCGGCATTGTTGAAATTGCGCAGCTACAAGACGGTCGCAGGGATCGTCAACAGCCACATCAAGCACCCATTGCTACGTCAGGCGTTTTCCATTCATCCATTGCTGGTAGGCGGCAACCCATTCACCACAACATCGATCTATAGTCTGATTCATTATCTGGAGCGTCGATGGGGTGTGTTTTTCTGCATGGGTGGCACCGGGCGTCTGGTGGCAGAACTTCACAAGCTTCTGGAACGTGCCGGGGTTCAGGTCATACTTGGTACTGATATCGCTGAAATCACCATGGATACGCATAGCCGGGGGCGTGTCACCGGGGCAAGGGCCACCGACGGGCGGGTGTTCACCGCCAACCGCGTCATCTGTAATGGTGATCCCCCAACCGTTTATTCGCAGATGCTGCCCGCTGCCGCGCATATGCGTAAACGACCACTTCCAGAGGCGTTGACCCAATATTCGATGGGCCTGTATGTGCTGTTCTTTGGCACCAAAAAGACCTATCCGGATGTGGCGCATCACACCATCTGGATGGGGCCGCGCTACAAGGAACTGCTGGCGGATATTTTTGACAAGAAGATTCTGGCAGATGATTTTTCACTTTATCTGCATCGGCCCACCGCAACTGATGCGAGCTTTGCGCCTGCCGGATGCGACAGCTTCTATGTGCTGTGTCCGGTGCCAAATCTTCTCGGGGATGTTGACTGGAAGATGATGGGGCCGGAATTACGGTCACGGATTGTGGCGGCGCTGTCCCGAACGATCATGCCCGGGCTGGAGTCCGCGATCACTGATGATTTCTGGATGACGCCGGAAGATTTCAAAACAGACTATCGGTCAATGCATGGTGCCGGATTTTCAATTGCGCCGATCTTTGCTCAATCTGCATGGTTCCGTTATCACAATCGGGATCCGCATATCGCTAATCTGTATTTTTCGGCAGCAGGCGCACATCCGGGCGCTGGCATGCCGGGCGTGTTATGCTCTGCCAAGGTGGTAGAGGCATTGATTGAGGAAGAGGAGCAGGCGCGGGTGGCGAGTTGATATCCGAAGAATTGCGGATTGGCCAGCATTGTCCCATGCCATCAGGAAGATGATCCAGAACGAAACGCTCACGCCGCAAGAATCCCTTGCTGCAAATGGCCGAAGTTTTCATTGGGCAAGCCGTTTTCTGGGCGCCCGGATGGGAGATCATGCCACGCGCCTCTATGCGTTTTGCCGATTGCTGGACGACATGGCTGATGGTGACATCGACGATGGTCCTGCGCGCCTGTCTGCCATTCGTGAAGATCTGATGATTGGCCGGCCCGGAGCCGACCCGGCATTGACAGCGTTCCAGCCTTTTATGAAACAGATGAATTTCTCGACCGAGGTTCTTGTCGCCCTGATTGATGGTCTGCTTCAGGATCAGGCGGATGAGGTCTGTCTGGCCAATGAGGCAGAGCTGCTTCGATATGCCTATCGTGTTGCCGGGACTGTGGGTTTACTGATGTGCGATGTTCTTGATTGTCATGATCAGGCCGCCAAGGCACATGCGATCGATCTTGGAATTGCCATGCAATTGACCAATATCGCCCGCGATGTTCTTGAGGACGCGCAGATGGGACGGCGTTATCTGCCGGGGATATGGCTTGACAACCTCTGTGCGGACCAGATCGTCCTGGCCTCGCGAGACCCAGAAAGCGCAGAGGCTCTGGCGATACGCAATGCGGTTGAGAGGATATTGGCACTGGCTGAACGTTTCTATCAGAGCGGCGCGAGGGGCTTTCGGTTCTTGCCATGGCGGGCGCATCTTGCCATCGCCGTTGCCGCCCGTGTTTATCGCCAGATCGGCGTGCAACTTGCCGCCACAGGCTATGGCTGGCACCTTGGCCGGCAGGTGACAAGCACATCGACAAAGCTACGATGCTCGCTACCAGCCCTTTTCAGCCTGCCCGGCCGACGTTTTACCTCGCCATCACACAGGCATGATGCCTCCCTGCATCGTCCATTGGAAGGGTTGCCTCATGTCAGCTAGAAAACCGTTACATATTCTTGGTGACGGGTGTGCAGGCCTGTCACTTGCCGCGCATGCCGACAAATTGTCAGGCTATGAGATGACAGTAATTTCCCCGACAGGAGCGCCGGAAACGAAAGAGCATATCTGGGGGTTTTGGCAAATCGCCGGACTTGAGGCAGCCGCAAAATTTGCCCGGCATAAATGGACAAGGTGGAGCATCAAAACACCCGCAGGCGAAGCTGTGATGCAATCGCAACAGCATTCCTACCACGCTTTGCAGAGGAGCAGATGGGAAGGTCATTGCCGTGACCGGGCACAGGAAAACGGCGTCAAATTTGCTGCTGAAAAGGATGTTGCTGCCGACCCACGCGCGCAGATATTGGACAGCCGACCACAAGCCTGTCCCAAGGATCAGATGGTCCAGCATTTCATCGGTTGGGAGGTCAGGGCGATGTCCGGCGGCTTTGATCCCGATACCGCCATTTTGATGGATTTTCGCTGTGATCAGTCACGCGGTATTCATTTTCTTTATGTCCTGCCCTTTTCGCAGGATGTCGCACTTGTTGAATCAACGATGTTTGCTCCGCAGCGTGAGCCTGACAGTTTTTTTGAAGCCGCCATCGCCCAATATCTGTCGGCAGAATGCGGCATCAGCAGTTTTAGCTTGGCTCATGTCGAACATGGAGCGATACCGCTTGGCCGCTTGCCCGAAAATCCGAACGGCTTGACCGGCATCGGTGGGAATGGTGGCGCAATCCGCCCGTCAAGCGGCTACGCCTTTGCTTTCATCCAGAAACAGATCGCAAGAGCGGTTGCTAAAGCATCAAAATTGCCCCCGGATGAGACGCCGGCGGACTTGCCTGTCAAAAGCCCGCACATGACGGTTGATTTGTTAATGGATGACGTATTTCTGCATGTGTTGCGGACCCGCCCGGATATCGCGCCGTCCTTGTTTTTGCGCATGGGATCGGCGCTAAGTGGCGATGAATTTGCGCTGTTCTTGAGTGGTGAGGCCAGTTGGGCGCTACGATTGAAAGTGATCATGTTAATGCCAAAATGGGTGTTTGTCCGGGCGGCGCTTGCATGCCTTCAAATGTTTCTGTTCAATAGACACTCCCGACACAAGTGATCGGAAAGAGTGATCGGATGATTGAAGGCGTAATTGCCAGCCTGGGCCTTGCCAATTTGCTTGCTCTTGGCAGCGTCGTCCTTATTGGGTTGCCGCATGGGGCTTTTGATGGCGCGATTGCCGGTTATCTCGGATATACGGCGCGTCCGCAATGGCTGTTGCGCTTTTTGGGGCTCTATCTGTTGCTTGCCGCCGCTGTGGTGATGATCTGGATGTATTTTCCGGTGGCGGCCTTGATCGGGTTTTTGGCGATCAGCATGATCCATTTCGGGCTTGGTGATGCGTCTGCCGCCAAGGGTTGGTTTCGCAAGGTTCAGGCTGTCTCACATGGCGGAATTGTTGTGGTTGCGATCAGTCAGGGACACAAGCAGGACGTCGACCAGATTTTTTCTTATCTTGTCGGCGGTGAGACAGGTGTCGTTTGGACGGCGATTGACGTGATGTCGGTGGTGGTTGCGGTGGCGTTGATTGTCTATGCGTGGCAGGCCTTGTGGGATAGCCGCTGGCGTATCGGCTTGCTGGAACTTGTTGCGCTGTTGTCACTGTTTCTACTGGTACCGCCGCTTGTCGGATTTGCAATTTATTTTTGCTGCGTACATTCAGCGCGCCATCTTCTGAGCGTATGGCGATCAATCAACCGCGAGATGCCGCGCAAATCGATCTATTTTCAGGCGACATTTTTTACGCTTGCAAGCTGGGCCGCAGGGGCGGTCGCGCTTTATTATTGCATGATAAATATGTCGATGGAGTCGGCGATCATGCAGGTGGTCTTTATTGGCCTTGCCGCGCTGACAGTGCCGCATATGCTGCTTGTAGACGGAATGTTCCGGCGTCACGCGGTTCGATCGGCACAGGGATGACAAGAGATGAGTGAAGGCAAAAACAGTGCAGATCGTAAAGAGGAGCATCTTCGTCTTGCGCGTGGTGCAAGCGCACAATCGGCTGTCGCAGCAGGGTTTGACGATGTCAGGCTTGATCACTGTGCCCTGCCTGAATGCGATCTTGATAAAGTCGATCTGAAGGTTGATTTTCTTGACCGTCCCCTGTCAGCACCACTTTTCATTGGTGCCATGACCGGTGGCACGCCACGCAGTGCAGTGATAAACCGGGCGCTGGCCCAGATTGCCAACACCGAGGGAATTGGCCTTGCTGTGGGATCACAGCGTGCCAGTCTGGAAAATGGCATATCACAAGCCGAATTGAGGGAACTTGCCCCGAATGTGCCATTGATTGGCAATCTTGGTGGTGTGCAGCTTGCCCGCGCCGGTGGTCTCGATCTTGCCAAACGCGCTGTTGATGACCTTCAGGCGGATGCGCTTGCAATCCATCTCAACCCTCTGCAAGAGGCGGTCCAGCCTGAAGGTGAAACGGATTGGCGCAATGTTGCCATGGCGATTGAAAACGCGGTCTCCAGCCTGCCATGCAAGGTGATCGTCAAGGAAGTCGGTGCCGGGATCAGCGTCGATGTCGCGCGTCGGCTCTTTGAATGCGGGGTGTGGGCGGTTGATATTGCCGGACTTGGCGGTACGAACTGGACAAGAATTGAGGCATTGCGCCGCCGGCAAAGTGATGTGTTCGAACCCTTTCTTGATTGGGGGCTGCCCACGGCCACGGCGCTTTATGACGTTATGCAGGTAATGCCGGACGCGGTCGTGCTTGCCTCGGGCGGGGTGCGGCACGGCCTTGATGCCGCCAAGGCGCTTTGGCTTGGCGCTACGGCGGTGTCTCTTGCCGGTCCGGTGTTGCGTGCTGTCATAACCGATGATGACAGCGCCCCCGACATTGTGGCAGGGCGCGCCGCTATCGCCGATTGGATTGCACAAATGCGGTTGACGATGTTCCTGACCGGCGCACCGACAATTGCTGACTTCCGGCAGGTGCCCGGGCGGTTTGGTCGGGGTGTCTAGGCTTGTCTAGAACACGTCCTTGCGGCGGCGTATTTCTGCAAAGACTTCAGCATCTGTCGCATCGGTCATGCCAAGATGTGCCCTTATCGCCGGGTCGGCAGCACGCAGGAACGGATTGGTCGCTTTTTCCAGCGCCATGATCGTCGGCACCGTCGGGCGTCCATTCGCACGAAGCGCCTTCACCTCGTCATAGCGGACGGCAAGCGCGCTGTTGTCCGGATCAACTGTCACGGCAAAGGCGGCGTTGGCAGCTGTATATTCATGACTGCAATAAATTGTTGTGTCATCGGCAAGTGCCATCAGTTTTTCAAGGCTGGCCCACATCATCGGGGCATCACCTTCAAAAACCCGCCCACATCCCATGGCAAACAGCGTGTCACCAGTGAAAACCAGCTTCTCGCTTGGCAGATGAAAATTGATCATGTCCAGTGTGTGGCCCGGCGTTGTCAGCACCCTGACTTCCCGTTTGGCAAAGGTGAAATGCGCTTCATCACCCACGACCTCATCAATGCCTGTGATCTCTGCCTTGCCGGGAGCCGGTCCGATCACATGCGCCCCGTGTGCGGCCTTGACTGCGGTCAGGCCAGCGGTGTGATCGCCATGATGATGTGTGATCCAGATCTGGCTTAATGGCCACCCTGTTTCGGCAAGGGCGGCCTCGGCGGCCTCGGCGTCACCAGCGTCAATCATCGCGGTCTCGCCTGACTCAGGACAATGCAGCAACACACCATAATTGTCGCTGCCATAGGGAAATTGATGAATTTTCAACATCTTTTTTGCTCCATGTGGCCGCCGAAGAGCGCTGTGTCTACCAACTGCCGGTATTCTCCATTGACGCCCAGGGTTCTGCCGGTGGCAGGGCATCGCCTTCCTGCAGAAGTTCAATCGAGATATTGTCGGGCGATTTTATGAAGGCCATATAGCCGTCGCGCGGGGGGCGGTTGATTGTTACACCGGCGTCCATCAGGCGTTGGCACGTCTCATAGATATTGTCGACCTTATAGGCCAGATGTCCAAAGTTGCGGCCTTTGTCATAATCCTCTGGATCCCAGTTATAGGTGAGTTCCAATTCCGGTGATGAATTGGCTTTGGCGCTGTCGAGGTCTTTGCTTCCCGACAGGAAAATCAGGGTGAAACGTCCGGCCTCGCTCTCTTTACGTTTGGTCTCTATCATCCCAAGCTTGGTGCAATAAAAATCAAGTGACTCGTCGATGTCGCGAATTCTGACCATTGTGTGAAGATAGCGCATGTCATTGTCTCCGGCATATTGTCTGAAAGCTGACAGAATAGGCTCACCAGACGAGGGCGTCCACCCATTGCATGTGGTCAGCCAACCGGCCAGACCGACTGTATGTCAAGCCACTCAACCCCGGCTGCCAAGCTGTCGGCGATAAGATGGAGAGGCGGCGTTGCCGCTCGCGCCGCGGGGATCAGATCGGGCACCTGTATCACCCGCAGGCCTGCCGCCCGCGCCGCCTTGACGCCATTTTCCGAATCCTCAAAGGCAATGCAGTCGTCTGCGCCGCGGATGCCATAGGCTGCAAGCTTTGCGATGGTGGCAAGATACACATCAGGGGCAGGCTTGCCGCGCGGCACCTCATTACCGCCGGTGATTGCCAGCATATGTCTGGCAAGACCAACGCGTGACAGGATATCGCGTGCCTTCTCGCCCTGCGAGGATGTGGCAACTGCCATCGGCACCCTGCGCGTGGCAAGACTGTCAACAATGTCGGGAATTCCGGGCTTTACGGGAACGGTCCCGTCAAGCCGTTGACGGTACAACTCCATCCATTCGGCTTTAAAATCAGACACATCAATGTCATCGGGCAGAATCTCGCGCAGAACCGACACCCCCTCAACCATGTTGAGGCCAATCATCCGGCTGTAATCTGTGAACTCACAACTGATCCCATGCCGCTTTGCCGTCAGGACATAGGCGTCATAGGTCAGGGTTTCGCTGTCGAGCAGTAATCCGTCCATGTCGAAAATCACGGCTTTTGTCGGCAGGCTGTGGTGGGCGTGGGTCATCGCTTTGTCTTGAAAGTCATGAAGTCACAGCGCGCCCAGACGATCCGGAAGTTCGGCGATGACGTCCCGGCCGGCATTGGCAAAGGCAAAGCGCAGATAATCTTCCTGCCCATGTCCAAAGAACGTACCGGGGATGGTCAGCACCCCAACTTCGCGTGCCATCCGCTGTGCAACATCAATTGACGGCGTGCCGGCAAAGGGATGTTTGACATAGCCGAAATAGGCGCCGGTGCTGAGCAGGGTCCAACCCTCCATGCCGCCAATCACCTTGCCAAACAAGTCAGACCGTGCGGCAATGCGCTCGCGGTTGTCTTGCCGCCAATCTGCAAGCTGTGTCAGCATCGGGGCAACCGCAATCTGTGGTGTGCGCGGCGCACATATCTGAATGTTATCAATGATCTTGGCCAATTCGTCGACCAGTGCCTTTCCGCCTGTCACCGCACCAAGACGGTGCCCGGGCATGCAATAGGATTTGGAAAAGCTGTATAGCTGGATCAATGTGTCCTGCCAGCCATCATGCCTAAAGAGCCGATGTGGCCGGTCACTGTTCAGGGGCAGAAAATCGCGATATGTCTCGTCAAGGATAAGCCATATTCCCCGGCGTTGGCACAGGTGAAAAATCTCATCAAGCAAATCTGCAGGATAGATCGTGCCACAGGGGTTGTTTGGCGATACCAGCGCCAGGGCACGGGTTTTCGGTCCAATCGCGGCATCAATGTCATCGGGCAGGGGGCGCATGCCATTTTCGCTGTGACAATCGACATAGGCGATATCGATACCAAGCATGCCAAGTGCTGATTCATGGTTGAAATAGCATGGACGCATCATCAGGATTTCCTCGCCGCGTCCGGCCACGGCAAGCGCCGCCGCAACAAAGGCCTGATTGCAGCCCGATGTGATATGTGTTTGTTCTGGTGCGATCGGCGCATCATAAAGCGTGGCAAGATGCGCGGCATAGGCATCGCGGAGCCCGTCATCACCCTCAACCCTGCCATAGCGTGCCGCATCAGGTGTGGCCGCCGCGTCAGCCAGCGCCTGTAGCATATCAGGATGCGCCGGATAGCCGGGAACCGCCTGGCTCATGTCGATCAAGGCGCCTCTGCTGCCATCATAGGAAGCACGCCAGTCAAGAACGACGGAAACGGGGGGAGCGGTAAGACGGGTGATCGCAGGATTGAACATAGCTCAGAACTCGTAAACGCGGTTTGGCAGAAGGATATGACGGCACTTTTCAAAAAAGATCACAAAAGTATGGCGAGACCGTAGCAGAGTTGATGCGCCGACAAAAGCGCGACAGTATGTCTTTGATGCCGTCAATTTCAACAATCTCTGGTGATGTCTGATGTTTACCCGCAAGAACCTGTCATACAAAGCGGTCTCGCTTGGCAAAGGGCCGGTGCCAAGCGATGAGGCCATGACCGCTGCTGCTGCTGCCCATCTTGAGGTCATGCGCCACCGACATAGCATCCGTGACTTTGATCCAAAGCCAGTACCACGCAGGATTATCGAGGACTGCATTCAGACAGCGGGTCTTGCACCAAGTGGTGCAAACCATCAGCCATGGCATTTTGCGCTCATCGGTGACGATCAGATGAAGGCGGAGATCCGCGCCGCAGCGGAATATGAAGAACGGAATTTTTATGAAAGCGACAATCATGACGAGTGGATCAAGGCGCTGGAACCGATTGGCACCGGGCCGGACAAGCCACATCTTGTTGAGGCCCCATGGTTGATTGTCATTTTTGCCGAACGCTATGGCCAGTTTGATGATGGGCAGCGATACAAGAATTATTATGTCCCGGAAAGTGTCGGGATCGCGGCCGGGTTTCTGATCACCGCTCTGCATCTTGCCGGCTTGTCCTGTCTGACACATACGCCAAACCCGATGCAGTTCCTGACCGAGATATGTAATCGGCCAAAATCAAACAAACCGGTGATGATATTGGCGGTCGGGCATCGCAAACAGACCGCAACAATTCCTGCGGCGGCTAAATTAAAGAAACCGCTTGATGAGATTCTGTCCCGCTTTTAGGGGCTATGTGCGACAGAGGCGAACTCGATGCGGCGATATCCGTGGTGCGCCTATTTCTCGCGCTTGCACTGAAATTCCCGTTGGCAGGCGGCATTTGGCATTTCGATGGTAAGAAATACGTCCTTGCCACCTGTTTGCCGCCGGTACTGGCATTGTGTGTTGCCATCAACCTGAGTTGATTTCTTCAGACGGCAGGTTTCCATCTTTGGGGTGTTGTCTTCATTCTTGGGCACATAGGTACGACCCGCCGCCATGGCATCTATGCCGATGCCCGCTGTTACCAGAAAAGGGATGCTCAGCAGAGCTGTCCGATTAAGCACTGTCCGCATCATTATCTTCCTCTGATCCGGGAAGGTAGGCTTTGCCCTGAATCGCTGTGGCACCCAATTCGTCGACCAACATCGGGTTATCGGCAATAAGCTTTTGCAACAGGGCTTCAACCTGCTTTTCAGCAGCCTCGGGACTTTCTGCTTCGAGATGTGCCATGCCATCGATAATCCAGTGAACTTTCACCTGCATTATTGTCTCCTTGCTTGTGCTTGCTTTGCTAAATCATGTCTCAGCGCATTAACGCTGATGCCATTAGTCAAACTTCAAATCTTCAAAAATCGTGCCAGCTTCGGTTTGTAAATCGACGATTTTCTCGCTCTCAACATCACCAAGCGCATCATCGCGTGCGTCTATTGCCCCTTCGAGCCCGAGCGCCGCACCAATCGCATACCAGACATAGGCGCGCTCATAATCTGCCTCTTCCAGCAATTCGAGGTGGTAGCGGGCAAATTGCATAACAGCCGGTTTTTCACCATCGGCAATGCGGGCTTGCAACCGTGTTGCAACCGCCTCGCGTGCTGTCTCGACAGAAGTCTCTGGCACCAGATCCAGTAATTCATCTGCGAGATCCTCTGCTGCCTCAATGCCTCCCAGATAGGCAGACCATGACCAGATCAGGCCATTCAGAAAATCCTGCGGCGTTCCCTTTCCGGCCTTCAACAGGACAGCAAGGTTATATTGGGCATCATGCTGGTTGCTCTCTGCCTGTTGTCTGAACAGCTCAACCGCGCGGCTGTAGTCTCGTGATTTGACGGCGGCAACCGCTTCTGCGAATTGCGCGTCACTCTCGCTGGTCGTGGCGTTTGCGCTGTGCCAGCTCATCATCATGATGCATGTCAGGACGCCAAGCAGCCGCACAACCTGCAATGCCGATCCGCGCATGTTAACGGCCAGCCATCATAACAAGTTGAAGATAGAAAATCCGTGTGCGGAACTTTGAATTTGGCCGCGTTTCATAGACCACGATACGCGGTCTGTCACTATTGGGTTTCTGAAACTCGATGACCACATTGTCGGGAAGGAAAATGCCCTGTGCCTCAAGTGTGGATTGCGGGTCACGCGAAAAGCGGTCGTGAAATTCGCGATCAACCCAGATCAGGGCAAGTGCCTTGCCGAGGATATCGGGAAGGCGGTTCTTTACCTCTTCACGGCTGGCGAAGTGGATGTTCTCCGACGCCAACCGATATCCACCGGGCGCAGAGTTGTCGCGCACGACCGGAAGCGACTTTTTTCCCGCAGGAACCAGCGCATTTGGTGGATTGGTTGTCATGACAAGCCTTGCTCGCGTGTTTCGCCAATTTGCTAAATTAGATAACACATCATGACAAAAACTGCCAGCCACGCAACAGCTTTGCCCCTATGGGCATCCAAATGCCCGCCTTTTTCGCCCGAATCCTTAAGATCAAACCAGAAAATCAGGCGGAATGGCATTTCGGCATGAAACTTGAAAGGCGGATGGCAAGCAATGTGAGGTTTGATCATGATCCCAACGATTCGCAACGGCATCCAAATGGCGTCCAACGATATTTCGGTGATTTCGCACAATTTGGCTAACGCCAGTACCAATGGCTACAAGCGCAGCAGGTCAGAATTTTACGATAGTTATGGGCAGGGAATGAATTCACTCCCCAATGTTGATCTTGGCCACGGCGCACGGACAGACGGACCAATCCGGAATTTCTCTCAAGGTGCGATCAAGACATCAGGTTCAGAGCTTGATCTTGCCATTTCTGGTGTCGGTATGTTTGGCACCGTAAAACGCGAGGATGGCATTCAGGACGCCTTGGACCCTGACGCTGATATCACCTATACCCGCGACGGGTCTTTTCGCCTTGATGTCGATGGGACTGTTGTAACAACAGATGGTCGCGCAGTGCTTGGTCCGGGCGGCGGACTGATGAACGTGCCCCTAACGAGGATCGATGCGAATGGAAACAGGCAGTTTTTGACCGCTCTGAATATTCAGGATGACGGTACCTTTGAGGGCACCTATGGGGATGGTTCAATAATCAATCTTGGCAGGGTTGCCTTGTTTGACTTCATCAACCTTGGCGGTTTGACGTCAATCGGCAACGGTCATTTCAAAGTGTCTGCAAAGTCCGGGCCGGCGTTGGTTGGACAGGCGCGTGAAGGCGTCTTTGGTCGCGTTCTCGCGGGTAATCTTGAGGCCGCAAACGTAAATGTTACCGACGAAATGACAAAGCTGATGAAAGCGCAGCAGGCCTATTCAGGGTCATCACGCTTGTTGCAGGCAGCCGTTGATATGACAAAGCGCCTGATTGGCTAATACGCCTGAAATCTAACGCAACGGAAAAATAAAACTGGCGTCAGTGATCGTGACGCTGGTTTTCTCATCAATCCTGAGATCGCCAGCGATGCTGACGGCCAGTTCTTCGGCCAGCGTGAGCGTAATATTGATCGGGCGTGATCCACTCCGGTCAATATTTTCATTGAGATTTTTGAAAAGATCTTGGGTTACACCCAGACTTGCGGTCATCAGCGGACGGTCAACAAGGATCTCAAGAACATTATCAGCATTGTCGCCATTGTCGGATTTGCCGCCATTGTTGGATTTGGGGAATATCTCTAGCAGGCAATTGCCGCGGGCGATGCTGACCAACTGGCACGATAGCGCCAGCAGAGACCCGCCGCCAAGCCCCGGCATACGCAGTTCGGCGCTACGGACTGACATACTGATTTGATTGGTTTGTTGCCAGCTATCCGTCATCAGTCAAAGTCTTGTTTGTCCATATCCTGAATGAAGTTCCGCAACCGTCCGATCGCCGCTTTCTTGATCTGTGAGACGCGGCCGGTCGTCACCTCCAGCACTTCAGCAATTTCATAGACATTCAGTTCTTCGACATAATAAAGCTGAATGACCAAAGCTTCTCGCTCTGGCAGGGTGCGCAACGCGGTTTTCAGCATTTCGCGCAACTGGCCATCGCTCATATTCTCTTCAGGCGTGTTTTCAGACGACACAAACCAAATCGAAAAATCGTCATAGACGCTGTCGAGGGACTGGTGAACATTGGCTTGAAAAGCCTGTTCCCACTCCATCATCTCTTCATCTGTAATGCCGAGCTTTTCTGCCACTTCTTCGGATTTTGGCGGGCGACCAAGCTGCGTTTGCAGCTGATGTTCGGCTTTGTTGGCGCGCTGCTGCATCTGGATTGTCGTTCGACATAGATTTGAATTCTTGCGCAAATGATCGACAATGCTGCCGCGAATTCTGAGGCTCGCATAGCTGGCAAAGCTTGCACCTTCTTGAACCGTGTAATTTTGGGCGGCCAGAACAAGCCCATAATAACCAATCTGAACCAAATCCTCGATTTCAGCAGATGCGTGAACGCGCCCATGTACATGCCATGCAATTTGGCGCACCAGTTCCATATGGCTGGTGATCAGCTCTT
>Ga0181583_10001280_pt1 | contig 18629 bp, 12 predicted proteins | sample 071ome_31_FD_132461 | JGI IMG/M metagenome (GOLD analysis project Ga0181583, IMG submission 132461) | Coastal salt marsh microbial communities from the Groves Creek Marsh, Skidaway Island, Georgia - 071405CT metaG (megahit assembly) | ecosystem: Environmental > Aquatic > Marine > Intertidal... | reverse complement strand
CTAAAGGCAGGCCCAACCTCGAGGCGGAACTTGCCACTATCGTCCACCCAATTGGCACGAGTCGCCGGTGACAGTTTGCTGCGGGAAGGTACCGGGGAGTCAATCAACCCAGCGAACCAGCTTCGCCTGTCATTGAGCAGCGCCTGCACGTGCGCCTCCAGCTGGGCCAATTCGAGAGGATTCAGATCATTGATAAATTCAAGGTCTGCCAGCGTGTTGTCTCCCTGTGCAATCGCATAAAGTCCATCGACCGCTTGCTTGAGATCATCGCCGGTCCACTCAGGGAAGCTCCACTGTTCGAGGAGGGCGTCAAGACGACTGACAAGGATTGTCCGCCGCGCGCTGGTTACCACAGGTTCGGGCAAGTAATCGTCGATGGAGGCCACGTATGCCACTGAAGGCAGCCTCTCCAAGGCATCTGTCACCTCTCCAACATTGGACTCATCTACCAAGCTGGAGATGCTGTAGTCAGTCATCAGATCAGCCTGTTGAAGCTGTTCGAGCACCTGCATCCCGGGAGACTGTAGGTTGCGCATGCCCGCCACCGAGTAGTCGAAGGACGCGTGACGCGCAGCCATCAATCCAACAGCTCCCAGTAGGAGCCATAGGCCGATAACCAACCAAGGCCCAGGCAGCTTCAGCTTGCTGCGGAGCGGGCTGGTATTCGCGGGTTTGGGCAGACCCAAGACCCCGAATGACGCTGGCAATAAAGTCAGGGTGAGGAAAAAAGCCACCAGCATACCTAACGCAGAAATGATGCCCAGCTCACCGAGACCCGTATATTCCGTCGGTGAGAAAGAGAGAAACGCCAGCGCTGTCGAGACAGCTGAGAGACCAAGCGCGGCACCTGTTTTTCTCACCGCCGCCGCGATCGCCGACTTGTCACCCGGCGACTCCCCCACTGCAAGTCCGTAGTGCAAACCAAAATCAACACCCAGACCGAAAAACATCACCACAAACGCAAGAGACAGGGTGTTATAGGTGCCGACAGTCCACATGGCCAGCGAGTGGGTCCATACGCTACCAATCAAGATGAGCAGCAACAGCCCAAGGGTGAGTCGCCAGCAGCGAACACCAAAAGCGATGACGACGATGAGAAACAGCACTGATAGCGTGCCCGCAAGCTTGATACCGCTGAGTGCATCATTAATCTCTTCATTGGCCAGTACCAAGTCTCCTGTCAGGGCGATACTAACGGTTGGGTGCTGCCCGACAATCGCCTGCCGCCAACTCTCAATTGACTCAACAATACTTGCTGCAGGCAGCTGCTCCTCAAAGCTAGGCGTGCCTTTGAGGACAACCAATTCGTAAAAACGCCCGTCCGCGCCCTCGAGGGTTTGTGGCGGTTTTGTTATTAGCCCCTGGCCCCCGCGGTCCCCATGAGCATCGGTCAGCAACTTACTCAGGGCAGCCACACTGTCCCTATCATTTGCGCGACGCGCAATCGTGACGCCCTGCAACAAACCAACGACCGCGCCGACTGACTGAAGCTGACCTCCGGTAGCGCCAAGCGCCGTGGCCGCATCAATCAACTCGTTAAAGTCCTCGTCATTCGTGTAGTAAATCCAGGAAGAATCAAGCAAGGGCTCACGGTTGGGAACGGTGACCGTGTCTAGTGGTGAGTCCTTGGGTATTCGATCCAGAAATGCGTTGGTCGCCCGACTGACCTCCCCAGCTTTATTCCCGGAGAGCACCACAACGACAGTTTGTCTGAATTGGGGAAACGCACGCTTGATCATGTCGTCTTCTTGGAACCAGCTGTCGGCATCTCGCGGGGTAATCACGCGATCCATATCCGAGTTCAAATTGAAGTGGGAGAAGCCGTAGCCGCCTAGCCCGAGCGTGGAGGTTAGAAGAATGAGTAATATCAGCCAGCCCCGCGCGAAACACAGGGTGGCCCACGATTCAAGCCAGCGCACGATCAGACTCTTTCGATTTATCTTCGACAAAGACCATGTCTCTGTAGATTTGGACGAGCTGGCTCACCGAGTCATCGAATCGGAGTGATTTTGCAGCGCTGTGGCCCGCGGCGCTCAATACTTCAACTGGACCACCGGGCCCACACAGACGATCAATTTGATTAGCAAAATGTCGCGCGTCGGGATACCTGAATCTCGCCATCTGATGGGTTAGCAACGTTGAGGCGGCAGAGTCCGCAGAATCCGACACAACAACAGGCACACCGGCCGCCATGGCCTGCATGACCGACATTCCTTCAAGCTCGCTCTCCCCGGCGTGAAGAAACAAATCGGCCTTTGCATAGAGCTCAGCTAGCTCCGCATCCGTTGGGGTAACAAAGATAGAACTTAAGCCGCGTCTGCGGCTTTGTTTCTTGAGAGCCTCGCGCATAGGTCCTGACCCTACGAAGGTAACGTGGACTCGATCAGCTGAACGGCTCATCGCAAGGGCGTCGATCACGAGATCGTAGCGTTTTTCTCGAGCCAGTCGACCGACGCAAAGTACATGGATGCGATCTGGGATCCGGGTGCGCAGCCTGAAAGCACTTAGCTGTTTCTCGGGAATGCCATTTGACAACACGTCAACATCAACCGGGACCGGCATCTCTCGGTGCAATAGCTCTCTCGCAAAAGGGGACGGCGCAATAATCCGGTCACTGCGCTTGTAGATCCAACGATGCATTAAGCGGTAGATCCATCGCCTGAACAGAAAGTTCGGCAGCTTCAGATTCCGCAAGATGTTCTCTGGCTGAAGGTGAAAGGACGAAACCACCGGCACGCCCATATCTCTGGCTTCTTTAATGGCGGCGGCACCAAGGAATAATGGGAACTGAACGTGCAACACCGATGCACCTGCCAACGCTCGTTTGATCAGGGCCCGGTCTGGAACAGCCACCGGAACACGCATCAGATCCATCATTTTGTTTGCCCCGGGAACCGACAATTTCCGCATCTGGAACAACTCCACACCGGGCACCTCCCGGGAGCGCCCGTTGATTGCCAGAACCCGTACCTGAACGCCCCTCGCCAGCAAGGCCTCGGCAAAGCGACGTGATGAGACGACCGTACCATTAAAAGGCTGATCCCAACCGTCTACGACCATCACAACAATCATTTGCCTATCTCCCGGACCAGCTGGCAGGATCAATTGGCCCCGCCGCTTTCGATACCGACACTGGAACCGCAGAGAGGCGGGCCATACCGGACAAAGGCTCAATCGCCTCAGGTCCATCCGCCGCTAAAATATTGACGTTAGCGCCGCGCAAACCACTGGCTACGGATAATCCCCGAGCGTGCTGATGGCCCCAGCCATGGGGCACCGCGACCACACCCCGCTGCAAGGTCGCCAGTGCCTCGACCGGCAGCCTGATCTCGCCAGCACTGGACGCAATATCTACCGCCGCCCCCTCCTCAATGCCGAGTGACTCTATATCAACAGGATGCATGTAGATGACGTTGGTCTGTTCATTCTCCCCGCGGGTTAATGATCGGACGTTCTGGGTCCAGCTGTTATGGGTGTTATGCCTGCGCTTGGTAATCAATTGAAAGCGATGCCCCTCTCCCCGCGTTTGTGGCGCCGCGGCGGTTTGGAGTTCCTCCAAAAACTCCGCGGGCGCAAGTTGCACCCGTCCACTATCAGTGGTTACCCGCTTAGCAAGGAAGCTTCCCGGGCATGCACCCTGCCAGGGGTAGCCATCGGGATGGGCAATCAGCGTTGCAAAATCGGGCTGGCCATTATGCCGAAGAATTCGGTTGAGCAACCAACGTTGAGGAAAGCCTGCTCGCCCCCGGGAAATGAGCTTATTGACGTAGGTAATACCGTTCAGGATCGATGTGACCAATCTGCTGCCAAACAAGCCGACACCACTGGCAGCAGCAAGGCGTATATAAATCGTGGATTCATCCCATACGTTCTCAGGCGGTGTGACTACCGCTTCCGTGGCCGCAAGATAAGGGATGGACTGCATGCCGAGAAAAAGAGGGAAGACAAAGGGCAAATCCGGGCGTTCGAGTGGTGTCGTGGCTGGCAAGACATAATCGGCAAGGCTCGCCGTCTCATTCAGGTAGATGTCGGTAACAACCAAACAAGAAAGCTGCTGAAAAGCTGTTCGCAATCGCTCCGCGCCCGGCATGGTCAGGAGCGGGTTGCCGCCGGTAACAAAAAGTGTCGTTATCTGCTCGTCACCGGGGGTCATGATTTCATCGGCTAAAATACCGCCGGGCATGCCGCCATTGAGTTCGCGAAACCCGCCGATGCGTGAACGTGTTTGACGGGAGAACAACTTCTTCTTTTTTGCATAGCCCGCAAAATCAAAAATACCCTCTCCAACGAGGTTGCCCCCACGTCGATCAAGGTTTCCGGATAACGCAACAATGACCTCCACAAGCCACTGGACCAGCGTGCCATGGCCACTCATCCCAATGCCGGTGCCGGTGATAATCGAAGCGCCCTCGGCGGTGCAAAAATCCTCAACCAGCTGGCGCAACTCATCGGGCGCAATACCCGTGATATCGGCGGTCGCTTCCGGAGGCCAGTCGGCGGTAGCCTCTAGTACAGTCGCTGCCCCATCAAAATGGGGGCTCGAGAGGATGTCTGGATCGATACCCCGACTCGCCATGACCTGAAGAAAACTTAGCAAGAACCAGAGGTCAGTCCCGGGCCTGATCGGCTTATACTCTCCCGCAACCTTTGCAGTCTCGTTATGGCGTGGATCCACCACGACGATGCGTCCACCCCGTTTCAGCACACTCTTCAACCGCTTGACCGGGTGCGCTACCTGAAGAAACGTCCATTTTGAAACCACCGGGTTGGTACCCAACACCAGAAGATATTGTACGTGGTCGAGATCAGGGAACGGTTGAGTGAAGGGAAACCCGTACATCGCCTGAGCAGAGGCAAAGCGGTTCGCACAATCTTGAGTCGCTGAACTGTATATGTTGCGCGACCCCGTCCCCTCCATGAAACCCTGAGCAAAAATAGGATGAAGTAGGCTAAATCCAGCCGCCGTGCCCACATACATGCCTATTCGATGGGGACTGACCGCACGCTCTTGCCGAACCCGGGCACCAATTTCACGAAACGCCTGGTCCCAGCTGATGGGCTGAAAACCATCGCCAACCTTTTTCAACGGCTGCGTTAAACGATCGGGAGAGTCGTACATCTCTCCTTGAGCCAAACCCTTCATGCAGGCGAAGCCGAGCGTACCCCGATGACTCAATCTGGGAGCGATATCGACCACTGCGCCCGCCTCTACCGTAACGTCGAGGGCGCAGCTGGCCTCACAGATCCTACAAAACGTATGTTTTATCAAAAGAAGCAGTACCCGCGGTCTGTCTATGTCGCCAATCAGCCAGAGATTAGAGCGGTGAAGCTTACCGTAAAGCGGCAAGCAATGAGGCTATCAAATTACGGTTCATCCCCCGTTGCAATCATGCTCGCATCCATACGCGTTGCCCATTCACACCAAGATCCGTCGTAAACGCTAGCAGACAAGCCGATTTCATCGAGGGCCAGCGCCAAGATGCAGGCACTCACGCCGCTCCCGCAGGTTGTGATGATCTCTTTGTCAGCGCAGACCCCCAGCGCTTCAAAGGCTGCATGCAACTGATCAGCGGGTAAAAGCTTACCCGAGGTCTCATCAATCAAGCACTGAAAAGGCAGATTCACCGCACCAGGCATATGACCGCTGGATAGCCCGGGTCTCGGCTCAGGATCTGAGCCTGAAAAACGACCGGGAGAACGGGCATCAATGACAACCGCATCAGCACGCGCGAGGGCATCGGTGACGCTCTCGATTTCTGCAATCCAACCATGCCTCCACGCTCCATCCAATCCGCGACCGGGAGAAACCAATCCTGGCATGCCTGTCTCCAACGACAAACTGGCTCTTTCCCAAGCAGGCAGCCCTCCCGCCAGAACCGAAACACCATCGTGGCCAAAACTTTTGAACATCCACCACGCCCGCGGCGCTGAAAACAATCCTACAGAATCGTAAACAACCAGATGGCTGTCGGAGGAAATACCGAGTGCTGCAGTCGCCTCTGAGAAAGCCTGAGCAGAGGGCAACATATGGGGCAGATCGCTGGCTGGATCGGCGAAGGCATCAATGTCAAAAAAAACCGCGCCCGGAATTCGCCGCTGAGCATACTCATGCTGACCCTGCCTTCCGCTGGCAGGCATATGCCATGACGCATCGAGAACGCAAATGCCTCCATCGTCAGTTGCTGAGGCAAGCCATGCCGGGGAGACAAAATTGTTACCCAAAGTACGCTCCTCGCTACGTATCAATCATCACTAGTCAATCAGTAGTTATGAACTTCCAGTCGCTGCACTTTACCTCCCCTGCCAGCCACACACCAATTTGTCGTGACATTAATGCAGGGCCGTAATGCAGGGCGGGGCAGGATGGTCCTCATGGCATGTGACACAAGAGACGCACGCCCAAGGCCCTCCTCAACCGGTCACTGCCCAGCGAGAGAGTCCGAAACGGCTGTTCATTTACTTGCCAGTCTCGGTAAAACACCGGATCATTTCGGTCCAATATAAGGCTACAACTGGCGGGCATCACAACCACAATGAATCGACTCTATCCAGCGATAATTCTAATGCTTCTCTCGTTAACCAGCCGGGCAGAACACCCGGTAGAGGCTTTCGTGGAGCCACATAAAGAGCGAATTGTCGGTACCGCTGATGCGCTCTGGCAATTTTCAGAGTTGGGCTACCTTGAGACCCAGAGCAGCGACACCCTGCAACGGCTGTTGGCGGAACAAGGCTTCAGTATCGAGAAAAGCGTTGCCGAAATACCGACTGCATTTATTGCAAGCTATGGCGAGGGCCGGCCAGTGATCGCCATTCTCGGGGAATTCGATGCGTTGCCAGGCATCTCTCAGGCAGCTGTGCCCTATCCCTCGTCCATCGACGGAAAACCCAACGGACAGGCCTGCGGTCACAATTTGTTCGGTGCGGGGTCTATGGGGGCCGCGCTTGCAGTGAAGGATTGGTTGGATCAAACGGACACTGCGGGCACCGTCCGCTTCTACGGCACACCCGCTGAGGAAGGTGGATCGGGGAAGGTGTATATGGTGCGCGCCGGCTTATTTGACGACGTGGATGCAGCACTTCACTGGCACCCCGCCTCGATTAACGGCGCGAATGCCGAGAGCAGTTTGGCGAACAAGTCAGCGAAGTTCCGCTTTCGAGGAGTTTCCTCCCACGCGGCCCGGGCCCCCGAAAGGGGACGTTCTGCTCTCGATGGCGTCGAAGCCATGAACTACATGGTCAACCTGTTGCGCGAGCATGTACCCGAGGAGACCCGCATTCATTATGTTGTTACCGAGGGCGGCATTGCGCCCAATGTTGTGCCCAATTTCGCCGAGTCTTTCTATTACGTCCGTCACCCCAACGCGGCGACCCTGAGTGAGATCTGGGACCGAGTTATTGCCACGGCAGAGGCAGCGGCTATCGGCACGGGTACCGAGCTGGAGTACGAGGTTATTCACGGCAATCACAGCACCCTTCCCAATGCGGTTCTGGCCCAACTTATGCACCAACAACTCACCGACATTGGCGCTATGCCATACGACGAAGCGGAACGCACCTTTGCATTGAAAATCGCCGAGACCCTGCCCCCGAACAGCTACTATCCTGGTCGGGAAACCGAAATTCAGCCCTTCGCTGAGTCGATGACCAAAGGCTCGACCGATGTTGGCGATGTAAGCTGGAATGTACCCACCGCCGGCATGAGAACCGCCACCTTCGTCCCCGGAACCGGCCTGCATTCTTGGCAGGCAGTTGCTGCAGGAGGCATGTCAATCGGCCATAAAGGTGCGCTCCTCGCGGCCAAAGCTATCGCGGCGACGGCTATTTCCCTGATGGAGGACCCCATTGCGCTGGCCTTGGCCAAGGAGGAATTCGAACGTCGGCGCGGAGCGAACTTTCAATATCGCGCCCTCTTAGGTGACAGGGATCCACCTCTTGATTATCGCCGGTAAGCTAGCCAGCTGAGAGCAGGAACTGCTGTATCGACGCTCCTTGTAACCAGCGCTGGCCTGACTGACCGGAAAGCCCCGAGAGAATCAGTGAGGTTTGCAGCGACGACGACAGCGCAGTCGCCATCATTCTCTGCTGATAGGGCAGCTGCTGTTCATAAGTAGGCAGCGCGGCCTCTAGAGAGCTCGCGTCATTGATGCGCTCAATAAATCCCCGCAAATGATCTTCCAATGCACCGAGTAGCGCCGTGTTGTCAGCAACCTCTGGTGCCAGTTCGACCGCCCAAGTCATGTCGGTCGCTAACTCACAACGGGCCACCCAACTGCCTGGCAATCGGTCTCCCCACTCCCCGGGAGAAATTAAGGATAACTGCCAGCCTTCCCGCCGGTGATATAGGTAGTAGGTATTGCCGGGGACCACCCGAAAATCAAAACGCGCGGAGAGTACCAGGGTCGACAAACAGAACTCGCGAAGAATCTGTTCGGGGGATTTGACTTCTGGCTGCCACGCCTGCAAGGCGCCGAGGGCATCAAGCACTGGCACCGAACCCTTTCCCTGGGGATTTCCCTGCGGTTTTTTTCGGGTCGTCATCAGGCGAGCTCAGGCTGCCTTGCAAGGATGGTCGCTTTAAAGTCTTCGGGTATGGGACAGCTCTTTCGAGTCGCCTTGTCGACAAAAACGTAGGTAAAGCTACCTTTGGCAGCCGCCTCACCGGTCCGACGATTGGTCATCAAAAATCCGCCGGTTAAGCTGCTGTTACCCATCCGAGAAAATCCAACCTCGACATCCAGCCAATCACCCCCCAGACACTCATTCATAAAATCGATGTTCGCATTGACGGTGAAAACCAGACAGGGTGATGCGTCAACATCATAGATATCCCAGCAGAGATCGACCCAGTATTCGCTCATGACCTCATCAGCAAATACCATGTAATTGCCAAAATAGGTGTGGCCGTTAGCGTCGGTATCAGCGAAGCGAACCTTTATTTCACTTTTGTATGGATAAGACACTTTTATCTCCCATTCACTAAATACGCTGACGCCGCGACACCCCATGCAGCTAGTTGCTGTGTTTCCCCACGGGTCCGCGATGACGTTTGAGGAGTCAGTTTGCATCACTCTGCAAGCGGAGTTTACAGGGATAAGGGCAAGGATCTGCCCAACTTGTTAACAAAAATAAGACAAAGCTGGGCACAACGTAGAAAGCCCAAGCGTCGCGGTCTTCCATTCGTGCAATACTCATTCCCACCATAGACTTGGAGCTACCATTGCCTCAATCGTCATCACCTCCGGATGCGAGGCGTTCAATCGGGCGCTTTTTGGCCGTCATTTTTTGGCTGCTCCTCCTGATCGGGCTGACTCAGCTTTTTCAGGGTTTTCTCTCTCACCGGGAGAATCCTAACCAACAGATCGCATCAAGCATTGGCGCCGACGGCAGGCCCGAAGTGGTTCTGCGGCGTAATCGGCAGGGTCACTATGTTGCCGATGGTTTTATCAACGGCTCTCCCGTTACTTTTCTGCTCGACACGGGTGCAACGGGCGTCGCACTCCCCCTAAACATTGCTCGGCTGGCGGGCGTCCCACGGGGGCCCGCCATTACAACCCAGACGGCCAATGGACCAGCTCAAGGATTCCTGACTCAACTTGAGTCAGTGGAGCTCGGCGCGATCCGCCAACAGGAAGTCCGCGCGGTAGTATCACCCGGACTAGCCATGAACGAGGTGTTGCTCGGCATGTCATTCTTAAAACATCTCGAAATAATCCAGCGCGGAGATACCTTGACGTTGCGTCAATAAGACCGTCCGCCTTTTACTTCTCCTTTCGGGACTAAACCCTTATCATTCGGCGCGTCGCCGCCGACTAACATGTCATCAGTTCACATTTAATTGAAAATCGACGATTGTCAGGAGTAATTGTTCATGAACAGCAACATCGCACTCGCCCTATTTCTCGTGATTGTGTCAGGACTTATCTGGGCGGGCACAAGCAACAACGACCCAAACTGGACGGGCAACAAGAACCAATGTGTCGGTGAGTGCTACGAGGCGTGGAAAGAAGCGCATGACGGCGGTATTGCGGCAACGGAGCAGGCAAAACAGGCAGCGCTCGCAGCAGCATCCCCGGAAGCCTTGGGAGAAAGCTACTACGGACAGTGTGTGGCTTGCCATGGCGCCAACGGCGAAGGTGGGATTGGCCCACAGCTGCAAGGACAGGCAGCAGCAGACATCGCGATGAAGTTAACCTCGTACCGAGGCGGTGAACAGCGAGGGGCTCAATCAGCCTTAATGTGGCCTGTCGCCAAGCCCATGAGCGACGACGATATCAATAACTTGTCCGCCTACATTTCGTCTCTGTAGCATCGCTGATATATAAAGCACCACTGAGATACAAAGCTCCGGTGGACCCTAGAGCAGCGAGGCAGTTGAGGAACAAAGAGCCACCTACCGGTGGCTTTTTATTTCAATAGACTCGTCGCGTAGAGGCATCCTATCAACTGTCCACGGCTAGCTGGCGGCTCCGCTGTCTGGAGCCCTCTGGGATATCAGCAGCACCGCGAGAGTAAACGCACTACTCACCCACCACAAGGTCAAAAGTGTCAGCCAGAGAGGATCGGCTACGCTCACCACCGTAAACCCTGCTAGCGCGCATAGTCTGAGCGCGTCGAAGAGCATAATCGTAGTACCGACCTTTCCTTCCAGCCAAAAAGCCGCGGCGGCCCCTGTCCACAGCAACAATAAGAAAATAAGCCAAGCTTCAACAAGTTCTGGATTTTCTAGTTGAGCCCACAGCAACATAAGGGTAGCGCCAACTATCTGAAGCGCTCCGTAAAAACGCCAACCGGCTGATACCATGGGGTCGTACACCTTGAAGTGGCTCAAGTCATTTTTTTGTCGGCGATCCGCAGCGGGAATACTCGCCGGCTGCCAGCCGGTTCTTGCCACAACTACCTGCCAGCGCTCAATCCACGTGGCAGCTCGACGCATGTCATTCAGCATATCCCGATAGATATGGGTAAGGGCGTGCCAAGGATTCCAACTTTTTAGAGGACCGCGAATGCCGTATGTACAGGGCTCATCAGGCAACTCTTGTTGGTAGGTGCCAAACAGCCGATCCCAGAGAATAAAGACACCGCCATAGTTTCTATCCACGTATTGATCGTTCTGAGCATGGTGCACCCTGTGATTGGATGGGGTCACAAACACAAACTCTAACCAGCCAAGTTCAGGAATGTGCCGGGTATGAACCCAGAATTGATAAATGAGATTCAGCGCACCGACTGTCACCATTACCTCCGGGGGAATGCCCACCAGAAACATCGGGATATAAAAAATCCAGCCCAGCAAGAAGCCCGTGCTGGTTTGTCGAAGCGCGGTGGAGAGGTTGTATTCTTCACTCTGATGATGGGCGACGTGTGCGGCCCAGAGTATCTGTCTCTCATGACTGAGGCGATGCAACCAGTAGTAGCACAGGTCATATAAAGCAAAGGCCGCGATCCATGTTAGCAGTAGATCCTCACGCCAAAAATCATGGTCGATGCGCGCCCCGATCCATCCATAGACCAGCCCACCAACACCGAGCCTAAGAAATTTTTGGGCCTGACTGAGAATGCCGAGCATCAAGCTCGAGAAACTGTCATTGAGCCGGTAGGTATTTCGACCGTTCCACCACCCCCAGGCCAGCTCAACTGCGATAGCCAGCAAGAAAAAGGGAACCGCCAAACGAATGAGATCCATAAGGTTTGTACTCTTTAAAACTAAGTTCGAGCGCGGACTGTTCCCACTGTGGGTCGCTTTCTGAGCGCGAATTATAGGGGAATTAAAATCACTCCTGCTTCTTTATCGAGAGTGGTCCCTATTAGTGTCGCGCTTCTAGTGGCCGCTTCATTAAAACCTACTTTTCTGTATACCGTTTGTTGGAGTGTCACATGTTTTAGGCTCACTCTACTGAAAGTAGCTCTCCACATAAGCACTAACCACCCTGCCGGGACCCTATTTTTGACGGCGCCCGAGTGCCACAAACGCGATTCGCATCTATGGGGATGCAAAATACCATCTGCTGGCAACGTCCACGCGTAACGTCATTACCGGCCGCAGGCCTCGAGGAAATATCCATGCCCTGTCGTTTTCATATCCCCGTTTGGCTCGCCCAGCGTCTGACAGCGAGATTCGCTGCGATCATTTTAGCGCTATCGACTGGCGTGGGATCGCCATCAGTTAGTGGGCAAGATACAACCATGCTGAGCGCGACCATCGAGCGAGATATCTGGGGTATTCCTCATGTCCATGGCGCCACAGATCCGGACGCTGCCTTTGGTCTGGGCTACGCGATGGCTGAGGACACATATCGTGTTATCGAGAGTTCTATTCCCTACTATCGAGGAACTGCAGGCAGGTTCTTTGGACCGGATGCGGCAAAAAGAGACTACCTGGTTCATTGGCTCGGGCTCTGGAAAGACATTAACGAGGGCTACGACACCATCCTCCAGCCAGCCACAAGACAGTATCTCGAGGCCTTTGCCGCGGGTATGACGGACTACGCGAAAGCCCACCCGTCTGACACTGAACTGGACATACTTCCGATCACGGGCAAGGATCTTATTGCCGCCCACATGCTTCGGCATTTACTTTTTTATGGGTTCGACGCTCATATTACGGCGCTGCTCGGCGACGAACGAGCGCAGCCTATCAGTGTCCCAGGCACGGTCATGCGAGATGGCCAGCCCACAGGCTCCAATGCCATCGCTGTCGGCCCCACCCGCTCCACTGATGGTTCAACGATGTTGGTTATTAACTCCCATCAGCCCCTGACCGGCCCGGTTGCCTGGTATGAAGCACACATTCAGTCGGATGAGGGCCTGAATGTCATGGGAGGCCTGTTCCCGGGGGCTCCCGCGATGGGTGTTGGATTTACTCCGACGACCGCATGGGGTGCCACGGTCAATAAACCGGATCTGGTTGATGTTTACGTTCTCGAGATGCACCCAGAGGAACCTGACCTTTATAAACTCGATGGCGAATGGCTGAAACTTGAGCGCGAAGACGTTGAAATCGACGTGCTGATCTGGGGATTTATTCCCTGGTCCGTCACCGAAACGATTTACCGGTCAGTGCATGGACCCGTCCTGAAGACCGAGCACGGCACCTATGCAGTGCGCTATGCGGGCATGGGCGAACTGCGTCAGGTGGAGCAGTGGCTTGCCATGAACAAAGCTAAAGATTTTGAGGGGTGGATAGATGCCGTCCGCTTAAATCACATTCAAAGTTTCAACTTCGTTTTTGCTGGCGCTTCGGGAGACATTTATTTCGTGCATAACGCAGAGATGCCCCTGCGGGCATCGGGCTGGCAGTGGCAACAGTATCTACCGGGCGACCGACGTGATTTGATCTGGAAGGACTATCACGGCTTTGACGACCTCCCTCAAATTCTCAACCCAACTTCCGGGTTTATTCTTAGCGCCAATCAGTCCCCTTTCGCGGTTTCCGCAGCCGGCAGCAATCCAGAAAAGCGCATACTCGACAATGAAGCCGGCTGGCAGACTCGCATGACCAACCGCAGCGTGCGCGGGCTGGAATTATTTGAGCAACACCAAACTGTCTCTGAGGCGGATCTTCTGGCGATCAAACATGACCACGTTTATGCCGGTGACTATCGGGGTATCGCCTTTCTGAACGAGGTGATTGCCCTGCCGGTCGAGGATTCACGCCTGCAGGAAGCCCAACAGATTCTCGCTAATTGGGATAGAGCAACCAATAAAGAAAATCATGGCGCCCCCCTCGGGGTCTGTGTATTGAGCGCCGAGTGGCTATCAGAAAGTGCAGGCACGCCGACACCCGACCCACTCACTACTCTGGAAGAGTGTGTCGAGAAGATTATGGATATAGCGGGCCGCCTGGAACCCCCATGGGGGGAAGTAAATCGCCACGGGCGGGACGATCGGCATTTTGCGATGGCCGGAGGTCCCGACACCCTGCGAGCAGCTTATAACTCCCCCGACGATTCAGGGGAATTTACCCGGGTGACCGGCGGAGACGGTCTCTATTATCTGGTTCGGTGGGACACCGACGGTCGGCAGTGGATTCAAGGAGTGCACCAGTACGGAAATCACTTCGACAATCCCAGTGATCCTCACTATCACGACCAGGCCGAAGATTTTGCCAACGAAATTTTGCACCCGGCGTTATTTGACCCCAAAGACCGTGCGGCCATGATCGAAAGGCGTTACACCGTAAGTCGTACACTCCCCGATTAAATCAGCGCGGCTAGCCAACTTGCCTGATTGATGGCCTCCTTGGCGTCGAGCTCAAGCGCCTCTTTTGCGCCGCCTACGACCTCGCTGGATAAACCCGCGGCCTGAAGCGACTGCAACAGGGCGTCGTTCGACTCCTGACCCGCGCAAATGATGATCGTGTCCACCTCAAGCAGCTTGGGCTGGTTACCTACCAGAATATGCAGGCCTAGATCATCGATCTGTCGGTATTGAACTCCATTGAGCATATGGACACCCCGTCGGTTCAGGGTCAATCGATGAGTCCAGCCGGTGGTTTTCCCAAGACCCCGTCCAACCGGGGTTTCCTTGCGCTGCATTAGCCATACTTCCCGATCCGCTCTCGCCACCTCAGGCTCGATTCCCGTAACGCCACCTCTCGGATGCTGCTCAAAATCGATACCCCACTCCTTGGCAAACACATTGATGTCCATGGCTGCCGAGGGACCAGCATGGGTGATCAGATCGGTTACATCAAAACCGATGCCTCCGGCACCGATAACTGCTACTTTTTTCCCAACCTCTCTCTTGCCGGTGATGGCATCGATGTAGCCCATGACCATGGGGTGATCGATGCCCGGGATATCCGGCTCTCTTGGTGTGATACCCGTGGCGACCACGGTATGGTCAAATCCGCCGTCCTTAATTGTTTGCACATCTGCCCGCTGACCGAGGATCACTTCGACACCCATCTCGTTTAACTGGTGGTCGAAGTATCGCAAGGTCTCATAAAACTCTTCCTTGCCGGGGACACGTTTTGCCAGATTGAACTGGCCCCCTATTTCTTTGGCCTCGTCAAACAGCGTGACCTGATGACCACGCTCTGCAGCAACAGTGGCATAGGCAAGCCCGGCCGGCCCCGCACCAACAACCGCAATTTTCTTGGGCGCCTCTGTCGCCACATAGTTCAGCAACGTTTCATGACAGGCTCGGGGATTGACCAGACAAGAAGTTACTTTCATGTTGAAGGTGTGATCCAGACAGGCCTGATTGCAGGCAATACAGGTATTGATCGCCTCCGGTCTTCCCTCGGCTGCTTTCCGCATGAATTGGCTATCAGCCAACATAGGGCGAGCCATGGAAACCAGATCGGCATCTCCACGGACCAGCACTTCCTCAGCCACATCGGGCATATTAATTCGGTTCGACGTAATCACGGGAATTGAGACTTCATTTCGTACCCGATTGGTGACCTGGGTAAAGGCCGCCCGGGGTACCATGGTCGCAATCGTCGGAACCTGCGACTCATGCCAGGTAAAGTGTGTTGAGATAATGGTCGCGCCGGCAGCTTCCACCTCTTTCGCCAACAGAGCAACCTCTTCCCAACTCATGCCCCCTTGCAACATGTCCATGGCTGCAATGCGAAAGATAACGATGAAATCAGGACCCACCGCCTCGCGCACCCGCCGTATAACTGCCAGGGGAAAGCGCATGCGATTTTCGTAACTGCCTCCCCACTGATCCGTGCGCTGGTTGGTTTTCTCCACCAGAAAAGTCGAGAGTAAATACCCTGCCGACCCGATAATTTCTACGCCATCATAGCCCGCAGACTTGGCTAGCATGGCGCAGCTGGCATGATCGGCAATCTGCTTTTCAATGCCGGCCTCGTCGAGCTCACAGGGGGTATAAGCGCCGATTCGTGAACGGATGGCAGAGGGCGCGACCAACCTCTCGTTGAATGCCAGCGGCCCCATGTGGAGGATCTGCATGCAGATTTTCACATCGGGGGCAGCATCGTGCACCGCCCGGGTGACCAATCGATGTCCCTCAGCTTCGGTTTCTGTACTGAGCTTGGAGGCGGCAAAAGCGGCTTCACCCTGCTCATTGTTCACGACGATGCCGCCCTCTTCGTTGGGTGAGATACCGCCGGTGATGATCATGCCGATACCACCGCTTGCACGCTCGGCATAAAACGCGGCCATGCGCTCAAAGCCATCTGACATCTCTTCCAGGCCGGTATGCATCGATCCCATGATGGATCGATTGCGAAGGCGGGTGAAACCCAGATCTAGCGGCGAAAAAAGCGTGGGGTAGTGATCATGGCCCGGTAATCTGGCGGGTACGTTCATCAGCGTCTCCAACGTTTAAAAGTATGATTTCCTTCCGTGTAGTAGACCGGAAAAATCTAAAACACTCCTATCATCTAAGCGACAAGACACTAGCTCTCTGTTGATTCGGATTCATCAACATTTTACTTGTGCTCGAGGTTCAGATGACCTCGCTGGCGGTCAATGCGTCAACATCCAGACCGATATCAGCAAGCACATCAACCGTATGCTGCCCGGGGATCGGGCACACGCCTACCTCCTGAGGAGTCGCGCTCATTTTTGGCGCCGGTGCCGGCTGCACAATGCCGTCAATATTAAGGAAGGTTTCTCGCGCAACGTTGTGGGGATGCTGGGTCGCTTCCGTCATGTTAAGAACCGGCGCAAAGCACGCGTCGGTACCTTCCAATAGAGCGCACCACTCTTCACGCGTGCGCTCCAAAAACAACGCGCGTAGCTTTTCCTTGCCAGCAGGCCATTGAGCGGTATCCCATTGGTTGGCAAAAACCGGGTCACCCTCGAGCCCTAACAATTTCATACACTCCACATAAAAATTGGGCTCAAGAGGGCAAATGGTAATGTGCTTTCCATCTGCGCAGGTATAGGTGTCATGCCAGGGGGAGCCAAAGTCAGCCCAACCGGTCGCGGGCTCGTCAGAGAGCTGACCGGTGTTGTGCATCATGCGCAACAGCGACGCAAGGTACGCGGAGCCATCGGTCATCGCCGCATCAATAACCTGACCCTCGCCGGTGCGTTGGGCATGGACCAGCGCACTAAGCAGGCCGAAGAGCAGCATCATGGAGCCACCGCCAATATCCCCCACCAGAGTAAGAGGGGCCGCTGGCACTCTATCTTTGCTGCCACCGGGCCACAAAGCACCGCTTAGGGCAATGTAATTAGGGTCGTGCCCCGCGGCGTGGGCCAGCGGGCCCGTCTGACCCCAGCCGGTCATTCGCCCGTAAATCAATTGGGGATTACGATTGAGACAGATGTCAGGCCCCAGACCCAATCGCTCCATGACACCCGGCCTGAATCCTTCGATAAATAAATCAGCAGAGGCCAGCAGTGACAGCACCACCTCAGCAGCCTCGGGCTTCTTCAAATCGAGGGCGATGGAGCGCTTACCCCGGTTGTAGTAGGTATGCTTGGCACTGGCCTCGGACATAGACACCGCGGCGTTAGCATTCGCCACGCGCCGCTCGACGACGATCACATCGGCACCCATGTCCGCGAGCATCATTCCAGCGACGGGCCCCGGCCCGATTCCACCCATCTCAATCACTTTTATGCCGGACAGGGGCCCTGCCATAGTGTTGTCCTCGGTTAAGTTCTAACCGGCTTAACCTCATGGGCAAACCGGTGTCCAAATTGCCAGCGCTCGATTAGGCAGCGAGCAACTCGCGACCAATAATAAGCTTCATTATTTCGCTGGTGCCTCCGTAAATGCGCTGTATGCGCGCGTCAGCGTAGGCCCGCGCAATCGGATATTCGGACATATAACCGTAACCCCCATGCATTTGCAGGCACTGGTCTACGACTTTGCCTTGAAGCTCAGTCGCCAAAAGCTTCGCCTTTGAGGCTTCGACCGTCGTCAAATCTCCCGTGAGATGGAGCTCCGAGCAGCGATCAATAAACACCCGCATGGCAGACACCTCAGCGTCGATTTGAGCCAGGGAAAACTGCGTGTGCTGAAAATCGGCAACGCGTTTGCCAAAAGCTTGTCGCTCCTTCACATAGTCAACCGTCATTCGGAGGGCCGCCTCGGTCGCTGAAATTGCCGACGCCGCAATGGTCAGTCGCTCCTGCGGCAACTCTTGCATCAGATACATGAAGCCCATGCCTTCCTGGCCCAACAGATTTTCCTTTGGGACCCGAACATCATTGAAAAACAACTCGGAGGTATCGGCGGCTTTTTGCCCTATCTTGTCGAGGTTGCGACCCCGCTCAAAGCCCGGCATGCCCGCCTCAACAATTAACAGGCTGAATGCCTTGGCACCAGCCTCCGGATCGGCGTTGGTGCGACAAACCACGATAACAAGGCCTGCCTGCTGTCCGGAGCTTATAAATGTCTTTGAGCCGTTAAGCAGGTAATGATCACCTTGATCCACGGCAGCGGTTCTGATGCCTTGTAGATCGGAGCCCGTCCCTGGCTCGGTCATGGCAATGGCCGTAACAATATCGCCGCTTACACAGCCAGGCAGGTATTTCTGTTTTTGCTCTTCGGTACCTACATTTTCAATATAGGGGACAACGATATCCGAGTGAAGGATAAAGCCCACGCCCGAAAATCCTTTGTCGCTAAGTTCCTCCCCAACGATTAGGTTGTAACGGTAATCCGCGCCAGCACCGCCGTAGGTCTCGGAGACCGTG
>Ga0181583_10001274_pt1 | contig 18662 bp, 9 predicted proteins | sample 071ome_31_FD_132461 | JGI IMG/M metagenome (GOLD analysis project Ga0181583, IMG submission 132461) | Coastal salt marsh microbial communities from the Groves Creek Marsh, Skidaway Island, Georgia - 071405CT metaG (megahit assembly) | ecosystem: Environmental > Aquatic > Marine > Intertidal zone... | reverse complement strand
CGGCGCGGCGGCGGGCGGCGGGGAGGAGAGCGGGGGGAGACCGTCGGAGGCGGGGGGCGGGGGGCTGGACGTGTCGGCGCTGTCAGACCTCAACGCGATGGACCTCGCGTGGGAGGGGAACGGCGCCGGGGGGTGGGAGCCCGAGCGCGACGGGTCGCCCAAGGGCGCGTCGGTGCTGCTGAGCGCCATCGTCGGGCGCAGGAGGGACGCGGCCGCGACCAGCTCCCTGCAGAGCCACGCCGGGAGCCTGGGCCCACTCGGGGGGTCGCCCGGGCAGCCCCCCCTCCCCGGGGGCCTGGCCGAGGCACCGCCCCCGGACGGGGCGGTCGGCGGGTTGGCGGCGCGCCCCGGGCTGCCGCGGGCCGGGCGGCTCGAGTGGAGCCAGGATGTGGTGCTGGTGTCGCCGGGGGAGATGGTCAGCGAGCTCCCCACGCTGAAATGCCGGCGCTCCGTCCTGGAGAAGGGCGACGCGAGCGCCGGGAGGCCCTGGACTCTGCTGTTCACGGTCGAGCTGGGGGAGGGGCGCTGGCGGCACGCCGTGGAAGGGGCGGGGGGGGGGCTCAGGCTCCCGTACGAGGTCAGCGCGGACCCGGACGCCTGGCAGGGGGGGCAGCAGCGTGGGTGGCTGGAGATCGGCGCGGCGCCTGGGTCGCTGTCCATGATCGAGTCCGTGTGGGTGCCCAAGCCTTCACAGGCGGCCCGGGCCGCCGGGATCCCGCTCCCGACGCTGGAGGTGATGGGGGCGCGGGTGGTGGGGAAGTGACTCGCGCGTTGAATCGCGCCTCCCAGTCTAGCTCACGATGGCCGAACTGCGTGGGGCCGCCTTCCCGAACCGCCGCTGGGCGTCCATGTCCTTGATCTCCGCGGCCGTCTGCGCCAGGCGGTGCGACTTGCCGTACAGGATCTCGGGCACCGTGGAAAGCGCCAGGTCCTTCCGCGGCACGTTGCTCATGGTCACGAACTGCGGCACGCTGTCGATCGTCTTCCAGTTGACGGCCTTCTTCTGCAGCAGGGCCATCTTCTTCTCGTACAGCCCGAACACCTCCTGGTTCTCGTCGTCCGACGCGAGGGCCAGAAGGAACGTCCGCGCGTGCCACCGCGCCTTGTGGTTCTTGCTCATCATGAGCTTCGCCGTGTAGCGCAGCACCCCGGCCGCCATCATCTCGTCCCGGTACGCCTTGGTCAGGGCGAGCACCCGCAGGCACCCGGTCGCGTACCGCTGGCCCTCTTCGGTCCCTGGCACGGCGGGGACCTTCTTCCCCTTCTTCTTCTTCTTCCCCTTCTTCGGCGCAGCGCCGCCCTCCGGGGGGTTCTCCTTGTCCGGCAGCGGGCCCTCGGGCCCGCAGCACAGCTGCACCAGCGGCGTGATGGCCCCCGCCTTGGCCACCACGTCCGCCCGCTCCATCGCAAAGGCCCGGGTTGCGTCGTCCACCAAAAGCGTCTCGAACTGCATGGTGTCGTCCATGTCGCCCCCGCCGCCCCCAAACGAGTCCCCGAACGCGCCCAAGCCCCCCACGTCCCCCCACGGCGTCACGTCGATATCCCCAAGCCCCAGCGGCGCGCCCATCCCGGCGGTGCCCGGGCGGGGGGCCGCCATCCGCGACGACCCCATCCCCTCCCTGCTGTACGGGTTGTACCGGTCCGGGGAGCCGACCCCCGTCACCCCCAGGCTCGAGTTCATCAACGCAAGCTGCGCCTCGAGGATCGACGCCGGCCCGAGCTGCCCCAGGTGGGCGCCTGCGCTCTTCCCCAGGGACGCCATGGCCGTGCCCGGGCGCCCCCCCCCCCTCGAGTACACCTCTTGCGGCATGAGCGTCGAGTAGGCCGACTGCGGCCGGGCGGCCGCCTCGTGCGCCAGCTGCTCCTGCCTGGCCAGCCCCATGGCCCGGGCGCGCTCGGGGTCCGGCTTCATTATGGCTCGGAGGCACCCGGCCGCCCGGGCCCGCGTGATCAGGGGGAGCATGAAGGGCGCGGGGATGAGCGTGGGGTCGGCGTGGTTCAGGTCCCGCATGACCTGGACCATGGCGTCGACGCCCCCGATGGAGATGAACTCGTCGTGGAGGTCCGACCCTGAGTTCTTGAGGACGTGGTGCAGGGCGAGCACCGCGCTGTCCCGGGCAGCCTGGTCCGCCAGGTGCAGGTCCTGCGCCCGGGCCAGGGCGACGAGGCGCCCAAGGCCCTTGCTCTCCAGCACGATCTGGATGGCCCTCTCCTGGTTGTCCTTGTCCACCTTGCCGCCCCCCTGCTCCTCCCGCGGGGGGGGGCCGACCAGGTCTGCGAGCAGCCGGGCCGCCTTCAGGGTTGCGGTGCGGCCGCCGCACGTCTCCATCTCCCTGTATGCCGTGAAGAGGCCCGTGAGAGGCGCCCAGTGGAGCTCCTTGAGGAACTTCATCAGCGCCCGCTTGTTGTCCAGGGCGACCTCCACCATGGCATCCCACCCGGTGATCATGTTGCAGATGACGCCCAGGCAGTCCGCCGACAGGGCCGTGCTGCCGTTGGTCACGCCGTTCCAAAGCAGGGGCCAGGGCCGCAGGGCCACCAGAGCGTCCCGGCCGCTCTCCACGCGGGTCAGCGTCTCGAGGAGGCCCATGGCGACCGTGCGCTCGTTGGGCGTGCCGTCCTTCACCATCTTCCACGCGGCCTCCACGGCCCCCTGACCGATCGCGTCCTCCTTCTTCGCGTTCATCTTGGTGGGGTGGCAGAGCATCCGCAGGTAGATGGCGGACTGAGCGGAGCGGTCGGGAGGGGAGGGAGTGAGCAGCGAGTCGCGGGGGGCACAGGCGGGTCCAGGCGTGGGGCAACCTCTCCGGCCGCTTGCAGCGCCCGTCGGTGCGAGCAGCGGCCCATGCGCCCGACCCGCATATCCAAGACCGAGTCGGTGTCCGGTTTGACCTCCGGTACTTGAACAGCCGAGCGCGAGGAGGAGGATGGGGGGACTGGATGCCGAGGGGAGCGACGCTGCGGCCTGTGAGGCGCCCTGTCGCTGGCACATCGCACGAAGAGTTTCGTTCCGACTCACCTGAGCCTTGTCGACGATCGGGTTCGGGTTCTCATTGTTAGGCCCGCTGAGGAAAGCCGCGAGCTGCGTGACGTCCTGGACGACCTTCTTCAGCTCGTCGCTCATCCATTCCGGCAAGTTGGACTTCTTCTTTCCCTTCCCCTTCTTCGGCATCTTATCGAGTCGCGCTCCCTATTGCCCGGTGGGCTCAGCAGTGGCGATTAAGTGCCTTCGTCGTCCTCGTTCCGCGTTCGGAGCGCCCTATGGGGGGGACCACATGTGGGGACGGCTGGCGCGCCAAATACAGGGAGATACGGTAGCAGATGCCTCTATCGCGCGTCTCGCGGCAATCTAATGCACGCACGCGATTCCGGGTCGTGTTCGGCGGCGGCTATCACCCGAACGGGGGAGTCCCGGACCCGTTGTCGGACTAGGGTTCTCCCAGGATCCCACCACAACGGCCTGTAGAGGAACCCGAGGAGATTGGGGGAGCCGGGAGCAGTCACTCTCCGATGAAGGTCCGGTTCAATGGTAGGCACGGATAACCCGCGCACTCAAACCCGCCCACGGGTGCCCGGCGCCGGCGTCACAGGAGCGGGATCCCGTGGCCGGCGGCGCGGGTGCCCGGGGCAGCGCGGTGTTGGCGCAACGGCGGCACCCACGGGGGTCGAGCCCCGACAGGCATTGGCAACGATTTCTTAGTCTGGTACTCGACGGGAAGGGAATATACGAAGTGCAACTCTCAGGGTACAAGGCAGGCAATGCAAGGCAATGCAGGCAGCGGGACAGCACGCCGGCCCTACATCCGCCGGTGGCGGTTCGTGGAGGGCGCGGCAACCTGGATCTGCCCCGTGATGGGGGCCGAAGAGGCGCCGATCGAGGTGATGTCGTGGATGCTGCTGCGCTTCTTGTCCTTCTTGTTCATCTGCTGCAGGCGGATGAAGTACTTCTGCGCGTGGCTGGCAACCTGCGTGGGCGTTCGGCTGATGACGAAGTTGCGCGAGATGGACCGCCAGTCGCCTTTCCCGAACTTGGCCAGCCCGAGCAGGAAGAGCCGGTGCTCCTCCTCCGTCCACGGGATCCCCTTGCGCCGCTCTTGCTCGGTCGTCTTCTTCTTCGACCCCTTCCCGTCGCCCCCCTCGTAGTTGGGGAGAGGCGTGCGCCCAGCCTCAATGTTGCGCACATCCTCCTCCAGCATCTTCAGCCGCCGCTGCACCGATCCTGCTTGTGGGGGGGGAGGCGCATGGGCGCGGGTTACCGACTTTCGTAATCGAAAACGACGCCGCGCCGGATAGATAGGGTTTTCGGGTGTTTCTCGTCGCCCGAGCGGGCCTCTCAAAGGGCTAGAAGGGGGGGGGGTCAAGGAAGGCGAGTTCCAGACCGTACAGACCACCCTTTCAGGGTGCGTGTTGCCCACCTGCATCCTTTCCTGACAACTTGGCGGCGATTTTGCTGCACCGGTCGTGGTCGTGCCAGTACTCGGCGAGGAGGGTCTCGAAGAGCTTGTCCTCCTCGAGGCTGCGTGGCATGAACTCATCGTCGGGCTGCGTTCGGGGCTTCCCCGCCACATTATTACATTGCACAGAATGCGAATGAGCCCGAATCGCCAGCCCGAAGAAGTATCGTCCACCGCTGACGCGCGACCGAGCTCAACCGCTCAAGTGTGCCATCGGGCTGGGAGCAGTTTATCCGACGTATGAGCGGCGCGGTGGTGAGAGAAATGCGCGCAGGGAGGGTCGGCAGCAGGTTTCTCGGTCTCACGAGCGCCGCTGTACTCACGTCCACGTGTCGGAGCGCATCATGGGTGCTCGCAGGAGAAGGGAAGTGGAGACGTGAGAAGGCTTGAGCAGTCCCGCGGTGCGTTTCTCGATGCGCCCACGGGCGGTGACACTCGCCCGCAATGGGAAACTGCACTGCGCAGGCGAACGCCGGGGGCCATGGCGGGGGGTGCTCCGGTGGTGCTGGGGGGCGTGCTGTTACGGCAACACCGGACGCCCCGACGGCCCAGCCCTGACTGGGGGACCCCAGCCGAACCTCGGCCGCCAAGTGGAAGGACCACAGTCGTGGACCTCTCTTGTGGACTGGGACGGCCACGATACTGGCATATCTTCCCGCCCCACCCCAGGAACCGGAACCGGCGCCGGTCCCTCCCTCGTGCCCCCCACCTTCGATATCCCCACCAACAACAAAGATATCACGATGAAGCTTGGCGCCATCGTGCCCGAATTCGGTATGTGCAGCAGATCCGACGCTGTGACATGCTTGAACACCCATATATCTACCCAAATCCTCGCGCTTGACCCCCGTCAAGGCGCCCTTTCCCCCCTGGAGGTGCGAGGAGCGTCCACCGTCCCCCCACACTGCAGGCCCCATCGAGACGTCGATGGGGACGCTGAAGAGCTTCCACGCCGAGATCGGGTCGGGCTGGGCGGTGCTCTTCTCGCACCCCGCCGACTACACGCCCGTGTGCACCACGGAGCTGGGGACTGTGGCGTCGCTCCACGACGAGTTCGCCCGCCGCGGCGTCAAGCTGTTCGCCCTGTCGATCGACGACGCGGCGTCACACAAGGGGTGGGTGGCCGACATCGAGGCGGCTGAGTGGTCCCGGGGCAAGACGATGGGCTTCCCGATCATCGCCGACGTCAAGGGCAAGATCGCCAAGGCCTACGAGATGTTCGACCCGGCCGAGACGGACTCCAAGGGGAACAAGCTCACGGCCCGCGCCGTCTTCTTCATCAAGGACAAGAAGCTCCGCGCGCAGCTCCTGTACCCGGCCTCGAGCGGGCGCAACTTCGGCGAGGTGCTCCGGCTCCTCGACTCGCTGCAGCTCACCGACTCGCACAAGGTGGCCACCCCGGTCAACTGGACCCCCGGCGCCAAGTGCATGGTCCTCCCGACCATCCCCGATGCCCAGGCCCGGGACATGTTCCCCAGCGTCGACTACGTGGACGTCCCCAGCGGCAAGAAGTACCTCCGCATGGTCGACGACCCCAAGTCCGGGGCCAAGCCCGGGGCCGCCTCGGCCCTCGACGAGCTCAAGAAGCACCTCGTCCCCGCCCTCGCCGGCCTTGCAGGCGTGGCCCTGGGCGCATTCGCCAGGAGGAAGTGAGCGGGGGGGGGGGCGACTCCAGCGAACGATTCAAGCGAACGCCACGCCGCCCCTGTCGCCCTCCCTGTCCCCAGCGACGACGATCCTGCACAGCCCCGGGTGGGTCTCGAGGTACAGGGGGCACGGCGCAATCTCCTCCCCGTCGAGACTCATCCAGTGCCGCGGACCCCCCCTCCTCGGCATCACCAGCACCCCCCGGCACGTCGCTTCCCGGTACGCGCGATGCCTTGCCAGCAGCTCCCCGCCCTCCTGCCCCTCGCTCGCCAGCAGGGCGCCCAGCTTCTCCCCCAGGGTCGCGTCCTCTGCCAGCCACGTCGCCTTCAGCTCCCCCGAGCCAGGCGCCTGGCCCGGGCAGATCAGGCAATCCCTCGAGATCCAGGGCATGTTGTACACGCCCCACATGCCGAACGTGCCCTGACTCACTCGCTGCCACCCCTCCGCTCCCTCCACGCCCTCCGCGCCCTCGAGAGCCGCCGCCAACACCCGGCCCACGTCCCGGAGTCCGGACGCCTCCAGCTCCACGTGGCCTTCCCCGTCACCCCCGAGGAGCTCCCTGAAGAGCGGCGGCTCCCCCAAGCAGAAGCTCTCCGCGAGCGCCTGAACGTCCACGGACAGGTCGCGGGGGCCGGCGGGCGCCGCCCTGGATGGGCGCCCCTCCCCCCTCCCGCCTCCGCCCCCGCTGTACGTGAAGACGTCCAGAGGGTACCGCCTGTTTCCGGCAATGTCCTGGAGGATGCCCAGGGTGAAGCGCGCGTCCCCCATCCATCGCAGGTGATCGGTCCCGAGGTCTGTCCGCGCAATCATGCAGGCCGTCAGGGACAGCAGGCCGTAACGCAGGAGCTCGAACCGCGCCCCGCTCGGGGAGGCGCGGAGGGCGTGGCAGGAGAAGACGTCCAAGGGCGCCGACGCCCCCTTGATCACGGCCAGCGTCCCGGCGACCGTGCCGGCGATCCCGACGTTGACCGCGGCGGCGTTCCCCGTCCCCGACCCGACCATCGCCAGGGGCACGAGCCGCACGGCGTCCCAGTCGGGGCGCTGCATCAGCCCCTGCAGCACCTCGTGGAGGGTCCCGTCGCCCCCGACCACGGCGATCGCCCGGACCTTGGCGACGTGGCCCCCGAGCGGCAGCTGGGCCACGATCCTGGCCGCGTCAAGGCTCCCCCCGGTGGCCAGCTCCATCCACGGCACCCCGGCGGCCCGGAGCATCGGTCGCACGGTCTCCTCCATCTCCTGCCGGCCCCTGCCCCGCCCCGCAGCGGGGTTCACGACGCAGATGACCCCCGGGGTCCTCCACTGGGACAGGTCTTCGCGGCCTGGCGCGAGGGAGCCGGTGCCGACGGCGGCGGCGGCGGCGGCGGCGTGCCCCGGGGTGCACGCGTCGCGGACGCTCCGCACCGCCGCGGCCGCGTTGTCCGCCGAGTCGAACCGGAGGGGGCCGAACCGCCTCAGCGCCCGGCCGAGCGACCCTGCCACGGCCTTACCCCCAGCGGGGGCCGCGACGACCCAAACATCGCTGCCGTCGCCGGACTCGACCAGCTCAGCGCCTACTACGTCGTCGGCTGGGACCTGCAGGCAAGGGCGTAGAGCAGGGGTGGCGGGGGGGCTTGATCGCTTGTCGTGCCGGCGCCCGACACTGCTGGTGTGCGCCGGGGCAGGGCGGAGCCGCGTATGAGCTGTTTCGGCGCGAGTTTTCTTGTCACCGTAAATGCCTTGCTCCTCGGCGGACAGCAGCAGAAAGGCCCCCGCACTCCATCGCTCGCATTTGGCTCCCACTCGACTTTCGAGGGCGAGGTCCGGAACGTTCCTGTCGCGGTGCTCAAAATCATTCGGGCCGCCACCGTGAACATTTCCCTCTTCGTCGGCGGCCGTTGGCCAATGCATTGAAAAGTGAACGCCCAGCGGCCTGGGCGCCAGCGCGCATCAGTGGCGGCGCTGCTCTAGCAACACACCAGTCAGGCGACAGGGAGGTCGACGACGCCCTCCCCTAGCCCCCTCGCCTCCACCCCCACCTCGTGCACGTCGAACTCTGGGGCCAACCAGTCGTCCGGGACGATCTGCGGCCGGTTCCGCAGGTATATCAACTCCTTGATGTCGTTCTCAGCGCTGCGCCAGTCGGTCGACCTCCGGCCAGCGCCGCTCTTCTTCGGGGGCTTTTTCGCCTCGACCCGCCTCCCCTTCTCCTTGGCGGCCCGCTTCTCCGCTGACGGGGCCATGAAGTAGATCCCCGGGGTCAGCGACCCGACCGCCACCGTCCGCTTCCCCTCCCGGTTGTACGTGGACCCCGGCTTGGTCGGGGACTTGCGCCCCCTGCGCAGCTTGGGCCTCCCGACCAGCCCCACCTCGGGAACGGCCCCGCACTCCTCCTCCTGCGCCCCGTGCAGGCGCTCCTCGGGCGGGCCCGGGAACGCCTGGCCGGCCCAGGACGGCCCCTCGCCGACGCTGCCCGCCCGCGAGGGTGACTGCCGCCCAGGGGACGGCGGCGGGGGGCTCCGCACGGGGGGCAGGGGAGCGGCACCTGCCCCGTGCGCCCCCGGCGGAGGCAGCGCGTGGGGCGGCGGGTTGCCGGAGAGGATCCGAGTCACGTCCCTGACCGCCGGGGGGGCGGAGGCGAAGTCGTCCCTGGCCATGGGGTTGACCGAGAGCTGGGAGCCGATCTGGTGCCCACTCTCCACGGCCACGAGGATCTGCTGCGAGAGCTCCTGCGCCAGCTCCGGGACGGTCCCCTCGGGCACCCGCGGGACGTGGCCCAGCCCCTCCTCCAGCGACCGGCGGAGCCTCTCGTTCGCCCGGGCCGTCTCCGAGACGGGGTCCCGGTGACCGTTCTCCCACATCTTCCCCCGGACGCTACCCAGGAGGGTGCCCGACACGCTGACGGGGGGGTGGGCCCCCCTCCCCCGCGGGGGCGCGGAGGGGTCCTCCGGCCCCTCCAGCTTGGACCAGCTGACTTCCACCTGGAGCCAGGGGGCGCCCTCGGGCCCCCACGTCTTGGTCCCCGGGTCGGGGGCGACCTCCCCCGGGGGGAGGGACTCCTCGCCCCCGGCCTTCGGCGGCTCGGTGCCCCGGTCGCTCCTCTTCCACCGGCGCCTGGACCGGGACCGGATGATGGGCAGTTTGCCCTCCGCGTCCGCCGCCGTCTTGGGCCCGCGGAACAGCTCGGGTGCCCCCGGGGCCTCGGCCCCCACGAGGGGCCTGGCAGAGAGGGCGCTGGGCCCCTCCAGACCGGGCGCAGTGCCGGGGCCTGCGGGCGTCCAGCCCCGCCGGGGCGGCGAGGGGGGGGCGGAGACCGGGAACTCGTCGATCCCGCCGTCGGCTCCCGGGACGGGCTTCCCGGCGGCGGGGCTGCCCAGCCGGGACCGCTCACCGCCACGGGCGGGGGACTCGCTCCTGCTGCGCCCCGTGGGGGAGGGCTCCCTGGTCTGCGGGCGTTCCGCCGTCGGGGCGGCGTCCTTGGCTGCCAGCAGCGAGACCAGCCCCCCCCTTTGCAGCTGCCCTGGGGTCACTCGCGCCGCGTCTGACGAGAGGATGTGGTCCCTGGGGGGCGCCCGGGCTCTCTTGGCCTGTGGACGGCGCCGGAAGTCGAGCACGGAGCCCGAGTGGAGGCCCGGCACGCGCACGCCCCTGCTCGCCTCGGCCTCAAGCGGCCGCTCGGTCCCCCCCTCCGGGGACTGCGTGCGCGCCTCCACCACCGCCGAGGCGATGGACGCCAGCAGCTCGGGGGCGTGGTCGGCACCGAACAGCATGACGTTGAGGTCTTGCTGCGTGCGGGGGTCTCTGCCCTCCGCCGCGCGTCCCGGCCTCGGATCCGGGGGCGGGATGTGCACAACCGCGCGAATTGGCGCCACGACAGCGGCGGGGGCGTCCCACGCGGCGCTGGGATCGGCCGTCTCTGACGCCTCAGCGGCGTAAGGGGCGGCCTGTCCCACGTCGGGAGGGGCCTCGTGCCCCGAGCGGCCCTGGCCGCCTCCCCCAAAGTCCCCGCGAGACGACGCGGGGCGCGCGTCGCGCTCCGCCCGGGGTGGGCTGAGGGGCCGGGGCTGGCCGGGAGACCTGCTGGCGGCGAGGTGAAGAGGGGACGTGACGACGGTCGCCCTGGGGTTTGACGCGGCCCCCACTTCCCGGGACCCAAAGAGGAGTGGGCGCACTGGCTGCCGCCCCCGTGCCCGGGTGCCGCCCACCGATGCCTCTGCTCTCGGAGCTTCTGGCGGGGGCGTGGCGCCTCCCGCCATCCACGGCCCCGCAATCGGTGCTCCCATCCCGTGCAGGCCCGGCGGGCCAGCGGCACCCGCGGGGATCGCAGGGCCTGCCCCGGGCTCCCCCTCCTGCCCAGCTGGCCGGTCCTGCCGGGGCAGCCTCTGCGCTGTCGCCCGCTGCCGCACCGGCGAGTCCTGTCGGGGGACAGCCCGGGCCTCGAGGGACAGGCCGATGCCGCCGCGCGCATCCGGCGCGTCGGCCGCTCCCCGCGCGGCGGAGGCGCCCGGTTCCGCTGCGAGATCGCCGGGCGCCTTCCCCCCCGACCTCTTGGGGGCCTTCTGCAGGCCCGAGACGGTGACTGCCCCGAAGCCCGATGCCTTCCTCCCTGCAAAGACCGGGCTGGCAGTGACGCCTCCGCTCTCCGAGGGCTGTGGCGCGAGGCCCGACGGCTCGCTCCCGGGCCCCAGCAGGGGGGTCCCCGCCTCCCCCTCCCACCCCGAGACGCCCGATCCGGGCCCCTGCGACATGAGGGTCGTGTCCCATCCGCCCCCCTTGACCTTGGGCGCGGCGGGTGTCGGGAACGAGTCCCTCGTCCCCCGGTCCGGCGCCCTATTGCCCAGGCCTTCGGGATCCACGGCCACGACAGCAACCTCGGGGCCGGGCGCCGGCTCCTCGGGGACCCCCGCCGACCCCGAAGGGCCCGCGCCCGCCAGCCTACCCTGCCGCCCGCGCCCCTCGGGCGCGCCCCTCGCGACGCCCACCCCCACGAGGCTGCTGTCGGGCGCGAGGCCCCTGGGCAGGGACCCCCGCGGGGAGCGGGCCTCCTCCGGGCCCCTGTCCAGCGGTGGGGCCGGGGACGCCCCCCTCGAGGCGCCGAGCGTCCCGAGCCCCGCAGCTGCGCCGGCGCGGTCCGCCTCGACGAGGAGGGCGCCGGCGGCGCTGCTGCCCGGGCCCCGCGGCCCCCGGGGCCGGGCGAACCGGCCACGGGTGCCCGGTCCGGCGGAGAGGGGCACGCCAACAGGCCCCGCCTGCTTGCCCATCACGCTCAGCACGGTCGCTGAGCCGGCCCCGGGCCGGCCGCCGGCGGCCACCGGCGCCAGGCGCACTGCCGAGCCGGTGGACGGCTCCAGGTGCAGCGACGCGCTGGGCGTCAAACCCGTCACGGCCGCGGGCGAGGGCGGGGGGGACTCCGTCCCCCTATCCCCGGGGGCCGAGGAGTCGGCCCGCATCCGGGAGAAGCGCCTGGGGGACCGCGCCCGCTTGTCCATGAAGGAGTACATCTCGCGCTGCCGGTTGCGCCAGAACTTGTCGTTCATCATCTTCTCGGACCTCTCGGCGTCCCGCTGCGCCCGCATACGCGCCTCCCGCCGCGCGCGGTCGATGTCCTGCATGCGCTGCATCTCCCGGGCCCGTCGGATGAAGACGCGGAACCACCGGCGAGTGATGAAGCCCCGCCAACAGCGCTGGATGGTCGTGGCGGCGCGGGCCGTCTCCACGAAGGCTACGAGGCGTGCCTTCTGCTCCTTGTCCTGGAGGTTCCGGAGCCGCTCACGGAGCTGCCGGTGCGCCCGGGCCTCGGCCTCCCGCTTGAGGTAGAGCTGCTCGACCCGCCGCCGGTGGTGGTCCTCCGAGTCCTCCAGACCGTGCTGCAGCAGCTTGGACCGGCGGGGGGACGGGGACTCCCCGTCCGAGTCGTCCTCCGACTCGAGCGCGGCCATCTTGGCCTCGAGCTCCGCCATGGAGTCCCCGTCCACCATCCCCTCGAGGCCGTCAAGGTCCTCGTTCGCCCTCACGCTCCGGGCGTGGAGAGCCCGGCGGCGCATGCTGTGGTCCCTCCTGACGCGACCGACGATGTTGGCCGCCGCACTCGTTTGCGGGGGGCCCTCGGCGTCGGACTCGGAGTCCGTGTCGTGGGCGCGGCGGGACTTCGCCGACACCATGCGCGACACGGCGCGGCTCTCCTGGGGGGTCACGTCGAGGCTCGCCCCCGGGCTCCCCGCCGCGGACGCGGGCTTGGAGACGAAGGCGGTCGACTGGGCGCGCGAGCGTAGGCTCTCTAGGCGGGCGCCGCCCGAGACCAGGGCCCCCGACCCCTGCATACTGTCGAGGCCCAGCCCCAGCGAGAAGCCCCGGGCCCGCCCGGGTGGCGCTGTGAAGTAGTTGACCATGCTGCCCAGGGAGGTCATGCCGCTGAGGGCGTCAGCGTCGACCGACTCGAGGATGGCCAGGGCGTTGAGGGTCTGGGTCAGCCCGAGGTTGTCGAACATGTGGTTGATCGTGTGGTCGTTGGTGCGGGCGAGCGCCTTGGGGGTGGCGAAGTGCCGTGACGACGCCATCTCCTCCTCCATCAGCGGCTCCGCGTCTGAGCGGGTCGACTCTGCCACAGACACCATCCTCACCCGCTGCTGGACTGTAGGCGGCTCCATGGACCGCCTGCCCCCCTTCCTGCGCCGTGCCCCCCTGCTCGGGGATGGGGGAGCGACCTCTGCGGGCAGCTCAGGCATGGGCCGGGGGTCCGCCCCCGGTCCCCCAGCTCCAACGGCCCGACGCGAGACAAAGCGCCCCGCAAGTGTCTTGGTCCGATCGCGAGGGTGGCGAAGCTGCCGAAAGGATGGGGGAAATGGGGAGCCGGGACCGCGGAGCAACTCGCGCAAGCCTTTCCCTCCCGGCCCTTTCGGCGGGCGCGCGGGTCGCACAAATCGTGTTATGGCGACGACGCGCAACGCGTCTCTCATTGTTCCGAGCCATCGACGTGTTTACGCGCCGTAAATCCGAATGGGATCGGACTTGGCCCCCTCCTCCATCCCCACATGCGCCCCCCAAAGACGCCCCTCCCAAACGCACCTCTACGGGTCACTGGAGAGGCTGTGCGCCGGTGGCTTCGCGTACCACAGCCGGGAATCGACTGATCTGCCGGAACAGGGGTCGGGGCTCTTCAGTGCACGGCTGTGGAATGGGGAAACGCCCCCGGCATCGCAGGGTGGGGAGCCAGTCTTCCGGCCGCCCGGGCCCTCCTTGAACACCCGTCTCGAGGGGTTCAAGAAAGGTCGCCCTAACACCAGCCCCCCCCCTCCCCCCCACTCCCGGTCACCGCGCCAAGCGGCGGGTCCGCCCCCGCCGCGCCGGGCCTCAGTCGAGCGTGGTCATCCGCCCGCCCGCCCGCCCCACCCGGGGGTCGGTGGCCATTGATTCCATGTAGCAGGCGCGCGACAGCTGCGCCGCTACCTTGGCAGACTCGGAAGCCGCTAGCGACAGCTCGGCGATGGTCTTCCCGTACACCGCGTCGCTCGGCCCCCGGCCCGCCTTCTCCAGGCCGTGGTTGAGGGAGGCCAGCTCGTCCCGCTCCTTGGTGAGCACTTGGACCTGCTTCTGCAGGCTTCGCTTCTTCTCCCGCTCCCCGCGGAGCTGGCGCCCCTTGACGGACCACGTCAGCCACACCCCGAGCAGGAACGACCCCGCCGGGGGCACGTACGGGCGGAACTCCAGGGGAACGGACGCCCACGCCTGTTCTGCCGTTTGCTTCGCTGCCTGCGTGGCCAGGGCCGGGGGAGGGAGGTTGTTGGCGGGGCTCGGGGGCGCGGGGAGCCTGGCGGCGGAGGATGGGCCCGAGCGCATCGGAAACGGGAAGATCGAGAGCTTTTCTCGCGCGGCACTGTTCGGGAGCGGAAGAGGGTCGAGGTTTCATCCGCGGCGGGGCTTTGCAGTTTGAGGGTGGTAGCAAGGCCGTCTGGAAATCGCCCCGAATTCACCGCCAGCGCCCGTACCTGGTACACCGGCTTTATAAAGTCGACATCAACGTGTACAGGAACCTCGAACTTCTTCGACTTGATGTCCTCGATCGCCTTGGTCGTCTTCGCGGCCATCGACCCGTCCTTCACACTCGCCCAGAGCCCCGCCGCACCCGCCACCCACTTGTTCGCCGGCTGCGGTGGCTTCGGGGGTGGTCCGCTCCCCGAGGCGCCTCCCTTCCCGGGAGGCTTGGGTGGGACGGAGCCCGCGCCCCCGGTGGCACCCGCCATGACGCTCTGGTATGCCCCGGTGGTGAGAGGGACGGACGCTCAGGCAGTTCGCAGGCCACCTCTCGGGCCGAGTCGCGGTTCGAGTGGCAAAGTTGTGTCGCGAGTGGGCCCAGGAGAACACTCTTGGGTGGAGGAGACACCTCTCCGACGATGGGGGAGAGGGGCCGCTTGGCGAGGGGCCTGGCGTCAGGTCCCGAGCCATCGTTCGCCAGACCGTGGTCTGGTGTCACCACCGGTCACCGGTGGCGGGGCACGGTGCCCCGCACTCCGGCGCCTCGAGCGAATGGGGGTCGTCGCGTCAGGATCAGATAGAAACAAATAGTGCCACTTCCCCCCTGTCGTGCCCCCGTGACTAATCCTGCGACGAAGGTGAATTCGCTCCAGTCTAGCCCACGCAGGGTGTGTTGAGTGCTCCAGGCTCCGTCACCGGTGGGTTCGGTGGGTTGTTCGGGGCTCGGACGCCCATACAATGGCGACGCGTGGTGCTCCGACGACAGGAGAGGCGGGGGACGGCTCGCAGTGAGTCCACCGCGTGAAAATGACTCAACGTGCCGTGCTCGGCGAAAACCAGCGAACTCGCCCGCATCTCCCTGCGCGTCCCCTTCCTCTCGCAGTGAGGTGCCGCGGAAACTGCCTACTGAGGTGATCGAGCAGCTCGCCAATCTGGACACGGACAGTCCGGGTCTGGAGGAGCGGGCCGGGGCGATTATGAGGCGATGGGAGGAGCTGGACCGGGTCAAGGCCACGCCACGAACGAGCCTCTCGACGCCGCTGGAGAAGCGCGCGGCATCGGCGCTGGGCCGGCTCAAGACGACGATCGCGACACTGGCAGAAGTGCGGGAGCAGCGGGCCGTGCTGGAGGGGCTTGAGCGGCGCGCGTCGGTGGAGCGTGTTGAGGTAGAGGCCCATTGCCAGGCGCTCCGAACGGCCATTGGGGAGATGCAGGCGGAGCTGGCCCGGGTCAGGGGGGCGCTCGGGGAGGAGTAGGGGGTTTGGGGGGGTCGCCGCATTGAAGCCGCTTCAACGACTCAAGGTGGAGCTCGGCGAGGAGCTCCAGCCGCCCGCGTGCGCCTACTGGTACTTGATGGAGACAAGGGGGACGTCAAGGTCCTCACCCTCCTGGTCCTCGCAGGCGACGACGACGTCGAAGTGGCGAGCGCCCGAGATGTCCAGCTTGGCGACAGTAGTGACGAGCTCGCTCATCTTTTTCCCCAGGCGCTCCTTGTGCTTGGGGAAGATGTTGTTGTAGAGGAGCGCGGCGCCGCACGAGATGGAGTAGGCCTCAAGACCCTTGCCCTCGAACCAGTCGAGGACCTCCTGCACCGTCAGGTCCCCTTCGAGGACCCACCGGTCCCAGAGCGACCATTCGAGCCCCTCGTACTTGAACTTCTTGGCGGGCATGGGCTCGGCGATGGCGAAGAGGGGAAGGGCCAGGTTGGCGAACGTGTTCTTGAAGTCCTCTAGCTTCTTCTCCTCCCGCACGTGCCCGGGCTTGTCCACGTGCGCGGCGACCTTATACAGCTCGAGGCACACGAGGCCCGTGGCGAGCGCTGTGGCCGTGGCGATAGCCGGCACGATCCGCCCCGCGATGAGCTTGCACTTGAACTTGTCGACCTCAGGGATCTCGTAGTTGCGTGCGCGCAGGTTGGCGAGGCCGGCGATCACGTCCATGTGGAAGTTGGTGTCGTCGTCCTTCTCGAACTCAACGGGGGTTACCTGGTACCCGGCGGGCAGCCCGGCCGCCACGGCCGTCAGGCGGTCCACGAGGCTGTCGATGACGGAGGCGTCGTCAAGCTCCCCCTGGCCCGTGGCGTTGGGGTCCGTCTCAATCTTGACCGTGGACGACGGCTTGAACTCCTTCACGGGCATCGCTGCGGCCTTCCTGGCCACCTCGGCCGCGTCCTGCGCCCAGTCCGGGAGGGCCACGCCGTGCACAAGGGCCTTGAGGTTGGCCACGCCACGGAGGAAGTTCCGAGTGAACTCGTCCGCCGGGTTGAGGGCGAGGGGCCGGGGGAAGCGCTTGGGCGGGGACCAGAAGGGGGAGCCCGTCGACGTGACGGCGTCCTCCGGGAAAGTGGTCGTGAGTTGCACCACGGCGTTCCAGAAGTGCTCCTGGAACTTGTTCCGTGCAAACGCGATGCAGTCCTCGTACGACTCGGGGCGGGCGCCGGCCTCGAGGAGGCCCAGGCAGCGCTCGAGGGTCTGCTTGGTCTGGACGTCCTTAGACGCACGGGCCTCCTCGAGGTACTTGGAGGGGTCGCGGAGGAACTTCTGGACGTCCTTGGGGCCCACGTCGAACATGCCCTCGAACTCAGAGCGAGCCCAGACGAGGGTGTGGTCGATATTGTGCGGGAAGGAGTGCACGGTGCACATCGGGGCTTCCTTCTCAGGGGGATCCCGGGACGCGCCGTAGTTCTCGGTGACGTGGGGGATGACCATTTGCGTGTTGCACTTAGGGCCGAGGGTCCCCGACTCGAGGAGCGGCCGGCCAAAGTAGACGCAGCGCTGGTCGACGTACAGGCGGGCCTTGACGTTGTCGAGGGCGTTGACAACCACGTCGAGGCCCTCCCAGAACGAGTCGTTGAAGACATCCTCCGTATCCGGAGACACGCGGTTCTGGAGCGGGCGCACGTTGAGGGCAGCGTTGATCTTCTTGGCAGCGCGGGCGGCACACTCAGACTTTGCCTGGCCAATGTCCCAGTCGCGGAAGAGGAACTGGCGGGACAGGTTGGAGCGCTCGATCTGGTCGTCGTCGGTGACGGTCAGCGACGCGCCCTCCCCGCACCCGACGCCCATGAGCGCGAGGTTCTTCAGGAGCTCGCAGCCAAGGGCGCCTGCCCCCACAACAAACGAGTTGGTGGCCGCGAGCTTGCGCTGCATGGCCTGCCCAAAGACCGCCACCTGGGGGTCGTACCGGGAGCCCGTGGGGGCGCACTCCTCCGGGGTCAGGTCGGTGGCCGGGAGCGCCTCGACGCAGTCGAAGTAGAGCCACTGGGTGATCGGGTGGAACTTGCCCGAGGCAGCCTTGATGACCTCCTGGCCGATGATGCCGCCAAACATGGCGGCCATGGGGTTGAGATACCCGCGGGCGGTGAAAGCAAGCCGCTTGATGACAGTCTCATCGAGGGTGTCGACCTTGGCGTGGCCCATGGACTCGTTAACCTCGCCGGCAAGGCGGAAGAGCTCGTTGCCGTCCTCGGCATCCCAGGGGCGGGGCAGCGCTCCCTTGGCACTGACAAAGCGGTCGAGGGCGGAGAAGGCCACGTGGAGCTGGGGGGAGCGGTCGAACTTGGCGAAGTCGAGGAGCAGGAACTCCCCCGGCTGCTTCAGCGCCTCGGAGAGGGGCCGCATGTTGACCGTCTTGGGCTGCTTGACCTGCGTGACGATGCCCCCCGACACGTAGGCAGAGAAGCCGGCCGAGTCGAGGTCGACCTCGAAGGTGTTCTGCTTGATGTTGACGGAGCGGACGCGGGCTTTGACGCCGTTGAGCTCAGTCATACCCTTGACCTCAGAGAACTCGACGACGTCTCCCTCCTCGAATTCGAGGCGCTCGTCCTCGATGCCCATGACGAGCGTTGGGGACCCGGCCTCGATTGACGCCACAATGGAGGTGTGGGGGTTCTCCCCGTTAACGTCGTACACGGTGAAGTTCTCGCCAAAGTCGCAGAAGATCTGACCGAACACCCCGCGGATTGCGGACGAGATGTAGGCCACCCCCGCGGCGTGGCAGGCCTCGTTCATCCGGAGCTGCAGGTCGAGGCTCTGCTCCGTCATCACGACGACCGAGAACTTCTTGACGAAGTCCTCAGTGAGGGGCTCCGTGGAGGCCGTGACGGCGACGCCGCCGTTGAGCTCCTGGAGTGCGTCCTTGCAGGCCTCGGCGCGGTTCTTCCCGACATCCTCGTCCGAGAGGTAGAAGTGCGCCGACAGATCGCCCAGCTCGCAGGCCTCCGTGTCGTGCAGGGTGACGGCCTTGACGCCGGCGAGGATAACATTCTTGGCGATCTCGGCGCCAAGACCCTTCATGCCGACCACGAGGACACGCGCCTGCGAAGGGGAGCACCGGCGGGGGCTCAGTGGGGGCAGAGGGGGGCGACGAGGCGGCGCGGGGTGGGGGGGGAGGCCTGCGGGCGGGGCGCGGCTCACCTGGGCCATCTTGGCCATCGACTCCCGGCCGTACACGGCCAGCTGGCGGGAGTGAAGATCCTCGTCGATCTGTCCCTCCCCATTCTTCCCGTTCGTAGCCATGGTAGTCCTCGCACGCTTGGCTGCGCGCGGGGAGAAGCCGGGGAGCTGAGTTCCCCAATCGGGCGGGGGGCACGAAGGGGCGGGGAGTCGGGTTATG
>Ga0181583_10001263_pt1 | contig 18738 bp, 10 predicted proteins | sample 071ome_31_FD_132461 | JGI IMG/M metagenome (GOLD analysis project Ga0181583, IMG submission 132461) | Coastal salt marsh microbial communities from the Groves Creek Marsh, Skidaway Island, Georgia - 071405CT metaG (megahit assembly) | ecosystem: Environmental > Aquatic > Marine > Intertidal... | reverse complement strand
TTCCACAACCGCCCCGGGCGCCACGACTGCCCCGGGCGCCACAACGGACCCGGGGGCTACGACCGCCCCGGGCGCCACAACCGCCCCGGGGGCTACGACCGCCCCGGGCGCCACAACCGCCCCGGGGGCTACGACCGCCCCGGGCGCCACAACCGCCCCGGGGGCCACGACCGCCCCGGGCGCCACTGGACCGGCTGAGGGCCCCATAACTGTGGTATCCGCCGCGTCGACTGAGGTAGGGGACTCCCAGTTCGAGCTTTCCTTCACGATCCCTCAGAACTATGAGGGACCGGCGAGTGTCCGGCTGTCCCCGGACAGCAGCCTTTGGTCCACCGACATCACGAGTATCCGGGCCGCCGTGGGGAAACCCCAGGACAGGCCCATCAACGACCTCAACATCAAGCTCGACAACAAGCGCCCGCCGACGACGCTGGTCCCCACGGACGGAAACCGGTACTTCAACCTTCCCAACGCGTTCACCTTCGACTTGGCCTTCGGGGAGCCTGTGGCGGCGGACCGTGCCATGGTTGTGAACTCGATGGACGTGTACTACTCCCTCACGTCGAGGAACCTGACGAGGACCGAGATCAACGACCGGCTCACTGTCATCGCCTACGACCCCTTGTCGGGATCCGCGCGTTTCAACTTCACGGTCCCAGAGGCCGGACCCATCACATTCCGGATGACCCCGATTCTGCAGGACCTGTTCGGCAACTTTGTGGAGGCCACGGAGCTCACGGTCATGGGGCGCGAGCCAAGCATCGTCACGGATGGGGCCATTTCGACCGCAGTTACGACAGGCACAACCACTGTCGTCGCCTCCACGGCCGTGGCCACCTCTACGGGTGGCGGAGTCTCCGCCCTCTCCTTCATCGGTGCCGGCGGTGTCCGCACGGATGGCAGCGCCATGTACGCACTCGTGGGCACGGTCAACACCATGCAGCGCATCAACGCAGCTGGCCAAGCCATGCCCCAGGAGACGAACCCCACCGCTGGAGTGGTTTCGGACTCCGTTAGTGGTTTCATGCTCGACTTCCCGTCTCCCCTGGACGGCAGTGCTGCCGACGTGCCCGTCGACGACACGCAGACCCCCACGGCAAGGAGGTCCCTGTTCAGCTTCAAGGGCATGTCCCTCCACAAGCAGCTCGAGTTCATGGAGAGGCACCCGGATCCATACGTTGCGAGCTACGCCGCCAAGCTGAAAGACAGCGACCTCGTCCAGACGAGGCCGCTTCTCGCCCAGAAGATCATCTCCGAGATGACCCTGGGCGACCTGCGCCTCGCCAGGAGCAACGACCTCATGCAGGGGCATCACCGCTTCGCCCAGGGTGGGGGGCGGCGCCTCAAGCAGACGGCCCTGGGCGGTCAAACGGACACCAGCCTTCTGAACCTCTCCGACAGTGAGGCGGAGGCCGTGGTGCGGAAGATCTTCTATGCGGTGGCCATCATGATCGCCGTGTTTGCCACCCATGGCATTTTTGCCTACGTGGCGCTTCTTTCCGGCAAACCTCTCCGCGGTATCCTGGCCTTCCCCAAGATCGAGCTTTACATGGGGATGCTCCTCATCCCGGTGCTCGCCATCTCCACGGGGGTTCTCTTCACGACTGGGTCTCCCCCTGCGCTCCTCCTGGGCATTGTTGTGCTGATCGTGCTCCCCGTGCCCACGGTTTACGTCGCGTGCTCGGTCATCTGGCGGACGCAAGTGCTTTCGGACCCCGTGGACCGCCAGATTTACTACGAGGTCGACCCTACACGCCAGGACAAGGAAGCGTCCGGGAAGCGGGCCTTCAATGGGTACCTGGCCTGGCTGGGTATTGGCCGTGAGGTCCCCAAGGGCAAGTGGAACGCCCGGTCCGCTGAGGGGCGCCTTATGCTCGAGAAGTATTCTCCAATCTTCAACGTGTTCGCCGGGCCGCCCGTCATGAGGGTGGGGGCCACGTACGAGATCGAGCCCTTCTCAGGGAGGTTCCAGCGCGGCGTCCTCGTCCCCTACGAGGACGAGTACCTCCGCAGTGGTGGGTCGCGGAACCCCATCTTCAACTACCTCAAGGCCTTCAGTATGACGATCAAGCTGGTGGTGACTCTCATCTTTGCCCTTCTTGCTGGGATGACGGGGTTGATGAACGACAACCTGAGGGCCATCCTGATGCTGGTGGCGTTCGTCATCTCCTTCCTGGCGACTGCGACCATCCAGCCCCTCATCGCCCCCGTCGACCAGTTCTTCGACAGCCTGGGTAATCTCATCGAGCTGATCACGTACGCTGTCCTTGTTGCGATCAACACTGGTGTCACCGTCATTGAGGACGACTCGCGCCGCCTGGCCTTCGGGTCCAACATGGGCGTTGTCCTCGCCGTGTGCATGGCGATGTCCATCTTCGCCCAGCTCGCGGGGCAGTGGTGGGCGATCAAGACGCTCTTCCGGATGGCGCCCAGGGCTTTGGGCTTCATCTTCCCGTGTCTGGACAAAAAGCGTAAGCTGCGGATCCAGACGGAGATGGCGATCAAGCAGATGAACGCCGAGAAGGACATGCTGATCACAGTCAAGAAATATGTCAACCGGTGGATGTGCCACTCGATCGGCAGGCCCCTGACCGGGTGGCCCCAGCTCAGCAACCCAACTGCCGACGAGCTCGAGTTCCTTAACGAGGAAGCGCTGGAGAACGCCGGCTTCGAGTCGGAGAACTTCATTGAGATGATGCGGGATGGCGAGCCCCCGGCGGTTGTCGCTGTCCGCGCCAACCTGTGGCCGCACTCTACCAACTTCATGAAGTCCGCGATGATCTTCGAGCACGGCGACCTGCTCAATGCCCTTGCGGACGCTCAGTCCCGCAAGATCCTCATGACGCGGATGGGCCTGGCCCGGGCCCGCATCATGCTGGTCGAGGCAGCGAAGAAACAGCTCCTTCCGCTCGAAAGCCTCCTGGAGCTGGAGGATGTCCTGGCGGATGAGTACTCTGACGAGGAAGACTGGTCCGAGGACGAAAGCGATGCGGAGAGCGGTGAGGACATTGAGATCGACCCTGCCATGAAGGGCACCCTCGGTCGCGCCTCTGACGAGTGGGAGGAGGCCAGCGATGAATGGGAGACGGACACAGACGAGTCCCAGTGGGAGGCCTACTCCGAGTGGGAGGAAGCCGATGAGGAGGAGCAGCACGTGGAGGAGGAGCAGCACGTGGAGGAGGAGCAGTACGAGGAGGAGGAACAGTACGAGGAGGAGGAACAGTACGAGGAGGAGCAGTACGAGGAGGAGGCTGCGCCTTGGGAGCTCGGGCAGGAGGAGAGCGTCCCAGCGGTGCAGATGCTGCCCAGTGCCCAGATCGATGCGACGCCGTCCGCGATGCAGCCCCAGACCCCGGAGACTCCGGAGGGGGTGGCCACCCCTGTTACTCCAGTCGTGGTGCCCGGGAGGGCTGTGGCGCCCGTGTCGGACGATGCGCCCCCCCGTGCCCAGCCGCCCCAGGAGATGCCCCGGGAGGTTGTCGTGGTCGAGCCCCCGCGTGCCCTGGCTGTGGCCAAGCTCCGCACCCGGCTCGCTCAGGCCAAGTCCGTGGCGTCTGCGCCACCTGTGGCCGAGCCCGAGCCCGAGAGTCTGCAGCGTCTCCGCGCGAAGTCGGCTGCCTCGAGCGTTTCGAAGCGCAAGAAGGGCAATGTCGCTACCCCCAAGGAGCGCAGTGTGCCCAGGCCTACCTCTGCGGAGAGGAGGGCCCGCTTCCTCGCCGAAAACGCCGATGACGGGCTCGACCCTCCCGAGGGGGAGCCCGTCTGGAGGCCTGCGGGTCCCCACAAGCATGCGTCAATGCGCAGGCGGGAGGAACTTGACCAGAAGGGGATCCAACAAAAGAGGCGGATCATTCGCGAGAATGGAAAGAAGAAGGTGATGCGTCGCAAGAAGAGGAGTGACGCAGGAAAGCCGCTCGAGGGTGACGACGCCGGCGTCAACTATGGCGAGGGCACCAGCAGGGTCATGGCCAACATCGTGCCGACTCAGGGCGGCAGCATGAAGGACGTGCTCGCCCGCTACGATGGCAGGGACAAGGTGGTGCCCTCTTCGTCGACCCAGAGGAGGGACAAGAATGACAAACGGGCCAAGAAGCCCAAGCACAACTTGGCGCGGCAGGCTATCATTGACGCGTACGAGCGGGCCGCGGGGGGTAAGGGCAAGAGCCCGAGCCCCGAGGGCGCCACGAAGGAAATCCGGCTTGGCACCATGAGCGCCGAGAAGCGCCGGCGCACCATCATGGCGCAGGCTCGCGTCATCAGGGAGAGGGCGGGCACGCGCCACGGGGCGGATGAGGCTCTTGAGGACCCGAAGATCCCCGTGGGCCCGTGGTACTAAGCTGCCGGCGGCAGCAAGGACCGCGCTTGGCACGGCGGACACACCCGGTTCACACACGCCGGCAGGGCCCTGCGCGCCCGTCTAGCCTGTTATTCGTCTATTCTACGGATGCCGTTCAGTTTGTGGCCGGCGAGATGGCCGTGAACGTGGGCGGCACACGTATGTGTTTGGTTTCTAATGTGTCTTTGTTCAGCAGAAAGATGAAATGATGAGCTATACTTGTAGGTTCAAATGGAACGAAACGTCTCATTGAGTTGGTGTGCGAGAGGCAGTCCTCATAGCGGCACCAGTCTCAGCCTCTTCACACAGCTCTCGCGGCGTCTGAGGTCGAGACAGCCACCCCCCTCCCCTTCGCTCGGCCGACCCCGCTCACGGGGACAGTAGCGTGAGCTCGATGTACCGGGGCCCCAGAAACTGCCTGTTGCGCTCCTTGTACGCCTTCTTGGCCTCGTCCTGGGAGGAGAAACTGATCCAGCCCTCCCCCGAGGGGCGGCCAAGGTTGTCGACACCCAGGTGCAGGGAGTCCGGGAGGACATGGAAACCCTTGAAGAAGGCCACGACCTCCTCGGTGGACGCCCGGAAGGGCAGACCCCGCATCTTGAGCGTGGCCCCATCCGCTTTGGAGGGCCCCGTGCTGGTCAGTGCCGGTGTCGTCTTGGTAGCAGGAACCTCCACCTTGGCGGCAGGCTTGGCGATGGCGGCAGTGGCCGGGACGGTCGTGCTCGCAGCCGCGCGGGTGGCGGTCGCCGCGGCCGGGATCGCCCTCGTGGCACCCTTCGTGCGGTCACGGGTGACGGTTGCCACTGTCACCACGCGCGCATTGCCTGCCCCAGCAGCGCCCCGTGCCCCAGGGCTTGAAGCCTCCGAGACGTCCCTGTCGGCAGGGGCCTTGCCACCTTCGGAAACGACGCGCGGCCCGCTCCGCGCCGTCCCCGACCCGGACCGTGCAGCGACGTCCTTCCACGCGGCTGCATTGGCGCTGGCCACCGCTGCCCAGGAGCCCTTGGCGGCACTGGCCCCCGCCCCAGGGGATCCCTTGTGCTCGTCGTCGTCGCCCGCATCCCCAGCGACATCCTCCGCCTCAGGGGCGAAAGGCGCTACCACGCCGGCACCAGGGGAGCCAGCGTTGGGCATGATGTGGGGCGCCACGGCCGGGGAGGTCCCGAGGGGCGACATCGCGGGCGATCCGATCGGCCCGAGCGCAGGGTTCTGCGCCTGCGCCTGCTGGGGCACCGCGACGTTCGCGAGGCGCGTGCCGTTCGGGAACTGCAGGTCCTGCGCGGGGGCGGCGACGAGGCCCTCGGGGACCCCGTACTGGGCCTCCTGCCCATAGGCCCCCATGGCCCCTGACTCCTCTGCCATCCCCTGCAGGTAGCTAGGCAGCTGTGCCCCGGCGCCCGCGTCGGTGCCCTGGTCCTGCCCCCATGGGATGGACGGCAGGCCGCCACCCATCGTGCTCGGGAACTGGTCCGCGCCGTTGAACCCCGTGCCCGCCCCCCCTGGCGGAGCGCCGCCCTGGCTGCCCAGGCCGTAGCCCGCGTTGGAGCTGTAGCCCAGGGTCTCGCTCCCGCCCCCGAAGTCGCCCGGGGGATGCATCATGTTCCCGAAGCCGCCATCGTTGAACCCGCCCAGGCCCAGGCCGTCCCAACCCATGGGGTTCGCCGCAGCCCTCCCCCCCGTGGCGTCCTGCCCCGGTCCTGCCTGGCCCCCTGCGCCAGCGTTGCCCCCGAGGGCACCCCACCCAGCGACGCCCCCCGCACCGCCGTCGTTGGGCGCGGGGGTGTCCCCCCGCGAGTCCCCGCCGATCCCCATGCTGAAGAGCGACGAGCCGAACCCCAGGTCGGAGCCGAGCGGGTGGCCCACCGTGCCCCCCAGCCCCGCGAGGCCCCCGAACTGCGACCACATGGCGCCCAGGTCGTCCGGGATCCCCCCGAAGTCCTGCTGCGCCCCGCCGCCCGCAGCGAGATCGCTCAGCGACTGCCCGCCGAGGCCCCCCTGCGCGTCCTGGGGCTGCTGCTGCGGCGGCCGCGCAGGGTGGGCCGCAGCCTGGGCCGGGGCTGGGTTCGGCTTCTGGGGGGGGCGGAAACCGCCCGTCACCACCGTCGCGACTGCACTCGGCGCAGGAGCGGGCGCACTGCTCGCCGGCCCGTCCTGCTGCTGGGAGGTGGCGGCCCGCACGGCCCACGGGTTGCTGCTGGGCGGCGACGCCTCGTGGACCACCTGCGCCCCCGCAGGAGGCTGCCCGTGAGCGCTGCCCCCGTTGGACTGCGCCGGGGGCGGCGCAGTGTCGGGTCCCTTCCCCACTTGCGCCTCCATCTGCGCGGACAACGATAGGGCGACAGGTCTCGGGAACCGCGCCCCGAGTGGTCGATGTGGGAGAGGGGGGGCGGCAGCCCGGGCGAGACACTCACCTCAGCGTTCGGGACCTTCAGCAGCTTGACGTAGCGAGACCCAATGTACTCGCCGTTGAGAGCAAGGGCCTTCTGCGCATCATCCGCGCCCATGAAGTCCACGAACGCCTGCAGGAGAGGAGAGGCAGGCATGGGGGGGGGGGTCGTGTTCCAAACCAGCCCAGGCCCATCCCCCTCGAGGGCACGGCCCGCACGGGCACTACCCTTCCTCGCCATCCCCCCCGGACGGCGAACACGGAGCGCGGCAAGCAAAGAACATCGCGATTGCGCCGAAAAGAGAGGGGGGACGGTCCCATCCAGGTACGGACCCGGCGTTTCTCCGAGTGACTCATCAACGGGCCGAAAAAACGCGCCCCCCCGCCGCTGAGGGTTACGGCTACCCTCGACACTCGCTGTTTCGCCGATATTAGAAGAAATTCAGGCTTGTCGACGATGGAGAGGCGCGCGGGAGCGCGAGGAGGGCCACACTTTCTCTTCCGGACAATGTCGCGAAGCGCGGCGAAGATCTAGCCCAGTAGGCCACCGGTTAATTACGCACGGGTTCATTACCATCAAGTTAGTGCGCCAGGGCGACAATGTTCCAGAAAACAGGATAAGGATGGGTGAGGGGAGGGGCCCTTTCCCGAGCTGGACACGAGCTGCGAGCGCACGGAAACCGAGCGCGAAAGCGCAGGAGACAATGCAAACGCATCAAAGAGTGAAGATGGTGTCGGAAATCGCGGCAAAGGGGGGAGAAGCCTACCGAACGGCCTGTCAATATTGCTCTTGAGGGGAGCGCTTCCGAGCCGTGCGACCGGCGCTCTCGGGGGGCGGGGAGCCGGCACGTGTGGGTTAAAATTGACTCACCATCCCCGACGGGCGCCCATCGTCTTCGTGGACGAAGGCGACCCGCTTGAGTCTGAACGAACTGAAGAAGTCGCGAACGTCCCTCTCCGTCGTTGAGAAAGGCAGACCCTTGATCTTGACGCACGTAGATGCTCCCGTGCCCCCGTTCACCCCGACCGCGTTGCTCCTGGACCCCATACTCGGCTTTTCACACCCGGACGCGTCTCCTCTGAGACCTGAGGAATATCTGAGGAAAGCTCTCCAGCGTCCCCCGACCCCGCACGCCTACGCATGCATTCACTGAGCCCGGGAAACGGATGCGGGGGTCAATCAAGGGACGGTGCGTGTGGAGGGGGGCTTCTCGCGGCGTCCGACCGTTCCCGCTCATCAATCAGCTCCCTGGTCGGGCGGGGGTGAACGGGGGCGTCCAAGAGGGGAGCGGGGTTCGCCGCTTCAATGTGCCGGGCCGTCCTACGGAGCCCTCTTTACTCTCTTGCGCTGCCTGCCGTCGCGCATACGCAACCGACGTACAGGACCGGGCCGAAGCTTGCTTTTCCCTGCTTGTTCAGGCTGCGCGTTGGGCATCCCGGGGACGACTTGGTTTCTTGAGGGGGGCGGCACTGTCTCTGAGCCGGCTTCTTTCGCGTTCAAGGTGCGCACACGGTCCGCTGCGATGCCCTAAGAGGCCCTGCCGGCGTGGGAACGGTCGTCGCCATCGGATGAAGTGTTCCCCCGTAACCCCCCGCGTCGTCGCGTCACAGGGGTAAACGCACGTGCTTGTTAGCGCATTGATCTTCGGGATGATGAACTCGCCCGTTGCGTCCGAATGACCTCTAATATTGCTTGCTGCTCGCAGGGAGAGGGTACAGGGGAGGAGCCTCCATGAGCCCCCAGCAGAGGGGCATCACGCGGGACGAGGGCCCGCCGAGGGTTCCGTCTGTGGGTGGCGGTCTCTCGCGCATGATGCGCTCGCCCTCCGGGCGCGCATCGGCGTCCGGGAACCCACCTGGCTTTGCCGGAGGAGCGGCGATGGCCGAGCATGCGCACGTCCATCACGCGTTCGGGTCGCTCGAGGGGCAGTCCGGGCTCGGGCCTGTTGTGGGGTCGTTTGGGGATTCGAAGGCGAGTCCCTCCCATTACCCGCACCGGTGTCGCGATATTTGCGTATGGAAAGCCCCCATCGACCCCTTTGTTGCGCCCAGTTCCGCGCAGGGCCTGCTGATGATGAGGGAGGCAATGGAGGGGTCCCGGGTCACACCCATGGCCAAGCCGCCCGGGTCACATCGCCTGGGCTTCGGGGCGCCGTCCCTTGGCGGCACGTCGCCCGGGGGGGGCAAATCCCAAGCACCTGAGCTGAGCGAGCCCCACGTGCAGACGTTTATGGAGTGTCTCAGGGACCCGGACTGCGCGATTGCCGTAGCGGCCATCCAGGCGCTCACAACTGTCATTCAGAACTCTACGGCCTCGACCGTGATGGAGCTCCAGACGGAGCTGGACAATGCGGCGTCGACCCTGCGAAAGTGTAATCCTACCGCCATCAGCCTCCGGGCTGGCTGCGAGCTGTTCCTCCGCTACGTTACTCGGACGAGTGCCCTGGGCTTCCGCGACCTCTCGCGCACGAAGGACAAGCTCATCGAGAGGGGCCGGTCCTTCGCCAGCATCTCTCACCAGGTGACTGCTGCCGCCCGCCAGCAATCCACTCGCCCGTGCTTCGCCCCCCCAATCCCGCCACTGGAACTGTGACGCCCCCCCGCTACCTCCCCGCAGGCGAGGCAGACCTTGGCGCAGACGGCCAAGCGCTTCGTGACGGATGGGGCCGTCGTGCTCCTGCACGGATATTCGCGCGTGGTCTACACTCTACTTCGCACCGCTGCGGCAGAGGGCAGGAGGTTCAGCGTGGTCTGCACGGAGGGGCGGCCAGACGCGACGGGCGTACAGATGGCGAGGGACCTGGGCCAGCTCAACATCCCTGTCACAATGATCCTGGACAGCGCGGTCGCCTTCAAGCTTGGGCAGTGCTCGATGGTTCTGGTGGGCGCCGAGGGGGTCACTGAGTCGGGCGGGGTCATCAACAAGCTGGGAACCTACCAAATTGCTCTCCTAGCCAAGGTTAGAGGCCTCACCGCCTGCTCTCCCGCCTCTGCTGCCGGTGCCCAAGACACCTGTCAGCCATCCTGTTCTGAGGCATGCCCCACCCACTGCCCTCGCAGGCCCTCAATATCCCCTTCTACGCGGCCGCCGAGTCTTACAAGTTCACCCGCACGTACCCCTTGGGGCAGCAGGACGTCGAGCGGGAGAATAAGCCGGTCGACTTTGGGCCTGGGGCCGTCGAGGCGGGGGTTGACGTTGACAGCCCCAGCCGGGACTACACCCCACCGGAGCTCATCACTCTCTTGTTCACGGACCTCGGGGTGCTCACCCCGGCAGCCGTGAGTGACGAGCTTATCCAGCTCTACTTGTAGAGCCTCCGGGTGGTTTGGCGATCCTCAATGTGGTCCGCCGCGGGCACCCCGAGAGAGGATGCCTGATGCATGGTCGAGTGTCAGAGACACGAACTGAACCGGGAGCGATGACCGGGGCCCCACGGCGGTCCCAGCCTTCATAGGTTGTCCACGGGCCATAAGCTCGTGACACACCCATAAGCGAAGCCATCACAGACCTTCCCCGGCTCGAGGAGTGGGGGAGACGGGTGCCGAAACACGTGAGTCCGTCCGGGACATGCCGATCGCGCATGGCCCCTTTTACGCGAGTTTCGGCCTTCAATTAATGCGCGATGACGCGTCGTGTACGTGAACCCCCGACTGGATTTGTACGTGCGCAGGTGGGACGCTTCGAGGAGCAGGAGTTGGGGGTCAAGGCGAACACCATGTCCACCGTCGCGCTCCAGCATCGGCGGCGCCTCATGAAGGCATACTGGAGGAGTATGCGCTGCATGGAGGCTTGGTACCAGGGCAACAGGGAGCCGTGGGTCGACACGGTGAGCAAAGACGAGGTCCCCTGCTTTGCAGCTTTTCCGGGCCAACTGCGGTTCTCGGTCGGATTACGACGCCGTATCCGTGTTCTCGCCCTCTCATATGGTCGCATTCTCCGCTCTGACTTTGCCATCGCTTCCGACAGGAGGTCTTGCTGCTCGTCCGGGCGACCCTCTCTTGTCTCGCCTCGCGCGGTTTTTTCTCGCGCGATTTGTCGTGCTTTCGCTGCCGTGGGTGCTCATTCGCTGTCTACGTGGCATTCATCCACGACATGATACCTCCTGGGGCATCTGTTTATGCGTCAGCGCCACGCATGCGGCGATTTGCCGGGAAGTATTGGACTCCTCCCCGAGGGTCAGGGACCGTGTCCACGTCCCTCGTCATTCGTTTCGCTGCGTGTACCGAGCCGTATGCTGATGTCGCCGGTACCTCGCCGTCGACGAAGCCGCATTTTGCCGGCACCCTCGAAACGGTTAAGGTACACCTCGTGCGACCGCACGTCCTCCCCCCGTCTGGCTGCAGCTCGACGTTCTGAGGAAGGAGATCACGGACCGGAAGGCGGTGCCTTTGGCTGAGGGGCGCCGCCTGGTAAAGCAGTTCGAGGACAAGCTGGAGGACATGTGGCTCTGGGACACGTACAAGACACCCGGGACCCCGGGGTCGGGGACGCTCTTCATGCGCAACCCCCCCGCCCCGACGCATCGCGTGAAGTACATCCTGAACTACGGCCGCCCGGGGTACGATCCCGTGATCGGGCCGTCCTACTCGGGACCCCTGAAGCCTGGAGAGACACAGTACAAGCCTGCCATGAAGGATTACAACGATATTGTGGAGGGGACAAGCCCGTGGGTGACAGCCGCAGAGCACGCCGCGAGGCATCTGGAGAAGAAGGCGGTGCCGCCGCCGAGCGCGTGAGCCCCCCCTTCTTCAGACCGTTCGAGCCCGCCGTTGAAAATGATGGCGTTGCAGTTTTGTCACTGGAACGAGCGGGCTAAGGGGGGTCTCGGGCCCAGACAGGGAGCAGGGGCACTGCAGGGGAGGGGCACTGGCACGCAAGGTCACATCCAGTGACGGGCGTCCCTCCTCATGACAGAGGCCCTCCAGAGGCCTTTCTGATCCCGTAGATGGGTCATTTCGCTCCAAGCGCGCTGGGCATCAGTCCGAACCTGTGCCCTCTATCCCTTGCGCTTCCCTAGTGCGGAAACTCCGTCTATCCGAGCCAGGGGCCGGTGACGATTTCTTGAAGAAGATAGCGCGTCGTCCCTTGTATATCTGTCGATTCCACGGGCACCATGCTCCGTGTCATGGGCCGTACAATGCCTCTCGAGGCGACGGCCTCCTCAACGGGGCTCAGGACTCCGCCCTCGGGCGCTGGCTCCATTCTTCGAAAGCACGCGTCTTTCGCCCGTGTGGCGCGCAGCAGGGCAACCAAGGACGAGGATAGTGCGATGCCGGTACGTAGAGGAGCTTTCATCTTGTTTGCGGTCTGGGTCACCGTGGACGACGCTCTGCGAGGGTAGTTTTTTCACGCAAGCCTATAGGGGGGTCTTGTCGCCGTCGATCGGCGATACAACTGCGGTAGAAGGGAACTGCGCCGCTGGTGGCGGGTTGATCTGCAAGGATTCGCATCGCTGCACGCGGCGTGCGTCCGATGTCCGAATCGGCTCCAGTGCACGGATTGCCCAGCGGTTTTGCCCGGCAATGCGAGTCCTGCCCAATCGCCCCTGACTTCACTGTCGTCCTTTGTAACTGCAGAGGGCGGCCGACATGACCGATGCTAGCACGCTCACCAAGTCGATCGACGCGGACGGGGCCGGGGGCTCCGCTCTTTCCCCCGAACTCCAGCTGCTGATGACGGGCGCACTCCGTGCCCTCTTTGCCCGCTATGGCTTCCCTGTGGCGAACGCCAGGATCGAGGACGTGCAGGATCTTCTGGGCGGCGCGCTCTTCCTTCCTCTGTACAAGTGGATGCTAGAGGTGAGGTTTTGCGTTACGTGCGCGTTTGTGCTGAGTGCCTGCTCGCCAAAGAGGCCCCCCCTGCAGCTGTGCTAGCGGCCTCGTCTGACCCGATCAACTCTTCTGCCCCCCCCTGCAGTCGGGGCCTATCTACCTCCTTCCCACCGGCCCCGTCTCCTCCTTTTTGGTCCTGTCCGACCCGATGCTCGCCAAGCATGTGCTGCGTGGATCGGACAATCCCACTCGCAACGTGTACGGGAAGGGTCTCGTAACTGAGGTGAGCCAGTTCTTGTTCGGGGACGGGTTCGCCGTGAGCCAGGGGGAGGAGTGGCGCGTCAGGAGGAAGGCCGTGGGTCCCGCGATCCATATGAAGTACCTCGAGGCGATGATGGACCGAGTGTTCTCTGCCTCGGCCATCCACCTCGCTGACAACATCCAGGGCGCGGCTGACGCCCCGAAGCCTATCGACCTAGAGGAGAAGTTCAGCCAGATGACGCTGAATGTCATCGGGAAGGCCGTATTCAACTACGACTTCGAGGCGCTCACGAAGGAGAGTCCCGTCATCCAAGCGGTCTACACGGCACTGAAGGAGACCGAGAGCCGGAGCACGGACCTGGTCCGCTACTGGAAGTACCCAGCGCTGGTCGAGGCATCGAAGTTGGTGTCGCCCCGGCAGCAGAAGGCCCAGGACGCCGTCCAGGTGATCCGCGACACGACGGACATGCTGATCAAACAGTGCAAGGAGATGGTCGACGCCGAGGAGATGGCCGCTGCTGACGCTGCCGAGGACTACATGAATGAGTCGGATCCCTCGATCCTTCGTTTTCTGATCGCTGCGCGGGAGGAGACGACGTCCAGTCAGTTGCGTGATGACCTTCTGTCCATGCTCGTCGCCGGGCACGAGACAACAGCCAGTGCAATGACATGGACCCTTAACCTGCTTGCCGAGCACCCCCAGGAGATGGTGAAGGTCCAGGAAGAGATTGACAGGGTTATGGGCGACAGGGAGAAGGTCACCATGGCGGACTACAAGGAGCTCAAGTTCCTCATGCGCTGCGTCAACGAGTCCATGCGCCTGTACCCCCACCCGCCCGTCCTGATCCGCCGCGCACTGGTCGACGACAACCTCACGGTTAATGGCAAGACATACACGGTGCGCAAGGGTCAGGACGTCATGATCTCTGTCTACAACCTTCACCGGTCCCCTGATGTCTGGGACCGTCCAAACGATTTCATCCCCGACCGCTTCCCTATCGACGACCCCATTCCCACGGAGCAGAACACCGATTTCCGTTACATCCCTTTCTCGGGCGGACCGAGGAAGTGCGTTGGAGACCAGTTTGCGCTCATGGAGGCTGTCGTTGGTCTCACCGTGGTGCTTAAGCGCTACTCCTTCGAGCTCGTTCCCGGCTTCGACCCCGGCATGACTACGGGAGCCACAATCCACACCAAGAATGGTCTCTACCTCTACGTCAAGAAGCGGCCAACCGTCGCGAGCGGTTCCCGCTCCGAGTCTCCTGTGTCTGCCGAAGCGTAGTTCATCATAGAATGGGAGCACCATTTGATCGTCTCCTTAAGCAACTTAGCCCCCCCCCACTTCTCCTTCCTGCTGGCCAACCTGCTCTTTCCGGAACCACTCGAGAAGGATGTGCGGCGTGTCGCCGTCCACACCACATCGCGTCTCGATGACCGACGCGACGTGGCGCCTCGAGGGCAGCAGCACCACTTTCCGATACATTCCAATGGGCCCCCGCCAGCCGATAGATGTTCCGGAGCGACCCGTTGCGACCGCCAGAATACCTGCCTGCGCAAGCGCCTCCATGGACGCCTGGAGCCCCTCAAGGGTGAAATCTGGGACTGAAGCCTGAGTTCCCGCGCTTTGCTTCAGGAGGGAGAACTGCGAGTGAATGTGGTGAACATTGAAGGACCCCAGTCCCCTCTGCTCGAGACGGACGCAGGCGACCACGACGAATAGATCAAGCATGCTTCGCGACCCAAGGACGCTCGAAGGGTGGTCGTTGAGCATGCCGCACACCTTCCTCGTTGCCTGGATAATGGCATCACTTGTCACCACCAGCCTCCTGGGCACAGAGCTGCCTCCCATCTCGAGCTTCGAGGACGGCTCGTGTACTCCGTCACGCGTTCCAGTTGCAGCGAGCTCCAGTGCTTCGAGGCAAACGGCCTGGAACTGGCGCGGCACGTTCGTGAAGCTCCCAAGGTCCTCAAGAGCGCTCCGAACGTCGCCATTTTGCAGAGCTTCATCCACAGACGCAACATAGGATTCCCACACCTTGGCATCGTGCCCCTGTTCTCCGACTCCCTGCGAGGATTCAGGGAATCCGGGTAGAGTCGCATGATGAGCACGGCGCAGCGGAGAGGCGTGGCTAGGTAGGCTGTGAATCGCCTGTCAATATGCCGAGTCACCCACCTCTGGGACGAGCATCTCGCGGACGAGCTGCCAGGGCTGCAGCTTCACCCTTGCCACACGCTGCTTTCCTGGCGTCTGTGAAACCCCACGTCCGATGTCGTCCTCGGTACGATTGCGCCGCGTGTCCGGGAACTGTGTGAGCGCCAGGTGAGGGAGCGGGACATCGATGGCCTGGAAGTCAAGCCGAGAGCGGACACGTTTCTCCAACATGTCCGGGAACGCCATGCTGGTCGTGACAGCGATGAGCATCGCCTGGACGTTGGCCTGGTGCAGGGAGTCGAGAATATCGTAGAGCAGGACTTGGCGCTCCGCAACCTCGGCGAATGCCTCGGCGTGGTCAAGTACGAACACCACACAAACGCCAAGCTTGCGGCACTTGCCGAGCATCTGAACAACAAACGTCAACGCCTCCTGGTGGCTCACTCGTGGGTGGTACTCGAATCCAAGTTGCTCACTGCGGTAAGGGCAGGGACCGAACGTCACCAGGGGTCAGGGGCAACAGTACAGTACCCCATTCACGCCAGAGACTTGCTGCGGACGTATAAGGGACCAGCCAGAATGAACACTCACCAGAGCTGCCGCGCCACCCCGCGCATAGCGACTCGCTCCCCAACGTGAACCCATCCTGACAGCTTTACCACGAGCAGCCTGCGACCCCTTGAGCTTAGGACTGTCGTGTCCTGAACCTCCGTAGCCACCTCCTCGATCGCCGTGTCGACGACGTGCGTCTTCCCTGCCCCCCTCGCACCCCAAACCAAGAGATGGCTCGCGTGCCCTGTTGTGACAAGGTCGCGCAAGGACGACGCAACCATGTTCTTCGCGTCAACGAGCCTCCCAGGCAATGGCGCCACCGCAATGTGTCCAAGTCCAGCGTCACTAGACTTGTGCGAGCAGAGAGACGACCGCACGGCTCCGAATGGCGACCTCGACAACCGACGGAACTCATCCTGCCCTGCTGCAGCATCTTGCACAGCCCTATCGGAGTGCAACCGTGTCGCGAAGGCCATCCGCCCGATCTTGATTTGGCCCTGCTGGCTCGGGACTGGCCTTTGGACGGGCACACCGTCCGCGGAGTCGAGAGGTTCGATCTGCTCGCTGTCACTGCTGATGGACTGTGAGGCTGGGGAGCCGAAGTCTAGTGCCCGCGTCTCACCCGCGACTTGCGTCATGGGAACATCTGAGTCCGCTTCCCCTTGCGTCCCAGGGACGGGAGAGAGCGGGGCCTCGTCCGCGCCGCCGCCCCCATCGTCAGCGCGCTTCCGCTTTCCTGTCTTGGATGCCTTTGCGCCTGTCCCGCGGGCAAACGGGGTGGCGCCGGGCCGGCCGATGGTTCGCGTAAGCACTGTCGTCACGGGGTCCCTGGACTCCAACCTCACAACTGGGGTCACCGACGGCGAGAAACCCCTCGGCGTGGGGGCCTTCACAGCGTTCGCGGCACTGTGGGGGATCCAGGTACGCCCCCCCACCTGGTCGGGGGTCATGGAGGGGCGGTTCCCAGCGGGAGAGGCCAAGGACACACGCTGCCCACCCGCCGACACACGAACAGGCGTCCTTCGAGTATGATCGACCCTCCTCGACACTGGTGACGCCGCCTCGCCTTCGAGCCGGATAACAATGTCGCTGCCCGCGGGCTGGCGCCCTGGAGGCGTCATCTCTGCCCAGGCACGCACTGCCCGCTCTTGGAGGAAGCCGGCCCTCTCGCTGCCCCCGTAAATAGACCCGCGTGTGATTCTCGCAGCTCAGTTAATACCAACTGCAACACGCGCGTACGGATGAGATCCCTAAGGATTCTCAGAGGGGCGCCAAGATGTTTCGCGGGGGTTGTCCCGCGCCTTCGGAACACACGAATATTTCCTGCCTCTCCACGGTTTGATGCTGTCACTTCTACGTCTATATGCTATATTTTGTATCATCACGCCAGTTCTCGCGGATAGATGGCGTGCTCCAGGTCCTGCCGAGCGCCGGGGAGGCCAGCAGGAGGCAGTCTGCCTCTGCCGCAGAGGCTCTGTTGGGATTGCCAGGCACAGGCTGTCCTGCCACTTTTTCGTGCAGCCTGAGCGAATCGCTGAGACCCGTGTGACGGAAATATGCTTCGTGTCCTCGCGGGGACGGTGCGCGTCGACGCTCTGCGGCGAACCCCATGAAGAGCGCGTCTCGCCGGGGGGGGGCGGAGTCAGCTGTCGCCATGGCTGCCGGCCGAGGGATCTTGGCTGAGCAGAGTACACAGGGGTCACGACGCAGCCGCGGCACGGCGGCAGCCTCACGAATCACGGCCGGGGTCTAATCTTTTTTCAAACAGCGTGCGACTGCCAATCTCCATACGCGCGTCTCTTCCCCCTACATCTCCGGGTTGGAGAGTCCAGGCGGGGGGGCCCCGGTGGCCTTAGCGACCTCCATCCGGTGCTGCGCCTGCTTGCGAGCCCAGGTCATCATCGACCCGTCCTGCAGCAAAAGAGAGTGCGGTGGTGCTCGCGAGGGCGGTGGCAGGGGTGGACGGGGGCGGAGGGAGTGGTGGTTGACGGGGCAACCTGGTTGACGGGTTGTGAGAGGCAGGGAGGAGCTCCCGCAACGTGCGCGAGGCCGCCCATGAAAGCGCGCTAACTCGTGCCAACCGGCGGCGGCTAGCGATTGGCCGGAGAGCGGCCTACCGCCCCTTCGCGCAGTGGGGTTCCTTCGCAACGGGATGGTCAGGTTGGGAAAGATCGTCTAGGCTCACCGTCGTCTGGAACATAGTGCTCCCGATGAGTATGGCGAACGAGACGCCGAGGATTCCCTTCATTGGGACCTCCCAAGCCCCACGAACACGCGCCCCCTCCGTCTCCCCGAACAAAAAGCCCTGGGGCCTGCTCTGTGACCCCTCCGACCACCACCCCTTCTCGTACGGCATGCCTCCCCGACGCGCCAGACGACCCAACGCAGCCGAGGCCGACTGCCGCATGATGAAGAGCGTCATTCCTGCGCGAGAGATGGGGAGGGAACCAGCCAGGAGGGCCGCTTTCGGCTCCATGGGGAAGGGCTGTTTGGCTGTGGACACCGCATGGGGCGTGCGAGGCTATTTGCGAGCGTTTCTCTCTCTTTACGTCGCGCCGATGGCCGTGAAAAGGGGCATGGATGCGCGTAGGGGGGTTGTTTGAGTTGCGCTGGCCTGTTTCCACACCTGTAGGCGTCCCTCCTCACGAAGGTATCGTCTCCTCCTTCGAATGGGTAGAAGCAAAGAGATGCACCTTCTGCGGTAGACGTTTCCATCGATACGAGTGTCGTGTGCGGAAGTTGAGCCGTGTCTCCCACCGCCATCGCGTCCCGCGGACGCCGGATTGTTCCCACTCAGCAGCTGTAGGAATCGCCTCTCAAGATGCGCAAAACCACCCGCTGTGCAAATCTTTGTCACGACCACTAGGTCCAATTTATCTCTTCGTCACTCATTTGCAGTGTCCAGTGTTTGGAGTACTCCTCGCCTGGACTCTTCAGCGCAGGTGGGCAGTCCTGGGGTGGGGCACTCCTCGAAGCTCGCCGCTCTAGCCAAAGGCGGACGTGGTCCCCATGGAGGGGATCCCGGGATCGTGGCCTGGGTATGACGGACGCCGTCTCATCTCCGTAGGGTTGCAGAGCTTCGACGCAGGTGCGCACGTCGGTGCCCCATTACCCCCAGTGTCCAGTGCGAGCCCTCCCCCTGGCAATCCTCCCCGCCGCCGTCACCACCGCAGCCTATCGTACGCCGTCCCATACGGATTTGGCAGTGTCGTCGTGACACGCAGTCCTGGGCGGCGGCCTGCCTCTCGGCTCCATTCTCCTGGTCGTCGAGCCCTCCAC
>Ga0181583_10001259_pt1 | contig 18761 bp, 16 predicted proteins | sample 071ome_31_FD_132461 | JGI IMG/M metagenome (GOLD analysis project Ga0181583, IMG submission 132461) | Coastal salt marsh microbial communities from the Groves Creek Marsh, Skidaway Island, Georgia - 071405CT metaG (megahit assembly) | ecosystem: Environmental > Aquatic > Marine > Intertidal... | reverse complement strand
GTCAATATGACGACCATGATGTCAGTGCTTGGGCATCTGGCAAACACGCCCACCGTGCACCAAGAACTTCACTTGGTCACTGTTGAACCAGAACTGTGGAATGAAATCTCTCATCACGTGGAAACATTCAGTGCTGCCACAACCACCGTCGAGAAAGCACGTTCATATGGCGATGTGATGCAGCTGTCGGGGCAATCAGTTGAGCTCACGTCGTTCATCAACCGCCTGAATGTCTTGATCGGCGGGTGAGGGCAGCCCCACGTCAAGTCAGGCCGCTAGGAGGGACTCCATCGACTTCGACACGACCCAAGAACCACCCGAGTCGTTCATGGGGGGGAATCTGAAGAATGTCGGCGTGCAAAGGTGTCATCCCGATCGGACGACGCGCTCTCCACAACATCTCGAGCAACCGAAGATCACTCCGCAGGTAGTGACGATCGAGGTCGTGTAACTCGTGGCCACAACCGAGATCAACCCAGTGCACTTCAACCTCCCGCCATCTCAGCAACGGCAACACTGACCTCGGGACAACTGCACCACCGAGCAGGGTTGCCGAGCCCTCCCATGCTGAAGGGTCGGCGAGTCGTGAAGACAGTTCGGCGTCTACACGCTCACATGATGACCGAACGTCGTCAATAAGGTCGTTCCAGATCCGGTTCGAACCCGCCTCAATCGCAGAGTTCCGATCCTCAACGCTGTCGTATTGAGGGAGACCACGCAAGAGATTGACGTAACTGTCGGCATTGCGCGAAAGGTGGGTCAAGACGTGGCCAATCGACCACTCTGGCAATCTGCTTGGACGCTCGCTGGCGATCGGCGACTGTTCTTCAAGCCAGTCAACAAAACGGCGTTGCGAGATACGACAGCCCTCGACCTCTCTTTCGACTTGTCGAACGTCAACCGCCATACGACAAGTCTGCCCGACCGCGGTGGTCAGAGTTGTTCTCGCCGAGGAACAACGACCACGGTGCCGTCATCCTCGCGGTGGACGGTCACGCGAACGCCGTAGAACTCGGCAAGTGTTTCCGCTGACAGCACATCTTCGACCGAGCCGTCGGCGACAACTGTGCCTTCATGGAGGAGGGCCAGGCGATCGCTGTACATCCCCGCGAGGGTGAGGTCATGCATTGCTGAAATCACCGTGAGGCCATGTTCACGACGCAGTCGCTCAACAAGTTCGAACGCCTGCTGCTGATGCCCAATATCGAGCGCACTCGTTGGTTCATCGAGCAACAAGATCGGAGCCTCGGTCGCGAGGGCACGAGCGATCACGAGCCGCTGCCGCTCTCCCCCGCTCAGCACCCCCAAATGGCGAGGAGCAATTTCGTCGAGGCCGAGTCGGCCGATCACATCATCGACCATTGCCCGATCACTCTTTGTTGGATGCCCGAAATATCCGATGTGGGGTGTGCGACCCAGCATCACGTACTCGCGGCCGGTCATTTCATCGGGCAAAATTGGTTCTTGCGGCACGTACGCAACGAGCGAGGCCCGGCGAGAACGACTTCGTAGCGACAGCGACGACCCGTCGACGACGATGTCACCGGAGTACTTCACCAGCCCTGCGACGGCACGAAGCAGCGAACTTTTGCCAGCACCGTTTGGTCCGATGAGACCGACCCAACTTCCTGAAGCAACAGCCATCGAGAAGTCATGGATCACCGCACGACGACCGTATTTCACCGCCAGGTGTCGAAACTCAACCGAACTCACCGACTGACCTGCCTGGTACGCAGCAAGATGATGAAGAACGGTGCTCCAATGAATGCGGTGACAACGCCGATCGGCACCTCGGCGGGTGAAGAGAGTGTTCGGCCAGGGATGTCCGCCAAGATGAGAAATGCTCCGCCGACGGTGACGGCAAGCGGAATCACAACTCGATACGTCGAACCGGCCATCAGTCGCACCATATGAGGCACCACAAGCCCGACAAAACCGATGAGGCCACTCACCGCCACAACGGCAGCGGTTCCGAGTGTTGCGGCGACAACAACGGTTAAGCGAACCCTCGCAACCGGTATACCAAGCGCAGCTGCCTCCTCATCACCCACCCGCAGCACATCGAGATGGCGACGATGGAACAACAGCACGGTCGTCGACAGCGCAACATATGGAAGCACGAGTACGACATCGCCCCACGACGCAGTAGCGAGCCGGCCGAGAATCCAGTTGTAGACCTCGCGTACAACATCTGAGTTGCGTTGCAAGATGAACGTCTGAATCGCAGTTGTCAACGACACCATCGCAACACCAGCGAGGACCAACGTGCTTGAGGTACGCATTCCGCCAAACGAGGCGCCAACGAGATAGGTGAGGGCAACGGTGCCGAGAGCAAACACAAATGCCACAAGTGGAACCGGGTCGACCGGCCAGTCAAGACGATCGCTCCCAACGGTCGTAATGACAAGTGTTGCGCCGAGCCCGCCACCCGCTGCAGCTCCCAGCAGGTAGGGGTCGACGAGAGGATTACGAAATACCCCCTGGTAGCTCGCACCGCCGAGCGAAAGGGTGGCGCCGACAATTCCTGCCAACACAACCCGAGGCATGCGAATATCCCAAATGATTGACCACTCACGTTCGGTGACTCCGCTCGAGATTCCTAGCCCCGATTCTCCGAACCCGGGTATGCGCTCAAGAAGAGCGAGTGGGACCCTCCACCATTCGGGGCCAGCCGGACCTGTCATCGTTCCGGTGCAGGCAATGACGATGAGAACGAGCACCGACAACGACACCTTCGCCGTGATCGACAATCGATGCTCTCTCAGCACTATTCCTACTCGCCTACGCTCGCCACTGCCTCTACCGCGTCGACGACGGCAGACATGTGCTCGATGATGCGGGGACCCCATCGCGAGGCAATGTCATCATTGAGAGGAACGACATGGCCGGCGGCGACAGCCGTCAGCGCATCCCAACCCGGGCGAGCAGCGACTGATTCTGGGGTTTCCCCGCAATAGATCGTGCAGGCCAAGAAAATGATGTCTGGGTCTTTGTCCAAAATGAATTCTGCCGACAACTGCGGATATCCGTACGACTCTTCCTCAACGAGGTCAGCAATGTTGCGGAGACCCAGCGATGTATACGTCGACCCAATGAAGGTCTCACTTGTCACCGAGTAATAGGTGCTGTCGAGCTCGTGGTAAAAGGTCAACGGCGTTTCAAGCTCAGGCAACGTCGCAATGCGCTCGAGCAAGGCATCAAGATCAGCGGTGAGCTCATCGACAAGCGCTCCCGCTTCGTCAGCGTGACCGGTTGCCGCACCAAGTTCAAGAATCTGCTCAAACGTGTCATCGACCGTGACTGCCGCTGGCCCCTCCCAGTGCGGGATTCCTGCACGGTCAAGGGCAGCAAGAAGATCGGGGTTTGTTCCATCGGTCACGATGAGGTCGGGACCAAGACCAATAATTGCCTCGACATTCGGGTCGTAGCCACTCACCCCCGGCATCTTGTCTGCGGTTTCCGCAGGGAAATTTGAAAAGTCGTCGACTGCGAGCACTTGGTCACCGGCGCCAACTGCGTACAGCATCTCTGTCGCAGTGGGAGATAGCGAGATGATCGCTGACGGGTACACCATCTCTTCTTCTTCAACTGGGTCATCAGCCACTTCGGCATCAGATTCTTCAGCGACTTCGCTATCCGCGGTAGGCACAGTCGTTTCGGGTGCTGACTCGGTTGTTTCACTTGGCGTCTCGGCAACGGTGGTCTCCACCGCTTCCGAACTTGCATCATCATCTGATGTGCCGCAGGCCGCTGCGACCATGATGAACGGCAGCAACGCCGCCAGTCGGGTAATTCGTTTCATAATTGACTCCTGGGAACGGAGCACAAGTTGGACCGAGGCCAGCGGACTGGCCGGCGAGCCTCCCTGAGCCTCGAGGGTGGTTATCGCGCACAACGCGGTCGACCGGGCTCGTCTGGCCAGATGCCAGAACTACCGTTGCGGGACAGCGCCGGGATCTCACCGGACTTCGCACACGTAGTGACCTAGGCAACATAACACGACGGCCGCTCTCTAGAACGAATCACGATGCGTGGGGCATGATGACATCTCCGCACCTATGCTCATCGGAGCATGTCTGAATCGAATCACTCCCAAAGCGACAGTGGCATTGTTGAAGAGCCACTCACCGAAGACCCGAGACCTGACGGGCTTCGATCAGCGCCGTCGCTCGTGGTGCTCAACACCGGCAACGGCAAAGGAAAAAGTTCATCCGCGTTCGGAATGATGGTGCGCGGCCTCGCCGTCGATTGGAATGTTGCGGTCTGCCAGTTCATCAAGAGTGGTGATTGGCGCGTTGGTGAAGAGAAGATGGGGCGCAAGTTGGGCGTCGAGTGGCACTCATTTGGTGACGGCTTCACCTGGGACTCTGACAACCTCGACCACGATCGCAACATTGCTCGCGAGGGCTGGGAACAGGCGGCGGCAGTTATCTCAGGCGGTGACCACCAACTCGTCATTCTCGACGAACTGACCTACCTGTGCTCGTGGGGTTGGATCGATACCTCAGAGGTCGTTGGCGCCATCAAGCAACGGCCCGACCATGTCAACATCGTGATCACCGGGCGCGATGCCCCCCAAGACCTCATCGACATCGCCGACACGGTCACCGAAATGACCGAAATCAAACATGCCTACTCGCAGGGCATCCGCGCAAAGCGCGGTATCGACTACTGACATGCCCGATCTTTCAACGCTCGACGTCCTCGACCTTTCCGATGCGATGTCGGAATATCAGGCTCGTGGGTGGAACGTGTTGACGATTCGGCCCGCCGACGACCCGTACGAAGCGGTCGTGCGGTCACCCGATGGAGAGACGGTGTGCCTTCGACGCACGCCGATCGTTATCAGCCGCCTCGATGACAACGGCGACGGCCACACCGGTCGAGCGTCAATGATCTACCGTGATCTCATCCCTGGCCGGTGGGATGGTCGCTTCGTCGCTTCTCACATTGCAGTACCCGATGGAGGCGAAGTGCCTGACGATGTGCACCACCATGAGGTCGACTTCCAGTTCCTTGCTGTTCGCTCGGGTTGGGTAGACGTCCTGTACGAAGGCCAAGGCGACGTCATTCGCATGCAGCCCGGCGACATCGTGTTGCAACCGCCGGGTATTCGGCACCGTGTACTCGCAACATCTCCGGGATTCGACATTGTGGAACTCGGCTGTCCGGCCGACCATCTCACTACCTTCGACCATGAAATGACGCTTCCAAATGGAACCTATGGCGACCACCTCTGGGGCGCTCAACGCTTTGTGTTCTCATCTCCTGGGGATTTCGCTGAAGCATGGGATCACCCAGGGTTCTCAAGTGATGACAGCGGTATACGTGCGGCAACAAACGGAATTGTTGATGTGCGAAGGGTGCAGACTTCTGATCGAGTAGACACCTGCCCGCTCACGCCGCATGACTTTCGGTTTCTTTTCGTGATGGACGGCGACATCAACGTCATCGTGAGCGACGGCACGACTCACCATCTCGAAAGTGGCGACTCAATCGCTCTTCCACAGGCTGCGCAGGCACAGGTCACTCAAGGTGCAACGAATGCCACGCTGCTCGATGTCCTCGTGCCACAAACGGCTGCAAGTTAGCCTCTTCATTCGTGCCCCTCTCCACCATCGTTCGCCAGATTGCCCGCGGCTTTGTGATGGGTTCTGCCGACATCGTCCCCGGTGTCTCCGGAGGGACGGTGGCGCTCGTTCTCGGAATCTACGGTCGCCTCATCGAGAACATTCAACGCGGCGCATCAGCGCTGCGGTCTCTGCTTTCACGAGATGGCTCCGCTGCGATCTCAAAGGCAACCTCGGTTGAGTGGGGATGGTTGCTGTCGCTACTCGCCGGAATTCTCATCGCAATCGCAACCCTTTCCGCCCTACTCGAACAGCTACTCGAAGAGCATGCGATTCGCACATCTGCAGTGTTTCTTGGTCTTATCGCGGGTTCGATTGTCGTTGCATCGCAACTCATCAGAGACCGAAACGTCGCACATGTTGCCATCGCCATCGTGGCCGCCGCCGCATTGTTCTTCGTGCTCGGCCTGCGGTCGGACACTCATGCGGTTGGCCCTGAAATCGTCACCCGGCCGACGTGGGTATTTGTTCTTGCTGGAGCGCTTGCAATTTGCGCGATGATCTTGCCCGGCATTTCTGGCTCGTTCATTCTCGTGATGATCGGTATGTACACAGAGATCATCGGGGCGGTGAATGACCGAAATCTTGCCGTTCTTGCCGCCACGGGTACCGGCTGCGTGGTCGGACTTGCTGGGTTCTCAACCTTGCTGAATTGGTTACTCGACCGCTATCACGACATTGTCATTGCCGCCATGGTGGGCCTCATGCTCGGTTCGGTTCGGGTGCTGTGGCCATGGCCGAACGGCACGTCAACCACCGCACTATCTGCCCCTCAACACGACGTGATGATTCCGTTCGCCCTCATGTTCGTCGCTGCGGCTGTCGTCATCGCTGTGCAACGACTGTCGGCCCGGTCGGCGAGCTCAGACAGCTGACAGTACGTCGGTATTGATCTGATACAGGTCAGAGACGTTTCCAGAAAGAATCGCCTGCGTCATCTCATCGGTGAGGTGCGCTGTGTGCTCCACCAACATCTCCTGCGACCATGGCCACGTCGAATCACTATGCGGGAAATCGTTAGCCCACATGAGCCGTCGCCAGTTCATCTGCTCGGCGACACGAAACGCCGTCCAGTCATCTTGGAACGTGGTGTAAATGTGCTCTGCGAAGTACTCCGACGGTAGCCGCTGTAATTCGACGCCGGGTGCCATCCAGTTTCGATGTCGCTTCCATGCGTGATCCATGCGGTACATGTAGTGCGGCACCCAGCCAGCATCAGCCTCAACACACACCACCTTGAGGTCAGGGTGCCGTTCAAACACCCCGCCGTAGATGAGGGTGCCCATGATGTCTTGAATACCGCGGATAATCGCAAGGAATCCGTTAATCCGTGGACCCCGGGGGCGACTCTCGAATGCGCTGGCCCGAGACGTGAGAATATGAAAACTGAGAGGCAAACCAAGGTCGATTGCCGCCTGCCAGAACGGGTCCCACATCGGATCGTCGTAGTCGCCTGAACCATCCTCAGACCACGTTGCAGGTTCTCCCGGCATCATCACGCCTCGAAGCCCAAGGTCAGCGATTCGTTGAAGGTCAGCAATGCCCTCGTCGACACTGCGCAGAGCCGTTTGGCCACAACCAAGAAGTCGATCGGGCGCCACCGAGCAATAGTCGGCAATCCATCGGTTGTAGGCAGTGAACGCTGCGTGTTTGAAATCGGCGTCAGGGTGATTGCAGATCATCATCCCAACCGTTGGGTAAATCACTTCTGCCGCAACTCCATCTCGCTGCTGATCAGCGATGCGATAGTTCGCGTCCCAACCTGAGCGATGAAGTTCGTCGAACGACACACCCGACACCGTCAGTTCTTCGGCTGGCTTGCCGGCAGCAGCAACAAGACCCATCGCAATCGGTCGCGACATTCCGGGAATGACGAACATGTCGCCTCGTGCGTCATCGCTCACCATATGTGGAGCCCGATCGCGCCACGCCGGATCGATGTGTGCCGTGTAACAGTCGGGAGGCTCAGTGATATGGGAGTCGGCGCTAATGACCGGAAACGAGAACGTCATCGCGCACCACGCACAAGACGACCCGGGGTTGCACCCGTTGACTCACCGTCGGCCATGATCTCAACCCCGGCAACAAATGTGTGTCGGTAGCCATCAGCCCTCTGCAACATTCGTTTGCCGCCAGCTGGTAGGTCGTAGGCCATCTCAGGTGCATGCAGTTGCAGACCATCGAAATCGATGACGTTCAGATCGGCTCTGCGACCGACACCGATCACGCCACGGTCGGTGAGGCCGACCGTTTCGGCCGTCATTCGGCATTGCTTGGCGATGAGCGTTTCGACCGGAATACGCCCCGTCGGACGATCGCGCCCCCACCACTGCAACAACGTTGTCGGGAAGCTCACATCACAGATCGTCCCGACATGAGCTCCACCATCGGATAGCCCGGGAACCGTTGCTGGGTGGCGCAACATTTCACCGACAGCATCGAGGTTTTCGCCAAACCAGTTGAGAATCGGCTGGTAGAGCAGTGCATGACCGTCGTTTTCCAACATCCAGTCGTAGAGCAAGTCAAGCGGTTCTCGCCCTTCGCGACGAGCAATCGCTTCGACTGAGGTGGAGGGGTCTGGTTCGTAATTTGGCGGGTCGCCCAACTGGAAGATGAACCGATAACGGTGGATCGCGCGGCTCCCCAGGGAAGTGTCATCAACACGGGCACCTTCAATGATCTTGCGTCGCAATTCTGGGTCGCGCATAACCGCTACTCGCTCAGCGAGTGGGCGGTCGGCGATCGCTTGATACGGCTCAGAGAACATGAACGGATGCAACGTCGCCTCAAGTCCGAGCATCAGCCCGACTGCGCGAGCACCGACTTGCCCACGCATCTGCACGCCCCGGGCCGATGCCTCAGCAAACCGAGCAAGTTCGACACGCCAGTCATCTCCGGTCTTCGCACCCTGAGCGATCGATACCGAAATTGGTCGGCCCGACTCTGATGCCATCCGTTCAAAAAGATCAAGCTCTGCATCACGATCGATGAAATCTGTCACCGCTTGCAGCACGCCCTTGTTCGCCTCGCCAAGTGCTGATGCAATACCAACGAGCTCGTCAGCCTCTGCACGCAACGTTGGCGTTGGCTCTCCAAGACTTGTTCGGTGGTTGAGCGTTCGACTTGTCGAAAATCCGAGTGCCCCTGCCTCGACCGCCTCGCGGGCAAGTCGAGCCATCTCAGCTATGTCGTCAGGAGTTGCCGGCTCTTGTGTGGCTCCGCGCTCCCCCATCACATGAAGGCGAAGTGCGCCGTGAGGAAGTTGGGTGCCGAGGTCAATATCGCGGGGGCGGCGCTCGAGTTCGTCGAGATACTCAGGGAAACTCGACCAATTCCACGAAAGCCCCTCATGTAACGCCGTACCTGGGATGTCTTCGACGCCTTCCATCAACTGGATGAGACGCTCACGATTGTGCTCGTGCACTGGAGCGAAGCCAACACCACAGTTGCCCATGACAACGGTGGTGACACCGTGCCAGCTTGACGGAGCGAGTGCTGAATCCCATGTCGCCTGCCCGTCGTAGTGCGTGTGGATGTCGACGAATCCTGGTGTGACCAAGTGGCCTTCGGCGTCGATCTCGCGGGTTCCGCTTCCCGACACCGAGCCAACTTCGGTGATCACACCACCTGAAACAGCAACGTCACCGATCGCACGCTCCGCGCCGGTGCCGTCAACGACAGTCCCATTACGAATAACGAGTTCATGTTCAGCCATGACACTCCTTTCCCCAACCGAAACGCTAGCCGGAGTGTGGATGGTGGCGCGCAGTCAGCGACTTGCGAGTTCGGCGATGCGAGAGATGCCTTCAGCAATGTCGTCATCACCCAAGGCAAAAGAGAATCGTGCGTAACCGGGTGTACCGAATGCTTCGCCGGGAACGAACGCAACTTTGGCCTCGGTGAGCACAAGATCGGCAAGTTCAAGCGTGGTGTTCGCAACCGAGCCGCCGAGTGGGCGTCCGAGCAAACCCGAGACATTCGGGAAACAGTAAAACGCCCCCTGGGGCTCGAGACATGTCACCCCGGGAATCGCCGAGAGCAGTCGATGCATTTCGGTGCCGCGACGCTGGAATGCTGATCGCATCATTGCGACGTCATCGAGCGGGCCGGCGACTGCTGCAAGCGCAGCTTGTTGAGCGACGTTCGCCACGTTTGAGGTTGCGTGCGACTGAAAGTTTGTTGCCGCCTTGATGACATCTGTTGGGCCGATCATCCAGCCGACGCGCCAGCCGGTCATCGCATAGGTTTTCGCCACACCGTTCACCACCACACATTGGTCGGCAACCTCAGGAACGAGCGTTGGCATCGAAGCAAATTCGTTCTCGCCATAAATGAGGTGCTCGTAAATTTCATCGGTGAGCACCCACACACCGTGCTCAACCGCCCAGCGGCCGATCTCTGCGATTTCGTCTGGGGTGTAGACCGCTCCAGACGGGTTATCTGGGCTCACAAATAACAAGACCTTTGTGCGAGGCGTGCGGGCTGCTTCAAGTTGTGCGACGGTGACTTTGAATCCGGCAGTGTCGTCGGTGTCGATAACGACAGGCACACCTCCGGCGAGCACGATCGCTTCTGGGTATGTCGTCCAATACGGTGCCGGACAAATCACCTCATCACCCGGGTCGCACAAGGCAGCAAACGCGGTGTACACCGCGTGCTTTCCGCCATTGGTGACGAGCACCTGGTCGGCAGAAATTTCAAACGCAGAATCTCGCATCGTCTTTGCGGCAATTGCCTCCCGAAGTTCTGTAAGACCACCCGCTGGAGAATAACGATGGTTTTTGACCTCCGAACACGCAGCGGCCGCTGCATCGACGATATGGGCCGGCGTCGCAAAGTCGGGCTCGCCTGCGCCAAAGCCAATGACGTTTTCACCCTGCGCCTTCAGCGCTTTCGCTTTTGAGTCAACAGCAAGGGTCGCAGATGGAGCAATGGATGCAAGGCGGGATGACACTCGATTCACCCCCACAGCCTGCCAGCATTTGCCCGAGTTCACGCCGTGGGCATCGCATTCCTATATGAAATGTTCACCTGCTAGGCGTAGTGGTCGCGCCGACTGCCTGCCATCCTTGTGGGGTGGATCCCTCCGCTATCACTATCCCTCCCGAGCTCCTTCCAGCCGACGGCCGTTTCGGTTGTGGCCCATCAAAAGTGAGGAGTGAACAGATCACCGCAATTCGCGACGCCGCAACGACGATTATGGGAACTTCGCATCGGCAAGCCCCGGTGAAAGATCTCGTCGGCACCGTGCGGTCGGGGCTCACCGAACTATTTGGCCTCCCCGACGGATGGGAGATCATCCTTGGTAACGGCGGTTCAACAATGTTTTGGGATGCAGCCACATTTGGCCTCATCAATTCCCGCAGTCAACATCTTGTTTTTGGGGAATTCTCCTCAAAATTCGCTGATGCCGCAGCAAGTGCACCACACCTCGATCAACCAACAGTGATCAGCACCGAACCCGGCGACCATCCCACCGCAGTAGCAGAAGAGGGTGTTGACCTGTACGCCCTCACCCACAACGAAACGTCGACCGGAGTTTCGATGCATCTCGCGCGACCGGCCGGCATCGCTGATGACGCGCTTGTCGCTGTCGATGCCACGAGCGCCGCTGGTGGCCTCTCGTGGCAGCCATCTGAGGTCGATGTCTACTACTTCGCCCCACAAAAAAGTTTTGCCTCTGACGGCGGACTCTGGATTGCTGCGTGCTCGCCGACCGCAGTCGACCGCATCGAGCAGATCGCAGCAAGCGATCGTTGGCGCCCTGCTGCACTCGATCTCGGCATTGCTCTCTCGAATAGCCGCCTTAATCAGACATACAACACACCCGCTCTTGCGACGCTCATCATGTTGAACGCCCAGGTCGAATGGATGTTAGAAAACGGTGGAGCCACATGGGTCGCTGATCGTGTTGCCACGTCCGCTTCGACGATCTATGGATGGGCTGACGCCCACTCTCTTGCAACACCGTTCGTCAACGACCCCGCAAAGCGCTCGCATGTTGTCGCAACAATTGACCTCGATGACAGCATTGAAGCAACCGCAGTCAGCGCCGTGCTTCGAGCTCACGACATCGTCGATACCGACAGCTATCGAAAACTCGGACGCAACCAACTTCGAGTTGGGATGTTCCCCGCAATCGACCCAGCCGACATTGAGCGCCTCACCGCTTGTATCGACCACGTGATGGAGCAGCTCGCATCATGACCGACGATTTCACCCCGACTGTCGAAGAAATCCTCACCCTCGACGCGCAGTCAATTCTCCCGCTTCGCAACCCGGTGATGGTCGTCGCTCTCGAGGGTTGGTTCGATATGGCGGGCGCTGCGAGCGCAGCCGTCGAAGCACTCTTCGACGACGAACACCGCATCACTGTGGGAGAGATCGAGCCCGACCCCCTCTACGACTTCACCATCGAACGTCCCCACGTCGAAATGGTTGAAGGACAGTTACGAACAATCAGGTGGCCACGAAACCGAATCGACGTGTGGCGTAACGAACTCGCATCTCGTGATGTGGTGCTGCTGTTAGGGGTTGAACCTCACCTTTCGTGGCGAACATATTGCGAGGCGATTCTCTCGACCTGCGAGGAATTGGGGTGCTCACTAGTCGTCACGGTCGGAGCTGGCGCCGAGCAGATTCCACATTCACGTTCACCTCTCGTCACCGGAAGTTCGACGAACCACGACCTCGCTCAACGACTCGGTCTCAGCATGCCCTCCTATCAAGGTGTCACTGGCGTCGTGGGAGTCTTACACCCCACACTCGAAGCTTCTGATATCCCGTCGGTGTCGCTGCGAGTCGGTATTCCTCACTACCTCTCGAACGCGAGCCACCCGCTTGCCGTGCGGTCACTGCAATCACACTTGTCTCATGTGCTCGGTGTCGGCCCAGGTCGAGACCTCAGCAACGACATCAATCAGGCGCGCATGCTCCACGATGAACTCGTCGCCACCGACCCCCAACTCGCCATGTACGTCACCATGCTCGAACGAGAATTCGATCGGCGAGCGGAGTCGATCATCCCAAGCGCAGATGACCTGGGTGCAGAACTAGAAGAGTTTCTGCGCAACCTCAATAACGACGACGAATAGACCGCGTTCGAGCACCGTTTCATCAACCCCTACTATTCAGCCATGGGGGATACGCAAGCACTCGCGCCCGACGACGTAATGACCGCAACCGACCAGCATGGTCAGATTGCGCATCAGTCGCTTATCGACCACAGTGTCCGCCTCGAGCGAACTCTTCACGAGGTGAGAGATGGAGTGTGGTGTCTCGTCGGCAACGGCCTCTCAAACCAGACGTTCATCACTGCGCCCGATGGCATCATCGCCATCGACACCGGCGAGTCGATTGAGGAAATGCGCGACGCTCTTATCGAACTTCGGACGGTCACCGACGCTCCGATCGTTGCGGTGATCTACACACACTTCCACTACGTGAGCGGAACCCAAGCCATTCTCGACACAGAACCGGTTAAGGCGATTTGGGGTCATGCACGCATCGAGGACAACCTTCGTCGCTCCGCTACCGAAATCGCTCCCGCCTACGGGCGCGGCCTCGTAGAGCAATTTGCCATGCAACTCCCTCACGACGGCCCTGACGGCATCGTCAATGTTGGTCTCGGGCGCGCATACCGGATGCCAGAGCATGCGCCATTTACCGGTGGTCATGTTCCGGCAACCCATACCTACGCCGAGGCCACCACGATTGAGGTGGCCGGGCTAACGGTCGAGGTCACCCCGGCACCGTCCGATGCTGACGACTCAGTCACCTTGTGGATGCCGACCATCGGTGTTGCGGTTCACAACATCCTCTGGCCCGCCCTGTTCAATGTCTTTGCGATCCGCGGGGAGGAATATCGCGATCCGCGAATTCTTCTCACCGGCCTCGATCACCTTCATTCACTCGGGGCCGAACATCTTGTGGCGACACACGGCCCACCGCTGTCAGGTGCAACCGATATCGACGAGCGCCTGCGCTCGTACCGTGACTCGATTCAGTTTCTCTGGGACCAAACAGTGCGTTGGACAAACCGAGGAGCCACCTCAGCCGAACTCGCGCACCGGGTTCGACTACCCGAACGTTTCGGAGATGATTGGCTCACCCAGCAGCATTACGGCATCGCCGAACACCATGCCCGGCAGATCCGAACCGGCCTCTTTGGCTTCTTCGACGGTGATCCTGCAAACATTCTTCCGCTCGACACACAAGATCATGCAGAGCACCTCATCGATGCAATGGGTGGTCAGGGTGCCGTCCGCTCTCGGTGCGAGGAGGCGCTCACCACAGATGTTCGCTGGGGGCTCTCCCTCGCAGCTCAGCTCGCCCATCACCGCACGGCATCCGACGAAGATCGTGGCCTTCTCGCAACAGCTCTGCGCACCGCGGCCAGGCGAACACCGAGCGCAAATGTCCGGAACTGGTGCATCACCAAAGCACTCGATGTCGAAGGATCGATCGATATGTCGCGACATCGGACGCACCGGCTCGGTCGACGTCAAATCGCAGGGTGGGATCTCGTAACTTCAGCGGGTGTCTTGAGGGTGATGATCGAACCCGAAAAGATGGAGGGCATCGATTGCCATATTGCGCTCGAGGTCGAAGGCGATCGCTGCGGACTTCACTTCAGGAACCACATTCTGTGTCCAACGAGCGGCACCGACGCACCTCATACGTTGAGCTGTACTCGCGCAACCTGGGATGGTCTCCTCACCGGGTCAGTCACCCTCAGTGAAGCGCTCAACACCGGTGCGGTCACCATTGATGGCGACACCGACGCCGTCATTTCTGCGTTCAGTGCTCTCGATCACCCAGCCTTCGCCCGGTGATGAAATGACACAGTTACCTCACTCGTCACAACCGTTCGCCGGAGACATCCAACGGCTGCTTTCTGACTCAACACCAGCATCATTCTCGCAGCGCTCGGCACCGACGAACGCTCCGAACGTGCTGCTCATCATGCTCGATGACGTCGGCTTTGGCTCAATGTCAACATTCGGGGGCCCGGTGCCATCGCCCGCGCTCCAACGCGTCGCCGATGAGGGATTGTCGTACAACCAGTTCCACACCACAGCATTGTGCTCGCCCACCCGAGCGGCACTCCTCACCGGCCGACAACATCACCGGGTACATATGGGTGGCATCACCGAGATCGCAAACTCGTATCCGGGATACGACTCCGCAATTCCGGTCGAGGCAGCGTCAGTTGCAGAGGTGCTGCGAATGTCGGGATATTCGACCTCCTGCTTCGGAAAATGGCACCTCGCCCCTTCATGGGAACAAAGCCCGTCAGGGCCGTTCGATCGTTGGCCAACCGGGCTCGGCTTCGATCGGTTCTACGGCATTATCGGCGCCGAAGCTTCCCAGTGGGAGCCAGCCGTCTATGACCAAACCACACCAATTTCACCTCACGCCGGTCGACCCGACTACCACCTCACCGAAGACCTTGCCGACCGAGCGATCGAGTGGCTTGAACGGCAGCGGGCGTCGACTCCTGACCGTCCTTGGTTCTGTTATTTCTCAACCCCCGCCGTTCACGCCCCGCATCATGCGCCAGCTGAATGGATCGATCGGTTCGCCGGGAAATTCGATGAGGGCTGGGATGCGTTGCGTGACGCCATTTACGAACGTCAACTCGAACTCGGGGTGATTCCTCCCGACACGGCCAACACAACACGTCCTGACCAGATCCCTGCATGGGACGACTATCCAGAGCGGTACCGGCCAGTTGCCACACGACTCATGGAATGTTTTGCGGGCTTTCTCGCCCATACCGATCATCACATCGGTCGCGTCATCGACGCAGCACGCGCACTTGATGAACGCCATGGTTCTGACACCCTCATCATCTATCTCACCGGTGACAACGGTGCGTCAGCCGAAGGGACGATTCACGGCGCCTGGAGCGCACCATCGTTCCAAAATGGTGTTCACGAAGACCCTGAGTGGCTACTCGAGCACATCGACGACTTCGGAACCGCTCGTTGCGAGAACCACTTCAATGTTGGGTGGGCCTGGGCGCTCGACTCACCATTCCAATGGATGAAACAAGTCGCGTCTCATTTTGGGGGCACCCGTAATGGGCTTGCAATCTCGTGGCCCAACAACATCACCGACGCCGGAGGTGTGCGCTCGCAGTTTCATCACGTCGTTGATATCGCTCCGACGATTTATGCAGCTGCCGGCATCACTCCGCCTGATCAAGTGAACGGTATTGAGCAAATGGAACTCGACGGTGTTCCGATGAACTACACCTTTCGTTCCGACGGCGAAAGTATGCGCACCTCGCAATATTTCGAAATCCTCGGAAACCGAGCGATGTACCACGACGGGTGGATTGCATCATGCTTTCATGGTCGTGTCCCGTGGATCAGAATGCAGGCATACGAATTCGATGGTCCCGATGAAGTCTGGGAGTTGTACGACGTCAAGAACGACTTCTCGCAATCGGTCAACCTCGCCGACGCCGAACCCGAGCGACTCGCCGAATTACGTGAACTGTTCGATGTAGAGGCTCGTCGCCTCGGGGTATACCCGCTTCGAGATGCGGGTTCCCCTCGCAACGGTGACCTTGCAGTGCCTCACTCCCTCGGCAACACCACGTCGATGACGTATTCCACCGCACACGTTCGGATGCCTGAATCATCGGTGATCAATCTCAAGAACTGTTCGTGGACCATCACCGGCGAGATCAACATCGACAGCACGGCTGAGGGTGTCATTGTGTGCCAAGGCGGAAATATGTCGGGCTGGTCGATGTGGCTACGCGACAGCTCGCCCCGATTCACCTACAACTGCTTCGGTCACGACATCACCACCATCTCGGGCAAAACACTTGCTGAAGGTGAGCACATGATCGTCGTCGACTTTGTCTACGACGGTGGCTTCGGAGGCGGAGGAGACCTCGTCATGTCGGTCGATGGCAGCCCCGTTGCTGGCGCTCGCATCGAACGCACGGTGCCACTCGTCTACTCGATGAGTGGAGAAACGTTCGATGTCGGTATCGATACCGGATCAGCGGTGGGCCCCTACCCTCACGACTACCGCTGCACCGCAACGATTCATGGCGTCACCCTTCAACGACGTTCAGAGCCTGACCCGGCGATCAAGCAACTGGTCGAAGAAGGAATGTGGCGAGCTGGAATGAGCACCCAATAACCGGCACTCTTCAGTTATGACGAGGCGGCGAATCCTGCACGCAGATCATCAAGAATGTCTTCGATATTTTCAAGACCAACTGAGAGTCGCACGAGCCCCGGCGTCACCGAGCTCGCAGCCTGCTCTTCTGGGGAGAGCTGTGAGTGTGTCGTGCTCGCCGGGTGAATGACGAGGCTTCGAACATCACCAATGTTGGCAACGTGGCTGTGAAGTTCGAGGCCTTCAACAAACTTCTTACCCGCCTCAAGACCACCAGAAATCTCAAACGCAAGCACGGAGCCGTAGCCGCGGCCGCCACCAAGGCGAGTTGCACGCTCGTACCATTCGCTCGATGCAAGGCCGGCGTAGTTCACCGACTCAACTTGCGGGTGAGCATCGAGGAACTCGGCAACTGCCTGCGCGTTTGAGAAATGACGCTCCATGCGAAGGCTCAACGTCTCCATGCCTTGGAGGATCATGAAGGCGTTGAACGGTGAGACTGCCATACCGAGGTCACGAAGCATCTGGACGCGGGCTTTGAGAATCATTGCGCCATGTCCGAGCGCCGGGAAATACGCAAGACCGTGGTAGCTCGGGTCGGGCTCGGTGAAATTCGCAAATCTTCCTGATGCTGCGTAATCGAATGTTCCGCCATCGACGATGCCGCCGGCCACCGACGTTCCATGACCACCGATGAACTTGGTGAGCGAGTGCACCACGATGTCGGCTCCCCACTCGAGAGGCCTCACGAGGTACGGCGTCGCAACCGTGTTGTCGACCATGAGCGGGATGCCCTCGGCGTGAGCGACCTCTGAGACGCCCTCGATATCAAACATGTCGTTCTTCGGATTCGGCAACACCTCTCCGTAGAACAATCGAGTGTTGTCTCGCACGGCCGCCCGCCACTGGTCAAGATCATGTGGGTCGTCAACGAAGGTGACTTCGATGCCCATTTTCGGGAGCGTGTAGTGCAACAGGTTGTACGAACCGCCATACAGCGATGGCGAAGCCACAATGTGGTGACCGGCTTCGACAACGGTGAGGATTGCAAGTGTCTCTGCGGCCTGGCCAGATGCGGTGGCCAGCGCTCCCGGGATACCGATTGCGGTCGTGCATCCACCCTCAAGGTCGTTCAGACGTGCCTCTAGGGCTGCCTGAGTTGGGTTCATGATGCGGGTGTAAATATTCCCGACTTCCCCCAGGGCGAACAGATTGGCTGCATGTTCGGTATCGCGAAACTCGTACGAGGTCGTCTGATAGATCGGTACGGCACGCGAGCCGGTTGCCGGGTCTGGGTCTCCCCCTACGTGAATCTGGCGGGTTTCAAAACCAAGTTTCTTTGCGTTATCAGCCATGGTCGGAGAGACTATCCCCTTAAAACCCGACCTGCAAGGTCATATTTAGAAACGCCTGGTGAAAAGGTACAACTGTCGGGCCTGTTCGCCCGTCTGCCTTGCCCCATCTCTATCACATGCGGTGTGTGCCACAGCAATGGCACACACCACTGAACATCAGCTATCGCCGCCAGATGCTTCAGCAACCTTCTGCTTACCAGCCGAGATCCACGGCATCATTCCGCGAAGATGCGACCCAACGACCTCGATCGGGTGCGTCTTGCCCTCTTCTTGCATGCGGTGATAGTTCTCACGGCCCGACTCGCTCTCATTCACCCACTCTTCGGCGAACTGACCCGACTGGATCTCCGACAGCACCTTCTTCATCTCAGCCTTCGTTGCATCGGTCACGATGCGAGGCCCACGAGTCAAATCGCCGTACTCGGCGGTGTCAGAAATCGAATAGCGCATACCGGCGATGCCCTCTTCGTACATCAAGTCGACGATGAGTTTCACCTCATGCAGGCATTCGAAGTACGCCATTTCCGGCGCGTAACCTGCCTCGACCAACGTCTCGAATCCGGCCTGCACCAGACGGGTGAGACCACCACACAGCACAACCTGCTCACCGAACAAGTCAGTCTCAGTCTCTTCG
>Ga0181583_10001254_pt1 | contig 18808 bp, 12 predicted proteins | sample 071ome_31_FD_132461 | JGI IMG/M metagenome (GOLD analysis project Ga0181583, IMG submission 132461) | Coastal salt marsh microbial communities from the Groves Creek Marsh, Skidaway Island, Georgia - 071405CT metaG (megahit assembly) | ecosystem: Environmental > Aquatic > Marine > Intertidal... | reverse complement strand
GGGATCATATTTCCAGAGGGTTTCACCGGTTTTGGCATCAAAGGCATAGACCTTGCTCCAGGGGGAGGACACATAGATACGGCCATCGGCCACCAGTGGCGTGGTTTCATAATTGCCACCACGTTCAGCCAGGTCGGCGAACCAGGCCAGGTTGAGCTGGTCGATATTGTCCGGGGTGATCTGGTCGAGCGGGCTGTAGCGCTGCTCACTGTAATCGCGGCCGTAATTGGTCCACTCCGTGGCAGGGTCTGCGGCAGCCCGTTCCGGCGCCGGGGCCTGGACGGCCGATGACGTTGTCACCGTGTCATTGGCGGTGTCCCCACCGCATCCGGTAAGTACGATAGCCAGGGCCATCGGGATATAAAAAGCAGAAACGCGCATAACAGGGTCCCCCTAAACAAAGCGCTGAAAAGGGCACCATCTTACAGGATCAAGGGGTAAACGGGCTAATGTGATGACAGGGTTAAAGCTAGTCCGGCGTCCTGGCCGTGGATGTCCACCTGCAATTGAAGGGCTCCCTGGTCTCAGGGAGCCTCGCAGGTCACGTAGGACAACTGCTCGCCTTCACCCTCGTGCTGGATGCAGATCGGGCGCAGGTATTCTTCTTCAAAGACCATGCCGGAGAAATTGTCTTCGCGCGGGTTTTCCTCGCAATCAAATTCAAGCGGCTGCTGGCCGTTGACCCAGGACCATTCGCGGTGCACCTGGACAGGTTCCGTAAAGGTCTGCGGATCTTCCAGCGTGATATCGATGAACAACTTGGTGCCATCAGCACTTTTGGTCATGGTCTGGGTCATGTGCATGTCCGTTGAATGCACGGCATCGTTCAGTACGCCGCGACCGTTGTAGCCGATGGTGTCTACATGCAGCGTATTGCCTTCCCACAAGGCAATGGAATCCCCGTTGTAGGACGGTGTGATGTCGTCGGGGTGCTCACTGGCGAAATACACCTGCCGGATATTACGAATCTCATCCATGACAATGAAGGCCAGCTTGGTGTCATTCTGTAACACATAAATTGGTGCGATAGGGCCGGTAGCCTGGTTGACGCCTGTCGGTCGGCACATGATATGCGGCGTGGCCAGTTGCGTGCCGTTGGCCGCCATTCTCTGTGCGTAGTTCACCCGGGCCTGTGCACGCTCGGTAAAAGGCAGCTCACCGGCCAGGACAAAAGGCAGAAAGGATCCCGGTGCGGGATCGGCTCGCCACAGGCCACTGAAATCACGCGGGTCGGTTGACGGCTCGTAGCCTGGAATTGACGGTGCCGCGGCCATGCCAAAGGCATTGTCAGCGGCCTGGCTACCGACACTGGTCAACAGCAGTGCCAGGCACAGTGCAGTTTTTTTCAATGGCATGATGGGCATCCCTTTCATTTTGCTCATATCGGCGGCAACCCTTGCTTGATTCGGTCCAGGCACACATCTTCCTGCAGCCGGGCACCGACCTGGCGTTCATAGGTCACCACGGTTTCCCAGGGCTGTGAGAATGTCTGCGGGTCTTCAAAGCGAATGTGATTTTCCAGCGTGTTGGCATCCAGCAGGCGCAGGCGCTCGGTCATGACCAGGTCGTCGCTGTGCGGCAGGCCTGAATTGTCCATGAGGGTTTCGTGCATGAGACCCACCGTATCCACGACCAGGGTGTTGTCATCTTCCCAGTGCCCGCTTGGCACACCAAAGGACAGGGGATAATACAGTTCCAGTTCGGCACCGCTCATATCGACCAGGCGCACCCAGCGGTTCCATTCAAAGAAGAAACCAACCTGGCGTTTGTCCACCATGATTTCAAAGGGATGCGCAGTTAGCAGCAAACGCGGTACACCCGCCGACGCACACCAGGTGGTATGGTCGAAATAGGGATTGCCGTTCGCGCGGTCCTGTTTGTTTTTCTCGTAGGCCGCCTGGGCCTCAGGCAGCAATGGTGGTGGTTCGCCTTCGCTGGTCAACAGCGTGTCGACTTCCTCGGTGATCAGCCAGACGCCGTTGAAATCCTCCTGGGTGAAATCTGCGGCCTGCAGTGTAGTGACAAAACTGCCGGTGGTAATCAGCAGTAAACATTTTGTGATGAGAAATTGAGAAAAACGCGGCATGACTATAACCCCAGCAGCGGTGGCGCAGGCACGCTCAAAGGATCTTCCACGGACGGCCCGGAATAGATGCGCGGAGCAATGCCTGACAGTGTTTCGCCATTGGGCAGATGGATATACATCAGGGTGCCGCGGGGGTTGCCATTGACTGCCGGACAATAGATGACAGTGACGATATCGCCGGGAACGACATTGTCCTTACGCCAGCCCATACGGATATTGAAAACCGGTGCGCCGAGTTCGAAGCCGAACTCGATGGTTTCACCGGAGGCATCTTCCGCGAGTACCTGAACCCAGGAGTGGGGGTTGGTCCATTGCAATTCCTTGACCCGGCCGGTGACGGCGTAGGCCTTGGTGTAATCGAATTCAACAATGGAATGGTGCGCCTGTAATGACGGCGCCTGGCACAGCAAGAGTAGCCATGGCATGGCCAGCAAGAGTTTTTTCATGATCCCTGTCCTTTTATTGGCTGGCTACAGGCAATCAACAATGCCGTGCCAGGTCCCCGGATTCACAGGGAAGCTATTTCAACATGGCCTTACTTATTAATCTAATTGGTATTTTTTATGTGTTTGTATTAACGCTTCTTATGTGAAATGCCTTCCTCATTCACGACTCTGGCGCTCATTCCAGTTACGAAACAGATAGGGCGGGCAGCCCGGCAGGTTCCTGCCGCGTTCATCGTACTCTTCACAGCGGGCAATGGCGTTCGGCACGCCTTCAGCAATCCACTCCAGGGTTTCCTGGTGGGTCATGGGCCGGTTCACATGGTTGGGTGAAACCATCCTGACTTCCAGATTGTAATGTTCCAGGTTGTCCTCATAGGCTTCGGCCCAGAAGGAAAACTGGTTGGCCGGGGTGGCCAGGTCAGCTTCGATGAAGGTCTGGCTGTCCGGCGCATAGGCAAAAATGGCATTGGCCATGTGGTTGTGTTTGACCACGGGGTAGATGTCCAGCGTCATGGTGTCATCCTGCAGTCGCAGGCGACCATCCACCGGCATGAAGTCCATGCGGCCGCCATCGGGCAAGAGCACCATGTCACCAAAGTTGGGCGCTGGCCGCGACGCCATGTCGTTGAGAATGCCGAAGTTGCCCCGGTGTGAAATGATGGTCAGGCCCACTTCAATGGCGGCGCGAAAACCGCGCGTGTGATCGAAGTGATGATGCGACACCATCAGGTGCGTTAACGGTTTTCCGGGCACCAGGGTATTGGCCCGGGCTATCGCCGCCCTGGCCCCGAGGACATCACCCCCCAGCTCGAACATGACCAGGTGGTCGGCAAATTCAACCACGGTATTACCGCCCGGATTGAAATGCCAGATGCCATCGGCCACTTCTGTTGCAGTGATCTCCGGGAATGAGGCCGGTGCCTGCGGCAGCGGTTGTGAGAGTATGGATTGCGGTGCCCCGATGGCCGGGGTGTGATCCGAGTTGATGTAATAGGCATCCAGCAGTCGTGTCTGGATCTGGGTATTGCGCCAGTCGATGTTGGAGGACCAGGCAAACGGCAGTTGTACGCCATCCCAATCCTGGTAACCGGCAAAGGTGGTGGTCAGGACCAGCTGGCCCAGGTTCTGGTGTGGCGTACTCCAGCGCACGAAGCGTGGCAGACTGGTCGCCGGGTCGATAGCCATTGTGGCGCGTCCTGCATCAATCACCAGGTCGACCAGTTGCAGGTCATTTTCAATCCGCAGGTTTTGCGCCTGTGCCTTGCCGGACAACACCGCTCGTACGGCGGCCAGGGGATGACTCAGGGCTTCAAGACGGCGGAAGGCATAACCGTCCGGTTTGAACCAGGCGCCCGCTGTCGACCAGTTGGCCAGGCGTTGGCCATTGCCGTTTTCCGTGATGGTATAGCCGACATTGCCGTCATAACCCCAGCCTGACAGGGCAAAGCTGTGGCCAAAGATGCCGCCGAAAGGAAACAGGAAGTTGTGGCGGTACTGGGTCAGGTAACGGTCATTATCGAAATCCCAGATCGACGACATGCCGGGATTTTCCGCCCACTTCTGCGGCGCCATGGGATCGCCGGTGACATTACCGCCGCCCCAGAAATACGCTTCCAACCCGTAACCATTGGCTTCCAGCGTATGCACGCCCAGGATGGCCTCGCTACCCCCCATGGCCTCGGCAACGCGGGCCATGAGGGCAGCGGCGTCAGCGTCCTGCTGGGCGAAGAGTGTAAAGGGCATCAGTAAAACAGCGCACAGCAGCAGGCGCAAAAATTTCAGGCAGGTGTTTTTCATGGGTGGTGTCCTTCGGATTGTGTCACCAGGAGCGACATCCGGTTTTGGTGTTATAGCAGGCATTTCACCATGCAGGCGGTAACTGCACTAATAAATAGTATGAATGTGTTTGTATTGACGGGTTTTATGGACGGGAAAAGACCTGACATTAATGGTCTTTTAAAAAAGAAAGTTCGCGGCCATCAAGAGATGTATTTCAGGCAAAAAAAACCCCGGCCAGCAGGCTGACCGGGGCACAAGCATTATGCTGCATTTAGAATGTCATATTGACGCCAAAGACGTAACGGCGACCAATGGCATCGTACAAGCCGTTGATACCGCTGGTGCCGCCGAGGAAACCGACGCCGTCACCCGGAGTGAGGGGAGGCGCTTCATCGAAAACGTTGTTCACCGTCATGAAAACGTTGTAGATGTTGCCACCTTCACCACTGAAGTCATAACCCAGGGTCAGGTCGGTGATAAAGACAGAGTCGATGGTGTTGTCATCCTTTTCACCGGGAGGACTGAAGCGGTCCTGGGTCCAGCTGTCGATGTACTGCCCGTTCAGGAAGGCCCGGAAATCACCTCGCCTGTAGGTCAGGTTGGTGAGGAACCGGTTGGTCGGATCGGAACGGTCCAGGAAGTCCCTGGGTGCTCCGGGAACCAGCTGGGAACGCTCGTCGATATGACTGCCGATCAGGCGCCAGGCCAGGGTCTCATCCCCGCCAAACAGACTGATGTCCGTGTTGTACCGCATCTCCAGGTCGAAGCCTTTCAACCGCAGCTCGTCGAGGTTGAAGTAGATGGTGGTGATACGGGTGATCTGGTCGGTTTCCGGACTGCGCTCGATCAGGTCACAGAGCTCCTGTGCACCGGCGAAACAGTTATCGACGATGTCCTGGAAAGGCGGCTGTGCCATGGCACCATCGATCTTGATGTCGTACCAGTCACCGGAAATGGAGAAACCGGGCAACCAGCTGGGCTGGTACACGGCACCGAAGGTCAGGGTATCCGCTTCTTCCGGGTCCACGTTCGGGTTACCGGCGTTACGACTGGCGGTAAAGATGAAGCTGTTGCCCAGGAAGGGGTCGACCACGGCTGCGCCACCGGCGGTTTCATCGAAACGCTCTCTCAGGGTGGCCGCCCTGACGTCACGGGAACTGGTGGCCCTGACTCTCAGGTCATCGTTGATCTGCCAGCTCAGGCCTGCTTTCCAGGATTCGACACCACCGGAACCGGAGTAATCGGCGTAGCGATAGGCCAGGCTGGCATCCAGTTGCTGGATCAGCGTGGTATCGGCAATCAGCGGTACGTTGATCTCGCCAAACACTTCATCCACAGTGAAGCTGCCGTCCAGAATGGTGGTTGGTGTCTGGATGGAACCGGTAAACAGGATGCGGGACAGGTTGCCAGCGCCCTGGAATCCAGGAGGCACACTACCGGCCCGAATACCCGGCATGCCACCCGGGAAGTTTTCCGGTACGAGGCCACGGAAGCCGGTGTTCTGGCCATCGAGGAAGACAAATTCATCTTCGAGTTCGGGCGCCTGCTGCAGGACTTCATCCTTGCGGTGAGATGCCCCGAAGAATGCCAGGATGGGACCGGCACCCCAGCCTTCATGCAGCTCGCCGTCGATGGTGATCTCGGCAAAGGTCTGCTCGTAGAGGCTCTCGATGAATTTTTCCTGGTCGATGACATAGTCAATACCGTCCGGCGTGGAAGCGGCACTCTGGACGCCGCCCAGCAGGTTGATAGGACGACAGTCACCCCACTGGTCGGGATTGACCACGGCGGCGTAACAGGCAGGCTCGCCGTCAGGACCGACCACGGCATCCATGGCCGGGAACAGGTAGGCGAGGTCCGGGCCGTTGAAGAACTGCTGGCGCTGGTCGACACGACCATACTGGGCATAGCCCTTGACGTTCCAGTCGGTGAAGAAACCGGCATCATCCAGGCGCAGGTTGAAACCGACGGTGCCTGACTTGGAGCGGTCATTTTGCGTCAGGGTGTACTGGCCCAGCGGGTTGTCTGCCTGGTTGTCGCCGATCATGGCCATGTTGATCGAGGCCAGGCCTTCGTCATCCATGATCTGCTGCACGTTGGTGGGCAGGAACGGGTTGCCGGAAAAAACATTGACGGTCCAGGGGCCGGCCAGGAAAGGGGTGGAGAACCAGGGGCTTTCCACCTCGGTATAGCCGTAGATACCCTGGGCATAGACATTCAGGTTGTCAGAGAAATCATGATCGTAATAGACAAACACATTATCCCGGTCATTGCGTGCCGAGATCTGGTTGTCGCCATCGTTCTGCCAGTCCTGTGTGGAAGCGGTCAGTGCCTGGCAATTACAACCGCCCATGAACTGGCCGACACCGGAAAAGGTTTGCGGGCCGGCAACCACATTGCCGCTGTCATCCCGGGTAAACGTCCAGCGATCGAGTTGAGAGCCTGGCGCATTGATGGTGCCGCCCGGAGACACTGCCGTGGAAACCACGTAGTCGCGTGTAATGAGGGTCGGTCCGTTGGGGTCCGGATTGGTGATCCTGGCCTGCTGCCGGTACCAATCCCTGTCCTCCAGGGCCTGCTGTGAGCGGATTTCCTCCTGGCGGAAAGAGTCAATGGAAATCAGCAGGTGGCCGTCGTCGCCGATATCGCGGCCATGAGTGAGCCCGATTTCGGTGTTGTCACCGTCTGCCCGATAGGATGTGCCCGCCTGGGCCTTGACCTTGGTGCCTTCGTAGTCTGTATCCAGGACGAAGTTGATGACACCGGCCACGGCATCGGTACCGTAGGCCGCAGAGGCGCCACCGGTGACCGCCTGTACACTGCGAATCGCGGCTTCGGGCAGCGCGCTCACATTGGGAATCCCCCAGCGGTTGCCGGCAGGGACACGACGGCCGTCCAGCAGGACCAGCGACCGCTGCGAGCCTGCGCCACGCAGGTTGAGGTTGGTGCCTGCAGAGTTCCAGCCGACCTGGCTGGGGCGCTGGTTATTAAAGAATTGTGGCAGTTTGCTGAGAGACTCGCCCAGCTGACCAGGATCAATGCTGCCCAGTTCCTCGAGACCGAGGTCGGTCACAGGTGTTGGTGATTCCATCCCTTCACGCTGGATACGGGTACCAGTGATCTGAATTTCCTCAATCTCGTCCTGCGCCCAGCTTTGGCTGGCCAGTGTCATGGCCAGTGCCAGCGCAGAGAGTTTGAGGATGTTGGAAGTTGGTTGGACAGAATGAATAGCGCGCGACGACGCAAGTTGATTGTTCATCTTCATGATTTTCCCCTTGATTGTTTTGCATACCAAACAGATTGGTATGTTGTTCTTCGAGCTAACTAGAACGGGGACATGACTATAAGCAGCGACAGCCCATCATGTTGCCTGATGTGGCATAGCAGGAATCGTCGAACAGAAAAATCAATTCAGAGAATGCCTGGGCTCTGGAGTGGACAGCACATGACCTTAAATGTTGTACCTGTTCCTGTTAACCGAAGTACAGTGTCATATTACTGAGGAAGCAGATTGAAAAACAAGAGGTAAATCAATCATTTATAGTCTCAAAAAGAGACTTGAGAATGGCTATTCTGAAACAGGACGGATCAAATGACCGGTCAGCATCTGCCACGATGCCCCGCCATCAATGCTCCCCAAAGTGGGGTAATGCCTTACCTTCAAGATACGCTTGCACCACTTCGCAGGCCGACTCTGCGAAGCGGGCATAGCCGGCATCGGTGGGCCAACCGATGTGGGGGGTCAGTACAACGTTGGGCAGTTGAGTCAGGGGATGGCCGGCCGGCAGGGGTTCTTCGTCAAACACATCAAGACCGGCGCCAGCGATACGTCCTGCTTGCAGGGCTTTTATCAAGGCAGTCTCGTCGATAATCGGTCCGCGCGCCGTATTGATGATCCAGGCGGAGGGCTTCATCAATCCAAGCCTTCTGTCATCAATCAACCCGCGCGTCTCGGGTTTGAGTGAGACATGGATCGAAATCACATCGGCTTCTTTCATCAAATCATCAAGTTCACGATATCCGGCACCGGCTGCTGCGGCACGTTCCGCATCCAGCGTCGGGCTCCAGGCAATTACTTCCATGCCGAAGGCTGCTGCCAGGCGCGCGGTGTGGCTGCCAACCCGACCCAGGCCGACCACGCCGAAGGTCTTGCCCTGCATGATCGGTGTTGAGGGCACCTGCCAGTGCCCCTCACGCACCTGCCGGTCCAGTTGAGGTATCTGTCGCATGCCCGCCAAGGCCAGGCCGATGGCCAGCTCTGCCGCCCCGACGGAATAACCGCCCGAGGCTTTTCCCACGACGATGCCCAGTTCCCTGGCGGCAGCGAAATCAATGTGGTTGGCGTGATTGCCGGTCTGCACGATCAGTTTGACGTCTTTCAGTGCTGATAAAAATTCACGATCAAAGCGCGTGCGTTCTCGATTGGCAATGACAGTATCGAAGCCGTCCAGTTGGGCGGCATTGGCGGTGGGGTCGGTGAAAATCTCCACGTCTGCGTGCTCGCGCAGTGCGGCAATACCTTCGGTGGCGGCCCAGGCCTGGTGAATGTCATCGAGAATTGCAATGCGCATCAAAGAACCTTCCTGTTTGCATTAAACATAGTCATTCAGTTGCTGCCCCATTTAATTTTTAACAAGCACCAGGTGTAGGCCGGAAAAGCGAAGCGTCATCCGGCAAGGCAGCTGAAAGCCGCCCAATTGAACCTTATCCAAAAATGATCCAGCACAACAGCGCACCAACCACCGACATCGACAATCCCCACACCAGCAGGGCATTGAACAGTTTGCGCGTGTCGGTGCCTTCCGCCGCAGAAGCCATGTACAACGCACCGACAGTGGACAGCGAGGACAGGTCCACCAGGCTGGCGCTCATGGACATGGACAGCGCAATGGGCAGCTTGTCGATATTCCCCAGTTGCTCGGCCAGTGACGGTACCATCGGCAAAAAGGCCGGCAGCACCACACCGGAGGTGCTGCTGTACACGGAAATGAAGCCGGCACCGAAGGCAACGATGGCCTCGATGGTGGCAGGGGAAGATACCGTGGCAATGCCGTTGGTGATCAGCGCCATGCCCTCGGTTTCCTCCAGCATGGCCACCAGCACGGACACCCCGGTGACCATCACAATCACTGCCCACGGCATGCGCTTGATGGCCTGGGCTTCATCCACGCTGCGCAGCAGGATCAGGGCGGCGGCAATGATGATCGCTGCCATGCCCACATCCAGGGAAAAGGCCACCACGGCCACGATCAGCAACACGATGCCGGCTGCCGTCACCCAGTGCTGTTTCTCCATGACCATGTCATGGTCAGTTGCCTCTGATATGGCAGGACTATCTGCGCTTGTCTGGCCGAACAACTTGAGACCGCCGAACATCAGGAAACCGGCAACACCGACCAGCAGATGGGCAAAGGCATTGAAGCCAAAGGTATACAACTCATAACCGGGCAGGCCGATACGTTCCATGATGTCGTTGGCAATAATGCCGTTGGGTGAAAAGGGCGATAGCGTGCCGGCCAGCACGCCGTTACCGGCTACTACCGCCATGATCAATGGCGAGATGCCCGCACGTGCAGCCGCCGCCATGGCCGGTGGCGCCAGCAAGGCACTGGCCGGTGTGGCACCGGCACCGATGGTGGCAATGATGAAGCCAATCATGAAAAACATGGACGGCAGCAACGCGGCATTGCCGCGGCACAAACGCACCGCGTGATTGGTGAAACGTGCCAGTGTGCCGTTGCAGTTGGCGATGGAAAACAGCAGGGTCACGCTAACCAGGGTGAACATCAGGTCGGTGGGAAAACCGGCAATGACAGCGTCCGGACTCATGTCGCCGATAAACACACCGACGATGAAGGCCATGGCCAGCGCCAGCACGCCGATGTTGATGGTGGTAATGCAGCTCAGGATGACAGCGAGCAACAGGGCCCCTACTGAAATCCAGGCCAGGCTCATGACGTCTTTCCGGGCGCCATGCTGGCAATGAGTTCGCTGAGGTTGGGCAACTGCTCAACCGACTCCGCCAGTTCAAAAGAAGTGGTGATAGCTGCATCATCGAGCAGCAGGGTGGCGCAGTCGCTGTACTTTTCGAACAATTCATCACGCGTGAAGGGCAGGTCGGGTCCGCCGCGATAGCGATCATCGGCCTCCTGCACCAGCGTGCTGCCGTCAGCCAGGTCCACTTCCACGGTGCTGCGAATCTTTTCCCAACCCTGGGCCTCGATGTCCGCATCAAGCACCCGCGTGACCTTGCGCATCATGGCCTGGACCTCATCGCTTTGCACAAACTCATCATTGAATTCGGCAATGCCCGCCTTGCGGCGCAGGGCAATGGCACCAACCATGAAGGCAGGACAGAACTTGGCTTCCAGTTCGTTGGTGGCGATGTCGTAACGCAGGGGATTGAGAATATTGGAGCCGGCACGTACCCGGATCGCAGTGATGTTTTTTGGGTCAACATCGTTGTCGATTGCCAGCCGGCGCATGGCATCCATGGTGGGATGGCCGAGCACGCCGCAGGGATAGGGTTTGATGGAAACGCCGGGACTGACGATGGTGTGGGGGTCACCCAGCACGCTAAGAATGCGGTCTTCATCAAAACCCTGCCCATGACTGAAGGTGCTGAAAAAGCCCCAGGGCGGATCCAGGGCATCGCGGCCACCGGTAAACCCGCGCGCGGCGAGTTCGGCGGCGACAATTCCATTCTGTGCTGCCCGGCCGACATGCAAGGGCTTGGTCATACTGCCGAAATTCACGCGAATGCCGGACGCGGAACTGGCGGCAATGGCCAGCATGTGTTCCAAGGCATCGGCATCCAGTTTCAGGAGTTTCGCCGTGGCCACGGCCGCACCAAAGGTGCCGATGGTGCCGGAGGTATGAAAGCCCTGCTTGTAGTGAGACGGATTGATGGCCTCGGCAATTTTGCATTCCACTTCAAAGCCGGTCAGGAAGGCTTCCAGGAAATCCCTGCCCGATACCTGCTCACGCTCACCAATGGCCATGGCCGCCACCAGGGGCGGTACAGTCGGATGAGTCAGCAAACCGAAGATGCGGTCGGCACTTGTGGCTAGCTGGGTATCGTCCCAGTCCAGAGCATGTCCCGCTGTGGCGTTCACCAGGGCTGCCTGCGCCGCGCTGGTTTGAAATGGCTGTCGGCCAAAGGCCGTGGCCTCGGGGTTGGCATCAAAAGCCGTGGAGTAGTCCGTGACAATGCGCGAGGCAGGCTGCACGGAACCGGCCAGCATGACGCCAAGCCCGTCAATGATGCAGCGTTTGCCAATGGTTAATGCATCGGAAGGAAAGTCGTCAAGTCGGGCGGACTGGATGAAGTCCACCACTGCTTTGGTTACCTGGGGCATGGAGTGTTCTTTTATTGTTATTAGATGAACCCGGAGAATAAACGGGTGCCTGGGGCTTGTCTAGCGAGGCACCTCAGGGTTCAAGGTTATGTTACTCAGGGAGCAGCAGACTGTTCGCAGAATTCCGTCTGTGAATCATTGAACGAGATCGCCACTTCCAGGCATTCATCTTCCTCGACCTGCAGGCCGGTGGTTGAGGTCAGGCTTTCCACCTGGTGGCCGGTTTGCAGGGCGCGGGCTTCGGCGATGCGCATTGGGGTGACGGCGCGCGGGTCCATGTCCACGTAGGAGCAGGTGAACCCGCGCAGGGTGCATTCGGAGGTGTTGTGTTCGATGCCGCGTTTTTCCATTTCCGCCTGCATCAGGTCAACGGCTTCCTGGTTGAGCACGATGGCGTTGTTGGGACGGAAGGTACCGACGCCAATGGCGTAGTCGATGGGCATCAGGGGTTCGATGCTGGCACCGAAGGCGCCGTCATTCTTTTTGCCAAGGTCGTAGTCACCCAGGTCGGCGCCTGCATCGATGAGGTACTGGATGATGGGGACATCGCCCAGGTTGCCGGCGACCATCAGCGGGGTGATGCCGTAGTCGTCATGCCAGTTCACGTCCATGTCGTAGTCTTCCACCAACAGCTTGATGACTTCCAGACGTTCGCTGTAGGGGCGCTGGTTGTGGTAACCGTGAATGAAGCCGAGGCCGGAGGCGGCGCCCAGGGTGGTTTCGTTGTCGCTAGACTTGATGTGCGGATCGGCGCCGTAGTCGAGCAGCAGTTGGGTCAGTTCCAGGTCACCGGAAAAGGCCGAGCGCATGATGGCGGTGGCAAAAACAATACGGGGTGAACCGCCGCGCATGCGGGCTCGTGGTGTGTCGTTCACCACTTGGTTGGGATTGGCGCCGGCATCCAGCAATTGTCTGATCAGGAGCAGGGGATCATCTGTAATGACCCACGGAAAATTGGGGGCGGTTTCCATGTTGCGGCGGTCAACGGCCCAGAACAGCGGGGTAAAGCCGCGGGCATCGGCAATGTTTACGTCAGAGCCACGCTCGATGAGCATGGAGGCCAGATCATAGTGGCCGTTGAAGATGGCCAGCCCCAGGGCGTTCTTGCCGTCGGCGACCAGGGCATTGATGTCGGCGCCATGGTTGAGCAGCAGTTCAGCGGTGTCTATGTAACCGTCACGGGCGGCAAAATGCAGGGCCTGTAATTCGCCGCTGGCGTGTTGCACAGGGCCGACTTCGTTTTCCAGGCGATCGCGGGGAGCGGTGCCTTCGAAACCGCGGGTGGTATCCGGTGGCACAAACACGGTCCGGGCAGACTGGTCGGCACCGTTTTCCAGCAGGAGGGCGGCCACGTCGGTATGGCCTTCGGCGACTGCCCACATCAGCGGCGTGGTATGACCCCATTCCTCGCGGGCATTCACGTCGGCACCGAATTCAATCAACAGGGCGACCGCTTCGGGGATGCCGGTTTTGGCGGCCAGCATCAGGGGGGTATCGGCAGTAATGGTGACGCGCTGGTTGGGATCGGCGCCGGCTGCCAGCAGGACTTCCAGCATTTCCGGGCTGCCGTTGATGGCGGCCAGTTCCAGGGGCGTGGCGCCGGTGCGGTTGGTGGCATTGACGTCAGCGCCGGTAGCGATCAGGCGTGAAGCAGATTCCACATCATTCCACTGTGAGGCCCAGTGCAGGGCGGTAGCACCGTCCACCTGGGGTTCGTTGACATCCACACCTTCGCCGATCAGGGTCTGTACCTGGGTGAAGTCACCGCGTTGCATGGCATCGGCGATTTCCGAGGCATGCAGGGGCAGGGCGGCGACCAGTGCACCAAGTACCAGGGGGAAGGCCAGTGAGAATATGATTTCCCTTGGGGATTTTTTCAGGTGCATTGTTCAGGTCCCGGGTTGATCTATAGTCAACATTTTCCAGTGTGTTGAATTTTTCTTCGGGGCTAAAGCCCCTTCCTACATTGTTCAGGTAAATTCGAATACACGGTCACACCGTGTAGGAAGGGGCTTTAGCCCCGAATGAACCATTACCTGCCTTTCAATTCTTCAAAAACGGATTACTCAAACAAATTCACGCCGCGTGCCCGGCCCAGCCATTCGGTCAGGCGTTCCAGTTCTTCATCATTCAATTGGGCGCCGCGTTCGCGTTCATTAACCAGGGCGACGCGCCAGCCTTCCTCGCTGCGCCGGTTGCTAAAGATCGGGTCCAGGGTATGGCAGGCCGTGCAACGCACTTCCATGAAGATACGGGCATCGGCATTGGTAAAGAATTCGGAAATTTCCGGTGGCACGTAGTCGCGGGGAAAGGGCACGGAGTCCGCACCGAAATTGCTGGCGAGATAATCCAGCAGGATATTTTTGTCACTGCTGCTGATGCCGGTATCAAAGTTGGCCGTGTGCTTTTCATCCAGCAGCGCATTCCAGCCGTCGCGGTCCAGGGCATAGAAGGCATAGTCATCAATGCCGTGACAGGCCGTGCAGTTGTCGAGAATGACATTGCGTACCGGGCCACCGGGCAGGGAAATATCCGGCCAAGTCGGCGGTCGACGAATCTGGGCGCTGGCCAGGCTGCAGGCCAGCAGGAGCGAGATAACGGTAATGAATCGAATCATGGAAAATCTCAGGCGATGGGCAACAGGTGCGTACTGCCACCGATGCTGTCGCGCTCAATGCCGTAGAGATGGAGCAGGCTGAGCAACATGTTGGCGTGCTTCTCGGTGTTGTCCGGGAACACGATGTGGCGGTTTCCCTTGAAGGTGCCGTCGATCTTGCCCACCAGTGTGACCGGAATCTTTTCGTGGGCGTGGCGATGGGAGTTACCCATGTTGCTGCCCATGTACATGAGTGAGTTATCCAGGATATTGCCGTCGCCTTCGGGAATGCTGTGCAGTTTTTCCAGGAACTCGGCCACCAGGCTGTAATGGTAACGATTCATCTTGGCGTAGTTGGCAATATTGTCCGGCTTGTCGCCGTGATGGCTTGAGCCGTGCCAGGCGCCGGTGGAACCGGAGGCCGGAAAACTGAAGCCGCTGAGATCGCGGCCCATCATCATGGTGGCCGAACGGGTGATATCGCCCTCAAAGGCCAGTGCCATCAGGTCAAACATGAGGCGGAAATGCACGTCCCGATCCTGGGGAATGCCAAAGGGTACTTCCTCGGTGGGCTCTTCCACGGAATTGTTCAGGGCAATCTGGATGCGGCGTTCCAGTTCACGAATGTTGTCCAGGTAGTTGTCCAAGCGCACCTGGTCGCTGTTGCCCAGTTCGCGTTTGAGCTCCGGAATTTTTTCAGCCACCGAATCGAGAATGGAGGCATCGAGCATGCGCCCACGACGACGCTCCTCGACACTGCCGCCGCTGCCGAACAGGCGCTCAAAGGCCACGCGCGGATTGATTTCAGTAGGCAGGGGTTCGGTGGGGGAAATCCAGGACATGGAGTTGGTGTAGGCGCAGTTGTAACCCCAGTTGCAGTTGCCGTAGTTGCCGGCATCTTCCACGCCCAGTTGCAGGGAAGACAGGATGGTGTCGCGGCCGTATTCGTTGGCAATAAGCTGGTCGATGGTCACACCCAGGTAAGGAGCCACCGCATTACGGCGTGGGCGGGCACCGGAAAAAATGGCGGCGCCGCGGGCATGGTTGCCGCCGGGCTCTTCTTCCGTGGAATAACATTCGGGAATATCCAAGCCGCTGATCAGCGTGGTGTACTCGCGCAGTTTTTCCAGCGGTTTGGTGACATAGGAAAACTCGAAGTCGGCGCCGGTGGTGGTCGGGCTCCAGTAACCGGGCGCAACACCGTGCGGATGCCAGACTCCCACGAAGCGTCTTGCCGGTGCGGCAGAAGCGGCTCGGGACAGTGGCGTCAGCGCCGGGACCATGGCATCGAGAAATGGCAGGCCAACCGTGACACCGGCGGAGCGCAGGAAGGTGCGCCTTGGCATGGATTTCTTGGTGATCAGTTTCATGTCGCTATCCTCTTCCGGTCAGCTTAATTGCTGGCCAGATCGTCTGTATCAGTTGTTTTGATGCGCATCTGGAACTGCGGGCTGTTAACCACACCCAATACCAGGGATGAAAAACTGTAATTGTCGTCGGCGGCGGCTTCAACGATGTCGCGCACCTGCGGCATGTCGTAATACTCGGTGCCACGACCGACGCCGTAGGTCATCAGTTTCTCCACGGAGAAACGGACAAACTGGGGCGAATATTTCAGCAGTTGATTACGCAGACCGCTGGGGCCGGTCACTACCGTGCCGTCCCACAATTCGACGGTGGCATCGATGGGCGAGGACACACCGCCAAACTGGCGCGGATGGCCGGCATGGGTGCGGTACTTGCCGTCGGCATTGAAATTTTCCAGGGCAAAACCGATACCGTCCATGATGGCGTGGCAGGTGGCGCAGGGCTCGTTGGCACGATGCAGGGTGAGCTGGTCACGCAGGTTGCTGATGCGGTTCTCGCCGGTTTCTTCCAGTGCAGGTACGTTGGCTGGCGGTGCCGGTGGCGGTGTGCCCAGCAGGTTTTCCAGTACCCAGACACCGCGCTTGACCGGCGAGGTGCGGAAGTTCTCCGCCCAGGTCAGGGCCAGGAAACTGCCTTGGCCGAGAATGCCGCGGCGGTAATCCAGCTCCGGGCCGAGCTCGACACGGCGGAAGTGGGCACCGTAGATATTGGGAATGCCGTAGTGCTTGGCCAGGCGCTCGTTCACAAACGTATAGTCGGCATCCAGCAGGGTCAGGATGCTGCGGTCCTCGCGAATAATGCTTTCAAACAGCAACTCGGTTTCCTGCTTGAAGGCCTGGCGCAGTTCCGCATCCCAGTCGGGAAAGAAAATGCCGTCAGGGGAGGTGGTGGGCAGGTTGCGCAGGTACAGCCACTGCTGGCCGAAGTTCTGCACCAGGGCATCGGCGCGGGGATCATCGAGCATGCGCCTGACCTGGGCTTCCAGTACCGCCGGATCACTGAGGCGGTTGTCGGCAGCCAGGGTAATCAGTTCATCATCGGGAATGCTGCTCCAGAGAAAGAAGGACAGGCGCGAGGCCAGTTCAAGATCAGTGATGCGGTAGATCTCGCCGTCTTCCAGGTCGGCAGGTCCATGTTCGCGGCGCACCAGGAATTCCGGGTCGGCCAGCAGGCGGCGCAGGCCCAGTTCGATGCCCTCGGCAAAGGTGCCGCCGCTGCGGCCCTGCTCGTAGAAACTCATCATGGGCGCAATGTCGGATTCAGTCACCGGGCGACGGAAGGCCTTGCGCGCCAGGGTGGTGAAGATTTGCGTGGCGCATTCGGGTTCCTCATCGGCGTTGGCCGGCGTGCAGACAAAGACTTTCTGCTGGCTGATGGAATCCTGTGACGGCTCGGCATTGAAGGGACCGGAAATTTTCAGCATGCCGATGGCCGGGTGGTAATGGACCTGGGGCAGGTCGTTGTTTTCGATGGACTTGCGGTCGTACTGCTGGATCAGGCCGACGTCCGGGCGGAAGTTGGTGGCCACAAAGGTCGCACCGACCAGGCGGGTACCGGCTTTCACATGCACGGTGGCATCCAGGGAGCCGTCCTGGCCGCCGCCCATGCCGGTGAAGATGCCCACGCCGGTGTAATCAAACAGCTCGACCCGTTCGCCATCAATACTTAACTCCAGTTTCTCACCGGGAATGAAACTGCCCAGGCCGAAATTCTGCATGGAGAAACTGTAGTCGCCGTCCTCGGGAAACACATGCTCCACGGCCATGCCGCCACGGGTGTTCAGGGGCATGCCGGGCAGTTGCACGTTCTGGGAATTGTCGGCGTCCACGATATAGGTCATTTCAGTGGGCGATTCCCAGAAGCCCACGGCCATCTTGGCAATGCGCGCCGCGGCCTTGGTATAGGCTTCCAGCAGGGTGGGGGAAATTGTGAGTGAGCCGGCCTGGTTGTCAAAACCACGCGCGGAAGAATCGGCGGGCAGGTACTGGGACGGGTCGATCTCTATACCCAGCAGTTCTGCGATGGCGTTGGCGTATTCGCTCTGGTTGAGGCGGTGCAGGGTTTTGCTGCCGGGATTGAGTGGGGCGTTGTCATCAATGGAGTCTTCCATCCATTGGGTCAAGGCCAGGTAGGTCTCGGGATCAGGGCGGTCCTGTCCCGGTGGCGGCATCATGCCGGCGCGCAGTTTGCGGATGGCTTTTTCCCATTCCTGCGCGTGGCTGGCCACGGGATCATCAATGATGGTCTCCAGCTCGAAGCTGCCGGCATAATCCTCGAAATTGTGGCAGCCCACGCAATATTCTTCGATGCGATCTTTCTGTTGCTGGTCGATGCGGCTGTTCTGGGCAATAGCGCCCTGGGACAGCATAAGTGCAGTGATGCCAGCGGTAATGAGCGTGCCGTTAAAGACGGACTTGAAAAGAAACATGGCATCCCCCGAAGCCATGGAGCCGGGCTGAACCCGAATCCCCCGGTACGCTGAACGTATCAGGTACCTTATTTATCTTATTATCATGCTTTTAGTGAAAATTACCCTTGAAATGGCCTGAATGCAAACGGTAGTTATTGACCTGCCGGAGATGGCCCTTTGGGCCATTTCCGGCCTACATGGAAGTGTTGTAGGTCGGCATTACCCTCTGGGGCATAAAAGGGCGAAGCCCGTTTGCCGACAGCTTCCCGGGCTTGCTCAATGTCGGCAAACGGCGCCATGCGCCTATGCCGACCTACCGTGAAACTTTCAGGGTGTGGCTTGCGGTGGTGAAATCCACGAGCAGCTCGGCGAAATCTGACCCGTTGTCCCAGCGCAGAATCAACTGGTCATCACCACAGGCCGGCAGGCTGGAGGTGCCGTGGAAAGCGGCGTGGTTGTTGCGCAGGCGGATCAGGTCACACAGCTGTTTCACGATCGGTTTGTCCAGGGCCGTGCTGACTTCGCTTTCACTATAGTAGTGGCGGTTGATATCGCGGCCCACGCTGGTGCTCGCCAGCAATGCCATGTCATTTTCCCCGGCCAGCAGCCCCACGTAGTAGACCTGGGGAATCCCCGGGGTGAAAAACTGGATAGCCCGGGCCAGCAGGTACTTTTTATCGTCGCGGCCCAGGGCGTCATAGTAGGTGCAGTTGACCTGGTACAGGTCCAGGTTGGAGGCGGCTGCGCCGGTGGCCTGGCGGCTCT
>Ga0181583_10001253_pt1 | contig 18825 bp, 20 predicted proteins | sample 071ome_31_FD_132461 | JGI IMG/M metagenome (GOLD analysis project Ga0181583, IMG submission 132461) | Coastal salt marsh microbial communities from the Groves Creek Marsh, Skidaway Island, Georgia - 071405CT metaG (megahit assembly) | ecosystem: Environmental > Aquatic > Marine > Intertidal... | reverse complement strand
GCTTTTTCGTTCCAACCTCACCCTGGTTCTCTAACTCCTTCAGAGCGAAGATTGGAAGGGTTCAAGAGCACAAGCACCATAACCCACAATTTAATCCCTATTGAATTTCGTTTTGATCGTGCGTGCTGCGGGCACCTCCAAAACCCCCTTTGATGCCATGCATATGGTTGCAAATCTCTCCGCTGATCGTGCCGCGTTGAAGTCAGAAAGTCTGAGTAAAAAATGGCTTATCTTGAAGAAAAAGTGGAGTTCATGAGAATCGCCAATCAGGCGTTATGGGAGATTGTCTCGGAAAAGTTTGATATCACCACAAACGAGTTCAAGACCCGGATCCTGGAGGTCGATTTTCGGGATGGCGTTTTGGATGGCAAAGAGACCATGCGGATCTTGGACTGTCCGAATTGCCATCAAAAAGTGAATAGTAAAAGAGCCTTGTGCCTGTATTGTGAGGCACCCCTCCAACTGGGAAATGGTAACATTTTCTGAAACTTTTTGCCCCTTGACCGAATGAAATCTCGTACTCTTAGCAGCAAGCCCAAACGGCCCATGATCCAAGGAAGATAGTCCTTTCTGGCCATAGCTTGGGCACTCGATAAGGTGCTTGGCATAAGGGATTGAGCCGCCATCCAATCGAAGATCGACCGATCGGTTTCTTGTGGAAGGATGAACCCATTGAGTGTTATCCCCTTCAGCAACAAGTTCATCATGCATAGTAGCGAACCCAAAAACACAGACGACGTTTTGTCCTCGGAACAAATCCGTGAATTGCGCTCGGGCATCCAACAGCATTTTGCCGATTCCAATTACGAAGTTACTTTTTTACCGCTGAAAAAGGACACCGTCACCACCACCGACTTTGGGTTTCACCTGAGTCGAAAGTGGAAGGATGGAACCCAATGGATGGTGCCATGCCCCATTTTTTTGAATCTGCAAATGTATGCTCAGCTTCTTCAATCGGGAGAGTTTGCTTTTTTCCTCGAGACCATGGAGGAGATGATGTGGGGGGTCGGTCAATACAACCAAAAGCTTTCGCATATCATTTGTGATTCGATTTTCGGCGGTAAGGAAAAGTCTTGGTTCGAAGGCTACAAATCGAAGTGCATGCCGGCTCTGGACTACTCCTACTTGATTTTGGATGAGGATTTGGACCGACTCCACACCATGGATGAGATCGAGATCTACAACAAACGGCTGAAGGCCTTTTTTGCCGGCATGTTCGGCCTCCAAACAATCAACTTACACAAGCCGACCAAGGAAGAGCATCTCGAGGAAATTGTTTTCGACTGCACCTTGAAGAACAAGCACCTGAAGTATACCTATCGAGAGTTTCTCGGTCAGATGCTGAAAAAGGAATCCTTTCATCAATGGATTGTTCAAGCTCAAGCAGATTGCTGACCCCACAAAGGAGAACCTCCAGAGATTGACCATCCACCAAGTCCCGTGGATGGAAGTGTGCAGCTGAGTGGATGAATTTAGCTTGGCTTTTGCGTAGAAAGTTCCCCATTTTAAGCCCACTCAAACTCCTCCTATGCCAGAAGATACACCAACGAGGCTACCATCGATCCCAAGGCGGAAGGCCTTTCCAATCGCAGCACTCATCCTGTGGTTTATGGCGCTCTTTTCCTCTGGCTGCGGCGGATTCCATCGCGCGTGGAACCAGCAGCAGGTAAGCAACAGCGCCGTGAATCATCGACAGGAAACCTCCATCGCTGGCGCCTGGACGGGGCACTGGGAAAGTACGGCCAATGGACATCATGGGGCTCTTCGCTGCCTGATCACGGCCAAGGAAAACCATCGATACCAAGCCTGGTACCATGCCAAGTATTTGAAATGGTTCAGCTACAGCTACAAGGTAGAGATGGTCGTCGATCCGCTGGACCCTCTTCTCACTTTCCACGGCCAAGCCGACTTGGGCGCCCTGGCTGGAGGTGAGTATCAATACAAAGGGTCAGTCTCCAATCAGGTCTTTCGAGCTACCTATCAGGCTCGTAAGGACCATGGCATCTTTCAAATGGAACGGCCCGGGAAGAAATGATTTGGAGCACCCTCACCTCTATTTTCTTCTTGCTGAAACTCAAGAGACTTCAACTCGAGTATTCGGCACTTGGGTCCACACTGTGAATTGAGTGGTTGCCCTGCATTTCCGAATCCAGCTAGTCTTTGGGAGGTGAATCTATCGGTCAAAAGCGATTATGCAGCCAGAGCGGTGCTTGGGCTCGCAAAGCAGTACCCGAGCGGGAAAGCTGTTCGTGTAGAAGACTTGGCCAAGGATCAGCAGATTCCCCAGAATTACCTGGTCCAGATCCTCATCGAACTCAAGTCCAAGCAAATCGTCAAAAGTGTTCGGGGCAAGGAAGGAGGCTACCTCCTGGACAAGGCACCGGAAGACATTTCTCTTGCCGAGGTCCTGCGTTGCATTCATGGCAATGTGTTCGAGCCGGCAGCTCTTCACAACCAGGCTTGCCCTCAAGCCCTCAAGGATGCCTGGTCCCGCCTTCAGCAAATCCTTGATGCAGCTGCCGAAGACATCCGCTTTCACGAGATCCTCGATGAGGACAATCGCTCAAGGGAAATGTATTACATTTAGGGACTTGTCGCGTCGAAGGCCGCCCTTCACGGGAGCTCACGAATACGCAGCTTGCGAAAGAGGATGGGAGATCCTTCGCTTTCCAGGCATAGATACCCTGTACTTGGGTCACAACCCGTACCTCCTGAAACCTCTTCTCCGTTGACCCAGAGACGCACTTCTCCATTGATGGCCCGAATGTAGTAATGGTTCCATTGGCCATGCCCTTTGGCCAAATGCTTGCGCGGAAAGCTTCGCTGGCCGTTGGGGGAAATCGGCGGAAAGGGCGTCATCTTCACTCTCACAGGAAACACATCGCCGTTGGTGCCAAACCAGTCAGTCTTTCCGCCACTGGCCTTGACACGATCGGTGTAAGCGTGGTCAAGAATCTGCACTTCGATCCCATCAGGAAGCCCCGGCTTTCCCGCTTGGGTCAGACGCTGGATGGACTCCGGGGTAACCCAGACGAAGACCCCTGAGTTACCCGCTGGTTTTTGGTGGCTCCACTCCACTACCATTTCAAAGTTCTCGTAGGTTTGAGTCGTGCGGAGCACGCTCAGAGGCTGCCCTGTGCAATGCAGCACCCCCTCTTTCCAGGACCACGTGTCCGACGCACTATTGACATCAGCAAAGTCTTCAGCACCCAGAGCTCGCCACCCCGGTTGGGTGTCATCGATGAATGGTTTGATTGCAGGATCCTGTGCGACGAGGCTCATCATTCCAGCGAAGGTCATCAGTAGCCCAGCCCATCTTTTTGTTTTTGGATAGTATTTCATGAATCAATAGGTTTTTTTGAGGAGCCAGCGGGCTATGGATGCCAACGCATGTGCAAGGCGTGAAAACCAACTGCGCGCCGGTAAGGTTCTTCCTCTTCCAAAGCAGGCACTGCTTCCAGAATATCCAAGGAGGTAATCCTTTGGACACAGGCCTCCAGCAATGAGCGAATCACCAGTCTGGCGTGAGCAGCTCCAATGCACAAATGATGCCCGAAACCAAAAGCGACATGGGGATTGGGCTTGCGATCCAATTGCACTTCCTCTGGGTCATGGAAAACTTCGGGATCATAATTGGCAGCAGCCCAGCAGATGGAGACACGACCTCCGGCAGGGACCCTCTGTCCATGGACCTCCGTTTCCACAGGACAGACCCTGCCAATATGGGTCAAGGGTGTGATCGCGCGAAATAACTCTTCGGTCGCGTGCGTAATTCTTGAAACGTCCTCCTTCAGGAAAGCAAGGCTTTCGGGTTGGCTGGCGAGATAGTGAAGGGTGGAGGAGATACTGTGGATCACCGTATCTCTTCCACCAGCAAAGGTCAGGTTGGCAAACCCCAGTTGTTCTTCCCGTGTCAACGTGCGCCCATCGATTTTGGCTCGAACCAGGGCTCCAAAAAAACTCTCATCCAAAGGGTCTGTCATTGCCTCGTCCAACTTTCGGTTCAGATAAGCCTCCAGACCGGCTCCCCGCTGAGCACCGTCCTTCCCATCCTTGAAAACGTGGGTTCCCCACTGAATCCATACCTGAGCCTCTTCTTCTGGCATGGCCAGCAAGTAAGTCATCGCGCGCGATTGAATCGGCAAAGCAAAGGCGCGAACCACTTCCACCGACTCCTGAGCCAACGCCCACTCCACCATTTCTCCCACCAATTGACCCACCTGACACATCATTTGCGGCGATTTGGGGCGCTGGAAGAAAGGATCCATGATCTTGCGGTAGACGCCATGTTCCGGTGGGTCGGTCTCTACCGGAAGCTGACGAATGGATCGGACTTCCTCCTCCGAGGGAATGGGAACCCTGAAGGGGGCATCCGAACTGAAGCGTTGCCAATCTCGGGCTGCCTGACGTACATCGGCGTGCCTTAGGATCATGGGCAATGTCTCGCCCTGAAAGTTGCCATTCAGCACTTTGGATTGGCTTCGGCATGCCTTGAAGGCGTCGGGTTGTTCGTTGAGAGGGCCAGCCATGGTGAGGAGACCATCGTCTTTGGCTCTCTCACAGCTGTCAACCGGATTCATTCCCTTTCACGGTTCAATTTCCAGTTGCACTACCTGCCCCTGGTTCATCACCAGATGGACCGAAAAAGGACGACAACAATTTTCGCAGTCTGTCACAAGATGCACCGAACCCTCCCACTGATCTGGCCAAACCATCGATTCACATCCGCAAAAAGGACAGGCACATGACTCAGCTTCCATGGCAAGACCTTAAAGCACGCAGACTGAGTTGCCAAATCAGCGGTGGTCAGAAAGCCAGAGGCGCTGGTTGATGGATTGAAGAGGGTCCGACATTGACGGGTGAGCGAGGTCTTGATAACCATGTTTGGCCTAAAGATGGATCCAACCCACTCAAGGCATCCAGAGACTTCCCGATGAAAAAAAAGAAAGTTGCCAAAAAACCTGCCTACCGTCGCGTCCTCATCAAAATGAGTGGTGAGGTCATGGGTGGTGAACAGGGCTATGGCATTTGTCCGGAGGCAGTGCATGGCCTTGCCGATCAAATCGTTGCCGTTCACAAGCTGGGAGTGGATGTGGCAGTGGTCATTGGTGGCGGAAACATATTTCGAGGTCTCCAAGGGAGCCAGAAGGGCATTGAACGCGCCACAGGAGATTACATGGGCATGTTGGCCACTGTGATCAACTCACTGGCCATGCAGGACGCGCTCGAAAAAAAAGGTGTCGACACACGCGTCCAGACGGCAATCTCCACCGAGGCGGTCGCCGAGCCTTTCATTCGTCGCAAGGCGATGAGACACATGGAACTTGGGCGTGTTGTCATCTTCGGAGGTGGCACTGGCAATCCCTTCTTCTCCACCGACACGGCGGCAGCACTAAGAGCCAACGAGATCGGTGCAGAAGTCATCCTCAAGGCAACCAAAGTGGATGGTATCTATAACAAGGATCCGATGAAATATGCCCGCGCTGTCAAATACGAACGCATCCAATATCAAGAAGCACTGGCAAAGCGGCTCAAGGTCATGGATTCCACTGCCTTTTCCTTGTGCTTGGACAATGAGATGCCCATTATCGTGTTCGATATCTTCAAGCCCAACAACCTGAAGAAAGTCGTCATGGGTCAGAAAGTAGGCACTTTGGTGTGCTCTTGACCCTCAAACACGAATCAAAATTCATTCAACCTTTCACAAAACATAATTTTATGCCCGTTGATGACATTTTACTGATGGCCGAAGACAAGATGCAGAAAACTGAGGAAGTCGTCGTGCGCGATTTCACCGGGGTGCGCACCGGCAAGGCCTCTCCAGCATTGGTGGAAAACGTTCAAGTGGATGTCTACGGCTCCATGATGCGACTCAAGGAAGTCGCAGGGATCACCACCCCTGAATCCAGAACCCTGGTGATTCAACCATGGGATGCTTCCACCGTTGGGCCGATCGAAAAAGGCATTCAAAAAGCCAATCTTGGCCTCAATCCAGCAGTGGACGGAAAAATCATTCGTATCAGCATGCCTGAGCTGAGTGAAGAGCGACGCATCGAATTTACCAAGATCGTCAAGAAAATGACTGAGGATGGACGAGTGGCCATTCGCCACGTACGTCGTGAAGCCATGGACGCCATCAAAAAAGACGTGAAGTCAGGCGTCATCACCGAAGACGAAGGGTCCAGCGCCGAAAAAGAGGTCCAGAACTTAACAGACAAATACATTGCTCACCTGGACGCTCACCTGGAAAAAAAGGAGAAGGAAATCCTGACAGTGTAGAGCAGTTCACAAGCTCGGATAATGTGCCGGGTTTTTCATTCAGATCATACCTCTCATCCTATTTGGGAGGATAGGTTTCCAGATAGCGTTCGCTTTCCTTTCCATGCTAACCCTTCAGCGCCTGAGCAAGGCATTCGGAGAAAAGGTTCTCTTTGAGCAGATTAGCCTCCAGATTAATGAGGGCGATCGCCTGGCGCTCATTGGGCCCAATGGGGCAGGAAAGACGACTCTTTTTTCGATCCTTCTAGGGGTCATGGAGCCCGATGAGGGATCGGTGCAGGTTCAACGTAACCGCACCATAGGTTACCTGCCTCAGGAAACGGCCAACATCCCTCAAACCAGCGTCCTGGAACTCGCCATGGATGTGCACCCGGAGATGGCTGATTTGCGACGCAGGCTGGCAGGAGAAATGGATGACGAGAGCGATCATGGTGCCGCCTATGCCCGCTATGAGGAACTGGGTGGACACGCCATCGAAGTCAAGGCGAAGAAGATACTTAGCGGTTTAAGCTTCAGGGAATCGGATTTTCAGCGCTCCTTGCACACCCTCAGTGGAGGGTGGATCATGCGCGCCCACTTGGCCCGCCTCCTGGTCATGGAGCCCGATCTGTTGATGCTGGATGAGCCCACCAACCATCTCGATCTGCATTCGGTTCTCTGGTTCCAGCAATACCTCAGTCAATACCCCGGTGCCCTTCTCTTCATCTCTCACGATCGAGCCTTCCTCAACCGGCTGGCTGACTCCACCATCGAGCTTAGGGGAGGCAAGCTCACTCGCTATCGAGGTAATTACGACGATTATCTCAAGCTCAAGGAAGAAGCTCTGGAACAACAGAGAGCCGCTTACAAAAATCAACAGCGAGAAATCGAACGTTTGACCCGTTTTGTCGAACGTTTTCGCTCGAAGGCTACCAAGGCTTCTCAAGCTCAGGCCAAACTCAAACAGTTGGAGAAAATGGAGCGCATCCAGGCTCCAGAAGAAGCAGCAGGCGGGTTCAAATTTCAGTTTCCTCAGCCCAAGCGAAGCGGCCAGCGCGTGATTCGACTGGAGGAAGTCCATCACAGCTACGGAGAGCTCACGGTATACCAGGGGTTGGATTTCACTGCCGAACGGGGCCAGCGACTGGTCTTGGTCGGCCCCAATGGTGCTGGCAAATCCACCCTGCTTAAACTGCTTGCGGGGGTGCTCCCTGTCCAAAAAGGTTGTCGTGAGTTGGGACATGAAGTGCAGGAAGGCTATTTTTCTCAGCAGCGCATCGAAGTTCTTCAACCCGAACGTACCTTGGTCGAAGAAGCCCTGGATACCCAACAGGCCATCACCGAACAACATGCTCGCACCATCCTGGGATCCTTCCTTTTCCGAGGGGATGACGTTTACAAAAAGGTGAAGGTGCTCAGCGGAGGGGAAAAGTCACGACTGGCACTCATCAAGCTTCTCCTCAATCCACCCAATCTCCTGCTGATGGATGAGCCGACCACCCACCTGGACATGATGGGGATTGAGGCACTGATCAACGCCCTGAAGCAATACACCGGCACCCTCATCTTCATCAGTCATGACGTCCATTTCATACGATCAGTCGCCGAACGCGTCATCCATGTCGAGCATGGTCACTTGCAGTACTATCATGGGGATTATGACTATTATTTAAGCAAGCGAGACGAAACCTTGATGGCGACCAGTGGCGCGCAAGGAGCCAAGACCAGCCTTTCCCCCACGGCCGCTTCGGCGCCCAAGGCCCTTTCCTCAAAAGAACGGCGACGCATCGAAGCCGAAGAACGCAAAAGACGCTCAGTCTTGGTCAAGGCTGCCAAAGGCAAGGTAGAGAAAGCAGAGCAGCAAATTCAGGAACTGGAAACCCAACAACAAGCCCTGACCGACGAACTGGAACAACCGGAGACCTATGCCAATGGCCCGCGCATTGTGGAAATCAACCAGGAGCTGACCATGATCGCGTCCTGCCTGGAAACAGCCATGTCCGTGTGGGAGCAGGCCCAGGAGGCCTTGCAGCAAGTTCAGGATGATCAGGATTCTTCCAAAGATGGGGCGATTTGACCGTCGCTAAGCCTCAGGATGCGGTCGGTCTGACGAGCCATCTGAGGATCATGCGTGGCCATGATGAGCGTCAATCGACAGGCCTGTTTGAGCTCCAGAAGCAATGTCATGATTCCGGCCCCAGTTTCTGAATCCAGATTTCCGGTGGGTTCGTCAGCAAGTAACAGGACGGGGTCATTCATCAGCGCACGAGCAATCGCAACCCGTTGCTGCTCACCCCCAGACAATTCATAAGGCCGGTGATCCATGCGGTGTGCCAAGCCCACAGTATCCAACCACTTGCGTGCCGCCGTTTCCGCCCCGGGGATCGATCGACGAGCAATGCGTGCAGGCAAAGCGACGTTTTCCAGAGCACTGAGCTCCGGAAACAAATGATAGGCTTGAAAAACAAAACCAATTGACTGGTTCCTGAAACGGGAAAGAGCCACACCCGCCATCGCCGTAAGATCCTGCCCCTGAACTTGCAAGTTTCCTCCGTCGGGCTGATCCAGCCCACCGAGAAGGTGCAGCAGTGTGCTTTTCCCCGAGCCCGATGCACCGACGATGCTGAGAAACTCACCGGTCAATACCTCTAGATCCACCCCCTTGAGCACCTCGATGAGCTTTCTGCCCACAGTGTAGCGCTTCCGTAATCCGGAGGCATTCAGCAGGACCGATGCGGGTTGTGGTGCGTGCTCAGTCATGCCGCAGGGCCTCCACTGGCTGCAATCGGCCAGCATTGATGGCGGGGAACACGCCTGCCAGGACGCAGATCACCAGGCTTCCACCGCAGATCACCCACAAATCGGTTGGGTCGACCACGGCAGGCAGCTGTGCAAACCCATAGATGTCGGCGGGAAAGAGAGAGAAATCGAGAGTCCGGTTCATGAAGGCCAGGAAATCATTACGATAACGAACGGCCTGCAAACCCATGAAAAGGCCAATCGCTACACCAAAGATGCCCACGACCACACTCTGACTGATGAACACCATCACGACTTGACGCGAGGAAGCGCCCAGGGCCTTGAGCATGCCGATCTCTCGTGTTTTCTGAACGACAAAGGTAATCATCGAACTGGTGATCCCAAAGGCAGCGACGAGCACAATGAAAAAGAGTAAGAAACGAATCATGTTTTTCTCGACCACCAGGGCGTTGAAAATGGTTTCGTTGCGCTCAAGCCAGGTCATGACGTGGTAATCCGACCCCATGATCTGTTGAAGCGACTCCTTGACCTTCGAGGCCATTTCAGGGTCTTCCAGCATGACGTGCAGGCCATGCACTTCGTCCCCGAGATTGAAGAGATCCTGGGCATCATAAAGCGAGCAGACCATGCCATTGGCATTGTATTCGTAGTAGCCAATGTCAAACACCCCACCAATCAAGTAATCCGCGGCCAGAGGAGCGGCATCACGCTGATCCGCATCCTCCTTGAGGACTTGACGTACTTCCTGAAGAAGACTGATGGAATAGAGGGCCAGAGGGTCCTCCACACTCAAGGAGAGGCGTCGCGCCAACTCCGAACCCACCAGTAAACCATTTTCGTCCAAGGATTCAAAATGCCCGGAAATCATGCTCTGCTTGATATCACTGACCTGGTCCGTCGTCTCGGGGTCCACCCCCCTTAGAAAAGGAGCCGCAATCCGAGAGTAGGCATCTCCTTGTTGCGTTTCGATCACGATAGGTCCCTCAATGAAAGGCGAAACACCTGTGACATGCGGCTGCTGGCGGACCAGGGAGGCCAAAGAGCGGTAATCCTTCATGGGTTTGCCGTATGGGCGCACCACCAGATGCGATTCAAACCCAATGATGCGGTCCCGCAGCTGCAGATCAAAGCCTGTCATCACACTGATGACCACAATCAACACAGCCACCCCAAGCACCACCCCGATGATGGAAATCAGGGTAATGATGGAAACAAATGTTCGCCTGGGTCTCAAGTAACGCAGAGCAAACAAAAGTTCGAAGGGCAGTCGATTCATGATTCCAGTGATCTTCTTGCGAGCACAGCGGCCCGGTGGGCGAAAGTATACACACCCCAAAGGGTCGCCACCAAGCCCGTTGTCAAGGGACCGTGCAGCGATATCGTATCCCCTCAATTCTATTTGGAAGACAGGTTGAAAGGTTTGCAATCGAGCCTATTTGGGCCATGGTGGAATGGTGATGAAGAATGAAGACAAGAAAAAGGACATGCCCAGCCCAGAAGAATTTCAGAAGCAACTTTCTGATTTCATGAAGGAGCATTTTTCAGGGTTCCCTCTTTCAGGATTTGGCCCTACGGGAAAAAATCAATCTAGTGCTGCCCCCCCAGAAGAAAGCAAGGAACGCAGTATTGAAGATTTGAAGTCCTTTGAGTATCGGCCTAAGGATGTCAAAGCCTATCTGGATCGCTTTGTCATCAAGCAGGACGAGGCCAAAAAGGTCCTCAGCGTGGCACTGTGCGACCACTACCACCATGTCCGACTGGCTCTGGAGGGCAAGGAAGCCCCCAACTATGCCAAGCAGAACATCATTCTCATAGGCCCGACAGGAGTGGGAAAAACCTATCTCATCCGCAGTGTGGCCGACTTGATCGGAGTACCCTTCGTGAAGGCTGATGCGACTAAATTCTCCGAGACTGGCTATGTCGGCTCCGATGTGGAGGACCTGGTGCGAGAACTCTATCGACGATCGGATAATGACGTTCAGCGGGCACAGTTCGGCATCGTTTACCTGGACGAGGTCGACAAAATTGCCATGGCGCGCAACGAGGCAGGTTCGCGCGACGTCAGCGGGCGGGGGGTTCAAACCAACCTACTCAAGCTCATGGAAGAAACCGACGTGTCCATTCGCTCGCCTCAGGACATGGCGAGCCAGATCCAGGCCATGATGGAAGCGCAACGTGGCAAAAAGTCCTCCTCCTCCATCAACACCAAGCATATTCTATTCATCGTCAGTGGAGCCTTCGATGGCCTCGAATCCATCATCCAGCGGAGGATCAATGAGGCCACCATCGGCTTTGCCGCTTCGCGACAGGAAAGCCTCGATGAAGATGCCATCCTGGCATCCGTTCAAACCAAGGATCTCATTGAATACGGATTTGAGCCAGAATTTGTGGGTCGACTTCCCGTCCGGGTGGTTTGCCACTCCTTGGGCCAGGAGGACCTCTATCACATTTTGCAGGGTTCGGAAGGGAGCATCATTCGGCAGTATGAGCAGGACTTCGCTGCCTACGGCATCGATATACTCTACAAGACCGACGGTTTGAAACGAATTGCTGCCATGGCTGCCGAGGAAAAGACCGGAGCACGAGGACTGATGACAGTGTGTGAACGGATTTTCCGACATTTCAAATACGAACTGCCCAGCTCGGAAGTGAAACGTTTCGAGGTCAACCAAGCGGTGGTGGATGCCCCCTCGAAGGAACTCAAAAAGTTACTGGCGACTCAGTCCGAACGAGCCCGGGAGATGAGCTTGGACATTCTTCGAGAAATCACGACGCGGTTTCATGATTCCCACGGCATCGCACTGGCGTTGGAGCCCGAGGCATGCGACCATTTGATCGAACTGGCATTATCCAAATCGCTTTCAGTTCGTGAGATCTGGCAGGATCGCTTCAAGGACTATCAGTTCGGGTTGAAACTCATCGCCAAAAATACCGGACAGAAACGGTTCGTCATTGATCGTAAGGCTGCCGAAAACCCTGACAAACAGCTCAGTGATTGGGTCGTGGCCAGTTATCGTGATCAGGAGGCTTCCGCCGATCATCCAACACCCGAGCCTACGCCAGAGTCGCCTCAAGGGGATGTCCAACCTCCCAAAACGCCTTGATGTTACGTGAGGCCTGCCACAGGGCAAGACAGCCGCTGGCAGTGGAGGGGTCATTGAGAAAAACGGCACCCGACATCAACCGACCTCGCTCATCCGTGACCACAGGCAAAGCCTTTTCGATAGACCGACTCCACGCATCGAAGGAACCATGTCCATGACGTTCCAAATCGCGTTGGTTCAGGATTTGCAAGTATCCAGCTGAACCCGGGGCATGGTGGCGGCCCACTTCAATGGACAATCTACCCATGGTATAGCGCGGATTGATTTCAATCACCGGCTTGAGTCGAGGTCGACCATCGCCACCTCGGAAAATGGCCGCATCCACTCCAACCGGCCCGAGGTAGCCAGCTTGTTTCAAATGGGGGAACAAAAAATCTTTCAGGTCATGGAAAAGGCGTCTCAATCTTTCGGGCTCTCCCTCATGGGCAAACTTAGCAAGCTCTTTGGGCATGGCTCGCATGAACGAAGGCATCCAAAGACTCCCTCGGTAGTGCCCCCGATCATCCACTTTGAGGTGGCTCCATCCAATCCACCGTATGGCACCAGGTTCGACCTGCCAATGAACGGAAAAATCCATCATGCGGTCCAACCAGGGTTCCACCAATAGTGCGCCTTCACGCCGCAAGGCGTTGGCAATCCAACCCATCTGACGCTCACTGATTTTCGGCTCCCAGCACCGCAGCATGTTGCCGCCTGCTGAACCATAAAGCGACTTGACCACAACTCGCGGATATCCTTTTTGCCGAAGGCACTCGATATGGCTCAAGACCCCGGCTTCGGAATCGCAACTCTGACCGATGGCATCTTCTGCAATCAACCATTGGCCATCGGATCTCGAACGCAGGAAGGCTCTCAGCTGATCAGCTGCCCAATCTTTCGCAAAGAGAGGGCGAATGCTCTCATACCAGGCCTCCCCTACCGGAGGGCAAGCCTGCGTCAGCTGAGCCATCAAGGGCTTCATCACCTGGTAACCGCAGGGCGACCAGGCCCAGGGGCAAAGGGCACCCACCTTGCGGCGCCGTAGTTCCGAAGCTTCCTCCAACCCCTTTTCTGAGACGCATTCGGTTTGAGGAAGAGCAAACCCAGAATCCTTGAGTTTTGTAAGGTAAGCAATGCGCTGAGGGCGCCGAACCAGCACGACATCATCCGAACGGCATAGAAACAGAGGAAGGGTCTCCAAATCTTCTTGAATGCTTTTCTGCTGGCGATTGGGAGTGAACCCCGGACCCGCCATCATAAACTGTTCAGCATAGGGATTGAATAGGTGAATCCGGGGTGTTCGCCCCTTGCTTTTGGAATACACGTAGAGACGCTGGATGAAATCCGCATCCAGGCCTACTTGCTGACGCGCCTTGAGGTTGAAGGGTGCCGCCTTGGCCCTCTGCGGAGACATGGGAAACTCCAGCTGCTTTTCATAGGCCTGCCAATCGGTGAGCTTGGGGTCCTTCCAGCGACGAAACCACTTCAGTCCGTATCCCACGTGTGCCAGCTCATCGCGGTAGATCTTCTCCATCAAGGCTTGCGAAGCTCGGTCTCCAATGAGACCAAAGCGTTGAGCAAAATAAGCCGAAAAATCCAGGTTGGCTTGTTCGAAGGTGAGGGAAAGGCGGCTGACATAGTCCATGGGGGTCGACATGGGTGCAATCATCTTCCAGAAGTATCCGTTGACTGGGAATTGCCCAAACACCATGCCCATGTCAGCAAGCCGACGGAGATACATCCGCGTATGCTCTTGCTCATCTTTGAGCGTTTTAAGAATCCCGCGGCGGAAAGCCTTGGGCGCTTCTGGAAATTTCAAAAGAACCAAAGCCATTAGTTCGGTTGCCAGAAGTTCATGATTGGCAAAAAAATGAAGCACCCGCCCTCGAGTTTCATCCTTTTCCAGGGTATGCAGGGCGGGAAACGAGGTATCGCCCTGATGATCCTTGAATTGCAGAACCTGGTTTCGTTCAGGGCTCAGATCGTGAAGTATCGGCTTTCCCGGGTTTTCGTCCGTCACTTTGTCGGGACACGTCAGTTTGACCTCCAGATCGGGATGCAGCAGGATGCGCTCTGCCAAGGCTCTCAATTCCATAAGCCGTCCTTTGGATCCATCAGGTCATCAAAAGGCGGACACCAGCCACCGCCGAAAAAAGATAAAGCAAGCATTCAAAAGCCTTCTGCGGGATACGATCGATCAGTCGCTTGCCCAAATAGATGCCAGCGAAGATACCCGGAAGCAAGGTCAAGTCCAGCAAGAGGGAGTGGGCATGGATGATTTGAAGATCCGTCATGAAAGGTAATTTGATCACATTGATAAGAAGAAAGCATCGTGCCCCAATGCCAAGAAAACGCTCCTTGGGCATTTGATGCACCAAGGCATAGATGGCGTAGACAGGGCCTGCAGCGTTGGCCAGCATGGTCGACACCCCAATGACCCATCCGGAGACCCAACGAAACCAGGTGGAATCAGGTAATCGCTTGAGGAAGGCCTGTTGATAGGTGCGAACAATTTGGAGACCTAACATGAGGAGAATAATCCAACCGATGGACCGTCGAGCCATGAGGTTGTCCATCGCCGAAAGCACCCCATAGCCCACAAGGATCCCCACGCAGCTGGGCAGAAGAATAGGCCAGACCTGAGACCATTTGGCGTAACGCCTGAACATGGGGTACACCGTCACGTCGCACACAATCAGAAGCGGAAGGATCAGTCCCACCGATTCCTTGGCACCGAAAAGCTCGGCCATGATGAGGACATTCACCAGGGCAAGACCTGGAAACCCTGTCTTGGAGAAACCAAGACTGAAGGCCCCCAGCAATGCCAGAGACCAATGGGACCAGCTAAGTGTCGACAACTCCATAAAGACCCATGCTGCAGGCCTAGATGTGACGTGAATCACCGTGATCTTTTTCGGTGTAGCCGCTCTCCTGACGCTGGAAGTTCACTTCATTCTTCTTCACGTAAGCGGCATAAACATCATCCGCACTCATCCCCAGCACCTGGGCAAGACTGATGAGGAAGTGAAAAAGGTCCACGACTTCCACACGGGCATTCTGCTCATCAAAAGTCTGATATTTGGCCCACCACTTCCAAGGAACACTGTCGGTCAATTCAGCCAATTCCTGCCCCATGGCGCGGGCGTAGTTGAGCACCCATTGCGTTTTCTGTGCCTCATCCATCGACTCGGTTTCTACACCAATGCGCTGATTCAAAGCTTTTTGCATGTCAAAGAGGGCTCGCAGTTGATCCTTATCCATCCCTCCACCATACGATCGGTGCCCGAGGCATGACAATGGCAAATCCCCAACGGCAATCCACGTTCATGAATGTTTATAGGGGTCACAAAGCTGCTTTTTCGCTGGGAAAGTCTCTGACCATGAGGTATGTCCAGTCGCATGCTCGCACGACGCGTCATCCCCTGCCTCGATGTCCATGACGGCCAAGTCACTCGAGGCGTTCAATTTGGCAGAGCCGAAGCAGGAGAACTGAAAAATGTCGGAGATCCTGTGGAGCTAGCCATGCGCTACAATGAACAAGGGGCCGATGAAATGGTTTTCTTCGACATCACTGCCAGTGCACATGCCCGGGCATCCATGGCAGATGTGATTCAACGGGCGGCAGACTGTTGCTTCATGCCATTGACCGTGGGAGGCGGGATTCGAACCGTTGAGGACATGTCCATCATGCTCAAAGCCGGGGCGGACAAAGTCAGCATCAACTCGGCTGCCATTGCCACGCCCGATTTGATTCACCAAGGCGCCAAAAAATTTGGCAGTCAATGCATTGTGGTTTCCATTGACGCCAAAAAGGTCGAAACCGATCGCTGGGAGGTATTTTCCCACGGAGGACGCAAGGCAACCCAGATGGAGGCGCTGGACTGGGCCATTCGAGCAGTGGAACTAGGTGCTGGAGAAATTGTTCTCAACAGCATCGATGCCGATGGCACCAAGGCAGGCTACGATCTTGAAATCACCCGTCGCATCAGCGAGGCCACTTCGGTTCCGGTGGTTGCCAGCGGGGGCGCAGGAAATCTCGACCACATGGCAGAGGTTCTGGAGCATGGAAAAGCCGATGCGGTTTTAGCAGCCAGCATCTTTCACTTTGGAGAATTCACTGTGGAGGAGGTCAAGCAGCATCTGCACCAAAAAGGGATCCCGGTGCGATTAAAGGCATCGGCTGCCTGAAACAGGTGTGGAGCACTCTCCTACAAGCCGAGCTGTTCTCTCAAAAAGAGGGGGCGATCGGTGGTGATGCCATCCACTCCCGCTTTTATGACACGACGAGCATCTGCTATCTCATTGACCGTGTAAACGTGCACTTCCAGCCCTTTCTCATGGGCTGCAGCCACAAACTGAGCTGAGACAGGGCCACTGTGAGACACATCCACTCCATCCACCTTAGCTTCCAGGGCACGCTCCAGAACCTTCGCGGCACTGGGCTCCCATGTTCCGGAAGTTTTGTCCTGTTTGAACCCTGAGAGCCAATAGCACGCAGAGGAAGGAAAAATCATTTTGGTCTGACGGATTGTTTCCCAATCAAAGGCAATAAAAACGGTTTGCTGAGCCAAAAGCCCTGAATCATGGACCACTTGCTTGAGGTAAGGAAGCACTTCCTTGGGACACTTGATTTCAATAAAGATCTGCTTGCCATCCGGTACATGCTGGAGCACTTCCTCTAGCAAGGGCAAGGGTTCCCCTTGGTAGGCTGGGCTTTTCCAGGATCCCACCTCGAGATCTTTCAAAGAAGCATAGTCGTTGGCAGCGATTGATAAATCCACACCTGCAGTCCGCTTGGTGGATTTGTCGTGGATGACCACAATCTGATGGTCCCGCGTCATGTGGATGTCCACTTCGGTGGCATCCGCGCGCTTGGTCCAGGCCAGTTTGACCGAGGCTACGGTATTCTCAGGCGCCTCGTAGGAGGCGCCACGATGCGCTACCAGAAGGGGGACCTCCGTAGCCTTGGATTGTGCGTGGACCATCATCGTTGTCAAAAGCATCCAGAGTAGCCCCACTCGGGACCTGCTTTGCCTAAGATCCTGAATGAGAAATCGGGGGAATGAACTTTTTGCAGGCATGCTGAGGTGGATCATCCTTCAAGCTGCTCGATCCATCAATCCCTTTGATGCTTTCTTCGCTCGCCACCACTGAGGCCCAAAAATTCCATCCATATTAAGGCTGGGGCAATTTTTTGATGAGGCCATGCTTCTGTGTTACATTGAGAGGTTCTGTAATTTTTGAGGATTTCATCATGCTCTCAATGCTAGCTGCTGCCAATCAAATCGAGTTTGTTTACGTCTGGAGTGAAGCTCGTCCGGAGGGTAAAGACATCATCATCGTACTGGTGCTCTTTTCCATCTTTGCCTGGTCGGTGATGGCCTCAAAAGCGATTCAAATTCGGCGAGCCAGAAAGCTCAACGCAGCCTTCGATCAGGCGTTTCGCGAACAAGAGAATTTGACCGAACTCTACCACCGCAAGATCCCAGTCGATGGCTGCCCCCTATTTAGCATTTATGAGATGGGAAATCATGAACTGGCAATCTGTCAAAAGCGCCATGAAAGCAAAGGTGGGCCTGCACAGATGATTTCCCTCAAATCCATGGAGCATGTTAAGAGGGCCCTTGAGCGAGGCGTGGCACAGGAAGCCCTGAGGCTGGAATCTGGGCTGATATTGCTTGCCATTGCGGTCAGCGGTGCTCCCTTTCTCGGCCTCCTTGGAACCGTTTGGGGTGTCATGAGCGCCTTTGCGCAAGTGGCAAGTCAACAAAACGCGCAATTAACGACCATCGCCCCCGGCGTGGCTGGGGCTCTGGTTACCACCGTCGCTGGCCTCCTTGTCGCAATTCCATCGATGTTTGGCTACAACTGGCTGGTGCACAACATGCGGGTATTGAGCGTCGAGATGGACAACTTTGCTCAGGAATTGGCATCCAAAATCGAAACTGACTTCATTCCCGAAGATGACTGAGACCACCTCTAGCAACCTGCATGCACTTTTGTTGACTTCACTTGGCAGCCATCGATGAGACGCCATTCCCAAAAGACCGCTTTGGTGACACTGAGTGATATCAACATCACTCCGCTTCTCGATTTGGCTTTTGTGCTGTTGATCATCTTCATGATCACCACCCCGCTGATGGAACAAGGCCTGCGCCTGGAATTGCCCAAAAGCCAGGTGACGGACGCGTCACCAGAAAAAAACGATCTGAAAATGGTAGAAGTCGATCCTTCAGGAAATTATTTTCTGGAAACGCAACCTGTTTCCCTTTCGACTTTGCAGGAGGCACTGGCTGCCGCGTTCGAGCAAAACCCGGACCTGGTATTGGTCATTCGGGGAGACCTTGGACCCACTTGGGGCAACATCTATGCTGTCCTAGACGGGGCCAAGAAACTGGGCATGCAGAATATTTACTTTCGACACGAAATGAAGAATCCGTGATGGAGCCATTGCAAAAAAAATACCTGCTTGCTTCCAGTGGCCTGCACCTGTTGCTTTTGACCCTTCTGTTATTTGGTTCTGGTTTCCTGCCAGACCGAAAAGAGGAGGATCCGTTGATCCCCTTTCGAATGATGCCTACATCGGTGCTGGAATCGCTGATGAATGATCCGGCCGATGTCGCAAGCCCCCAGCCTGAACCAAGGCCTGAACCAAGGCCTGAACCAAGGCCTGAACCAAGGCCTGAACCAAGGCCTGAACCAAAGCCTGAGCCAAAGCCTGAGC
>Ga0181583_10001246_pt1 | contig 18840 bp, 20 predicted proteins | sample 071ome_31_FD_132461 | JGI IMG/M metagenome (GOLD analysis project Ga0181583, IMG submission 132461) | Coastal salt marsh microbial communities from the Groves Creek Marsh, Skidaway Island, Georgia - 071405CT metaG (megahit assembly) | ecosystem: Environmental > Aquatic > Marine > Intertidal... | reverse complement strand
TTGTCGGCGTCGGGGGGGTTGGGCACCCTCCGGCGCTGCAGGTTCACGCCGTCGACGACCACGAGGGGCTTGACCTTGTCGTGGACGATCTTCTTCACCTGCCCGACCTTCCCCTTGTCCCTCCCCGCCAGCACGACCACCTGCGAGCCAGGGGAGCGCCGCGACGGCCCTCGTTCAGTGACGCCGGGTCCTCTCGGGCGCGCGATTCGCCGCGACGTGACGCGTAGCGGGCGCAGTGGCCATGTCCCCGAGCAAGACGACCCGGAAATCGCGCGAAGTAGACGCCGGCGTCCCCATCGGCCGACCTCCCGGCCCGGCATCGCCGATGGTGCCGCACCTCATCGAACTTCCTGATTTTCCACCTCCTGAATCCCTCCGCCGCACGCTTCACGTGGTCCTTGGAAACCCGCTTCCCCATACCTCAACCAAATGCTGCCCACGCGACCCGCATGCGGGGCAACCTAACCCATCGGGGCCTCCGCCGGGCGCCGCTTCTCGTCGGGCTTGTCTCCCAGTCTTCCCCGCTTTCCCCGCCGGGAAGGAGGCGCCGATGCTCCCCACACGGCTTCATCGCGCACGCCGCGGACCGGTGGTCCGCTCATATCCCCTCTATCATCTCCGTGATCCACCTGCCATGCTGCTGAGCCGCACGACGGCGAGAATAGGGCAGGGCCTCAGCCGGAATGCCCTGGCCCGAGCCCTAGGCCTGAGAGGCCTCCCGGGGGCGTCCAGAAGGCTCGGTGGGACGGAACTCGGGTCTCGCGCCCGGTCACCCGCGACAGAGACACTGTCGGTGACTCCTCTGCTCGCTAGCTGCCTCCACAAGAGGCGCACGCGGCTGGTGCCCTCGGCGCCCTTCTCCGTGAGTCCTCCCCCCTCCCCTGGGCGGGCCCGCCAGCGCTTGCGCCTGCCCGTCCCCGCCACGAGCCCGCAAGCCGGCCCGCCCGCCCTATCGCCTTTCGGACCCCGCCCCGTCTCGGCCCCTCCCCGCGCAGGGGCAGGCCCCCCGCGGCCGCCGCCCGGCGCCCGGTCCCCCCGCCGCGTCCGCGGGGCTCGACTCGGGAGACGGCTGGGAGGCGGAGGACGGGCCGGAGGTCTCCGTGGGCGTGTCCTGCGAGGGCTCCCCCACGGGCATGGACGCCGCCGCCACCGAGGCCCTGGCGGCCCAGGTGGAGGAGGACGCCGCCGCTCTCCTGTCGGCGGCGCTCGCGTGGGGGCCAGAGCTCTTCGACTTCGAGTCCGACCTCTACGACTCGGACTCGGACTCGGACGGCTCCGACTCGGACGGCTCGGGCGAGGAGGGGTCCGGGACGGCCGCGGGCCCCGGCGGGCAGGGGGACGAGGGGCCGGCGGAGTGGGACGCGGACGAGGGGGAGGACGGGTGGGCGGGGGAGGGGCCGGCCGCGGTGGAGCTCTCGGTGGTTCTCACGGACGACGCCACGATCCGGGGGCTCAACCGGGAGTGGCGGGGCAAGGACAGCGCGACGGACGTGCTGTCGTTCAGCATGGTGGAGGGCGGGGCGGCGACCCACCCGGTGCTGCTGCTGGGCGACCTGGTCGTCAGCGTGGACACGGCGCGGGCGCAGGCGGCCGAGAGGGGGCACTCGGTGAGGGACGAGGTGCGCGTCCTGCTGGTGCACGGGCTGCTGCACCTGGTGGGCCTGGACCACGAGGAGTCCGAGGAGGACGCGCGAGAGATGGCCAGGGCGGAGCGGGAGCTCCTGGGCGAGCTCGGGTGGGGGGGGCAGGGGCTCATCGCCGCTGCCGGGGGCCTCGGGGGCGGCGGCGGCGGCGGGGCGGCGGCGGCGGCGGGGGCAGGGGGTCCCGGGGGCGCGCGGGCCCCCGCCAGGGGCGCGCTGAAGGCCCTGGCGCTGGACATGGACGGGACGCTGCTCGACAGCGCGAGCCGGGTGCGGCCGGCGACGGCCGAGGCGATCCGCGCCGCCGTGGGGAGGGGCGTCCTGGTGCTTCTGGCGACCGGCAAGGCCCGGGTGGCGGCGCAGCGGGCCCTGGAGACGGTGGGGCTCGCGGGGGACGGGCGCGGCGGGGCCTGCGTGGTCGGGCCGGGTCACCCGGGCGTCTTCCTGCAGGGGCTCCAGGTGTTCGGCCGGGGCGGCAGGGAGCTCCCCGGGCAGTCGCTGCGGCCAGAGGTGGTGCGCGAGGCCTTCGCCTGGGCGCAGGAGCAGGGAGTCCCCCTGTGCGCATTCCACGGCGACGTCTGCCGCACGCTCCGGCTCACGGACGAGCTCCGCGAGCTGCACGAGGTGTACTACGAGCCCCTCGCCGAGGAGATGCGGGACGTGGACGCGCTCCTGGCGGGCCCGCCGGTGCGCAAGCTGCTGTTCATGGCGGCCCCGGAGACGATCTCCGGGGCCGTCCTCCCCGAGTGGCAGCGGCGGCTGGAGGGGACCCCCGCGATGCCGTGCCAGGCCGTCAGCTCGATGCTCGAGGTGGTGCCCCGCGGGGTCAACAAGGGGACGGCGCTCGACGTGCTGCTGCCCGACCTCGGGATCGGGTTCGCGGACCTCATGGCCGTCGGGGACGGGAGGAACGACTTGGAGCTCGTGGCCCGGGCCGGGTGGGGCGTCGCGATGGGCAACGCGGTGGGGGAGGTCAAGGAGGCCGCCCAGGCGGTGGTCGGGTCAAACGACGACGACGGCGTCGCCGAGGCCATCGAGCGGTTCCTCCTGTGACGGGCGGCGGCGGGGCGCGGGGCACGGGGCGCGGGGCGCGGGACGCGGGACGCGGCAAGGTTCAAGGCCCCCCCGCCCCCGCGACCCCGGCGGCGCCCTTGAACCCGCTGACCGCCGTGGCGCTGAAGAGCGGCTTCGGGTCCGCCGGACTGCTCTTGGTCACGGCGGCGAGGACGTCCCCGGAGACGTCGATCCGCGCGAACTGGCGGCCGCGGCGGCGGTCCGTGTGGTAACGGACGACCCCGGGGAGCTCGGCGTGGAGGCTACCGTCGCGCCCCGAGACGACGCCGAACCCGGGGAGGATCTTCGTCCCGCGCTGCTTGTAGATCATCGCGCCCACCTTGGCGAACTCGCCGTCCGACAGCTTGGCGCCCAGGTGCTTGGGCAGCGAGTCGCGCCCGTTGCGCGTCGACCCCGCCGCCTTCTTCGTGGCGTTGCGGAGCTGGTGCCCGCCCCACGCCACCACTGCTCCCTCTGCGCGCCGCGATCGGGGAAGGTTTCGCGTCGGGGGCGGCGGCGTGGTGTGGCGGGGGGCCGGGACCGACGCCGGGTGCGGGGGCGTCGGAGCCGGGGCGAGGGGCGCCCCACCCATGGACGGCGGATCGGCCCCTTGTGTCTGGGGATGGGGGAGATGCGGCCCATATAGGGTCTGAAGTGGCGCATCTCACGCGCGGGACAGCGCTGCCGGTGCAGGGGCGCCTCACCGCTCCACGTCGACGTAGACGTCTCTCCTGCGCCCCGGAAAGAGACGGCCCCCGCGGCCCTCCTGATCCCGTTCATCCTCAACAAACGCTCAACGAGGGGAGTATGGAGTAATACACGCCCGTTCTCGAGGAAGAAGCTGCCAATGTGGGGCGGGCTAGTGCACGGATGGCCACTTCACTTGGGGAATCGGCTGAGGAAAGAAGGGCGCTGGGACGCCACTGGAGGAGGGATGGGGCGCACAGATTGAAGAAACCGGAAATGCACCCCCTCTCGTCGCCGTTCGCGCGGGCGAGAGCGGGGGCGGTGCCCTCGACGCCTCGACGCCAGGGTCCTTGCTGATGCCGGTGTGCGCCGTTGCCATCGGGGGAGATGCTCTGGGCGTGTCGCGGCCCTCCCTTGAGGGTGACCGCCTGCCCCGGGCCCAGCGGTCTCACTCTCCCGTGGCAGCCCGATGACAAACAAGGTTGTAATATACCACTACCCGTGCTTCGACGGCATTTATGCCGCCCTCTGCGCCCACCTCCACTTCTCCCAGTCTGGGGAGGAGGGCGTCCGCTACATCCCCCTGACCGTCTACAAGGATCACAAGCCCCAGGACCTCAATCTTAAGGGCGATGAAACGGGTGAGCAAGCGCATATCCCGCGACGCCCCCCCCACGATGATGCACGGGCGCCTCTCCCCTCCCTTCCGACCCCCGCCCTCCTCAGCGACCCCCAACCCCGCCAGGCCCCACGCGCCCTCCCGCGCAGTGTACATGGTGGACTTCGCCGGGCCGAACGGGTTCGCCGTGGAGCTGGCGTCCCTGTGCCGGGAGGTCGTCGTGCTAGACCACCACAAGACGGCCATGGAGGACCTGGGCCCGGCCGAGGCGCGGCCCTCGAACCTCCGCGTCACCTTCGACATGGGCCGGTCCGGGGCCTCGATCGCCCGGGACCACTTCGCGCCGCGGATGACCGACGCCGTGCGCAGGATGATCGACATCGTCGAGGACCGGGATCTGTGGCGCAACGCCATCCCGGAGAGCAAGGCCTTCTATGCCTTCCTCGGATCCCTGGCCCTTGAGCTGGATGTGTCGGCGAACCCGGGTGTGTTCGAGACGCTGGCGGGGATCGACGTGGACGCGGCGGTGGAGGCGGGGGAGCGGATCCTGGAGGAGGACGAGCGCAAGATCGAGGAGCGGCTGGGGACGGCGTTCGCCGTGCGGCTGGGGGGGGCCAGCGGCGAGGCGGCGGGGTGGGGGCGGTGCCTGTGCGTGCGGGCCGACGGGGTGGAGAACCTGCGGAGCGAGATCGGGAACCGGTTGGCGGCGATGAGCAAGGCAGCGGGGCACCGGGGGATCGCGTGCGTGGCGTACGAGGTGGAGGAGCTCCAGGCGCAGGGGCTCATCAAGGTGTCGCTCCGGGGCGTCGGGGAGGAGGACACGACGCCCGTGACGAGGCACTACGGCGGCGGGGGGCACGCCAAGGCGAGCTCGTGCAACATCGACAAGGGCGTATTCGAGTCGTGGCGGATCGCAGCGTAGAGACGGTGGAGTAGCGGGGGTGAAACTCCACTCGCTAGCGGTGCACGACGGACGACTCGGGCAGAGAGGTGCCGATTGCGCGTGTTCTCAACCGTTGCACTGATACGATCACGAGTCGCGGAGGCAACCGCTAGAGTAGGAGCGATTCAGGGACCAAGGACGCCACTAGAGCAGACGAACCGCTATATATTGCGGCTTCACTACTGCGCTCACGAGGGGAGAAATCGCGGCGATGACGGTCGGAGGAGGCGCTGTTGCCTCCTCGGCGGCGCTGGAGGAGATGCAGAACGCAGTTCTGGCTCGGATCGAGAAGCTGGAGCTGGCTGTCGGCGGGCGGGATCCGGCGTACGAGGTCGATGGCCTCCCCCCGAGGGAGAAGGAGCTGGCTGCGAGGTGAGCGCGAGCGACCACGCGCGACCAGCGACGGTGACCTCGCGCCCAGGCAACCGCCGTGCCCCAGACCAACAACGCTCCCCCGCTTCGCGACGCAGGCAAGTGCGCATCCTCGCCCGGATCGCGGCCATCGAGGGGCAGCTGCCGTCAGAGCAGACCGCTATGCCGTCCGGCGGGGCTGTGGAGGCGGTGCCCTGCGTGCCGCCCGAGGTGTTCCCCGACCTGGACCCGGCGCTGACAAAGCGCATCGAGGAGGACTGCATCAAGCGTGGGGTCACCAAGCACCGCCTGACGTGGGTGCCGAACCACTACTACCAGCAGCCCCTCGAGTGGCGGATGCAGGCGAGTCAGCCGCATGCGGCGCGCCCGGGCTGAACCATGCGCCCCTCTCTGCGCCTCTCGTGTGCCCGTCGCGGCGCGCGCGCCTCGCGACGTACCCCCCCGAGCACCCGGGGAGGCGCGAGGAGCCACACCTGCCCTCCCGCGGACATCATGCTGGGCCCGACCCGGAGCCGACACCCGCCTGTGTGCAGACACTCAACGCCTTCTCGGTGGACCACCTGTGCAAGACGATCGTGATGGAGAACACGCGGGCGCACCCAGACGTGGACGGGTACAAGGACCGCAACAACTCAAAGTACTACGCGGTCATCGTGCAGTACACGGCGCGCATGAGCGCCGAGAAGCTCATGAAGCTGGTGTTTGACAAGCTGAACCAGCGCAAGACGCAGAAGAAGTACTTCAACATGCGGCTGGTGGCCGAGGAGACTAGCGAGGAGCTGACAGGGTACAAGACGGGGGCCGTGACGCCCGCCTGCCTGGCGCACCCGATCCCCATCGTCATTAGCCACCGCATCGGGGAGCTGACGCCGAGCTTCTTCTTCATGGGCGGGGGCCACGTGGACCTCAAGCTCGCGGTGGACTTTGACCAGTTCGTCAAGGGGTACGATGCCATCGTCGCCGACATCACGTACGACGACTGAGCGGACGAGGGCAGTAGGCGCAGGCTACCCTCAGTAGCAGCAGTCGCAGTCAAAGGGGCAGTCGGCCGTGTTGCCGCTCCCGGGCATGTTGATCTTCAGGTCGTCCTCCTTGTAGATCAGGAAGCCCTCCTCCGTCCTCCCGAACGTCTTCAGCCCCCCGTCCCCGAAGATGTCGTCCTTGTCACCCTTCACCCTGCCCTTCTTGGCCCCCTTGTCCTCCTTCCCCTTGTCCGCCGCAGTCCCGCCCCCCTTCTCCGCCTCCTCCGCCGCCTGCCTCTCCTTCTTCTTCTTCTTCCCTGCGGCTCGGGCCGGGGATCGCGGCTCATCTGCGCTATCCCTTGGCGCCTCCGTTGCGGCGGCGCTCGGGCCGGGGCCGGAGCGCCAGCCTGGGGATGCAGGCGTGCCCCCACCCTGGCCCAGTCGGGGCCGGTCGAGAAGACCCGGCGACAAGGTGGCTGCTCTTGATACTGGGGAGCTCAGCGCCTCTATCGAGGTATCATGGTATATTTGATACAAGTATGCGGATAAAGGCGGCCCTCTCCCCAAAAGGGTCCGCTTCGCGGCAGAAAGGACCCGGCGTCGAGGGCCACTCACCCATGGCGAAAATGTCGTCTAGGTCGTCCAAATCGTCCTTCTTGGGCTTCTTGTCCACTTTCTTCACCGAAGCATCTTTCGATGGGCCCTTCTCGACGCCCCCCTTGACCTTCTTCAGGCCATCTTTTCCCGGCTTCCCCATCGTGGATGTAGAGCCCCCCCCCAGTGGTGGCCAGGCGGGGTCCCGCGGGGCGCGATGCGTTACCGGGGCTGGAGGGACGTACGCAGCGTGAGCGCATCTCGGATGCCCATCGCCGCTGTCGACACGCAAGAGGGCTCGCCCCGAGCCCCTCAGTCGCACGCGCGCGGTCAACGCGACGGAGTGTCGGTCGCCGAGACTGGCAGCGCCGCCGCAGGCGGGGCCCGCCCACCAACGGGGGGTGACCCGCGCGCGGTCGCACTCTGCTCGTTCAACACCATCAGGCGAAGAGGTTGTGCCCGAATCCGAACACCCGCTTGATCATCCCGAAGATCCGGTCCTTCCACCCGCTCTCAATGGACGTGAGGACGCCCCCGTTGCCGAACTTGTCCGTGTTGGGCACGTTGGACTGCACGAGCCGCACCACCGTGTTCCCCTGCCCCTCTTCCGTGATGTCGATCTCGAGCCGCGACCACACGTCGTCCTCCCACTCGTTCCGCCGCCACCGCTGCACGATCCGCTTCCCAACCTCGAGCTCAAGGATCTCGGCATGGACGGTGCCCCCGAACATCATCACCTTGCCCCCGACGCGGGGATCGATCTCCGCCGGCGCCTGCGTGAACGCCATGACCCTCCTAGGGTCCGTCAGGCACTCGTACACGTCTCCCGGGCGGCAGATGAAGCGCTCCTCGACCCGGATGGTACCGAAGCCCTCACGCTCCTTCTTCCGCTCCGGGGCGGCAGGCTTCGGGGCGGCCCCCTCCGCCTGGGGTACCGCGGCCTTGGGGGCCTCAGCCCTCTTCTCCTCCTTAGCGGGCGCGGCGGCCTCAGCGGCGGGCGCCCCCAGCGGCACGCCGGCGTGGAGCTCCGCCACCCACGTCGCGATGCCGGCGAAGAGCTTGGCCTTGCTGCCCAGGAGGCCCCGCTTCACCGCGGCGTTGCCGGCGCCGTCGACGATGACCTCGACGTCAGGGTCCTCGTCGTGGTTCTCCTCGGCCAGGTACGGGAACCGCAGCGTCCCCGACACGGCGCCCCCGTCCCCGTCCTCTCCCTCCCACTGGAGGTCGAGGGACACTTCGTAGGAGGGGATGATCTTCCCCTTCCGCGTGTTCACAATGCAGTCCCCAGAGACGGACTTGACGGCCGTCACGCGAGCCTTCACGGCGGCTCCGTCGCCGATGTCCATGCCGATGAAGATCTCGCCAAATCTGCGGGGCGGAGGAGGCGCGGGGAGGGGGAGAAACTTCCAGGCCCACCCAGCCCCCTAGGCAGGGCGGATGCGGCGCAGGGGTAGTGTCGGTGGGCGCACTCACCGCTTCTCGCTCCACGACAGGGCGTCCTTCTCCTTCCAGTGCCAGTTGTTCACGTTAGTGCCATCCGCGCGGTCCTCCACGATCCACCGGGCATCGCCCTCCCCCACCTTGGCCATTGTTTTTCTTTCTCTTCGCGCCTCGATGAGGCACCTTTGCTGAATATGAGTGGTCCGTGCGAGAATCTAATCTCGGATATAGCGCGAGACGAATGCGTGGCACACCGGGAAGCCCCAGGGATGTGCAGGGCCGGCATCACACCGAGGGGCAGGGGCGGCTCCCCCGCTGTTTCGGGCGCGGGAACGATGGGCCGGTCGCGGTGGCTCACATGGCCTTTCTCACCTCGCCCCCAGCGAGGAGCGGCTCATTACTAGTATCACGATCGCACGCCGAGCAAACTTGTCGCTGTTCACCCCCGCAGTGGGCCCGTCTCGCCGAACGACCTCCAAAAGTTCCCGCCATCCCCATTTCATAAAACCCGACCGCCGACATGACCGCTGCGGTGGCCGCTGCCGCGAGCGACGCGGATTCTCGCATCAAATGGGCAAAGAGCGCGATGGAGCGGGCCTACCGCATCGAGGCGGGCCTGGAGGAGGCGCCCGCCGCGGAGAGGGCGGGCAGCGGGGCGCGTCCCCGGCCGCAAGCCCGGGCGGGGGGCGCCATGCTCACCACCGGCGAGGCCGCCGCGGCCGAGAACGAGGCCCTCATGACCGACATCGTGAGCGCCGTCGAGCGCGAGCGCCTGGAGCGCATGAGGAAGAACCAGGCCATGATGGCGCAGCTGGGGCTCCTGGACGCCGCCGGAGACCTCTCCGAGGTGCTGGAGGAGGAGAAGGCCGCGAAGCGCCCGGCGCCCCGGAAGAGGAGGGAGAAGGTAGTCATCCCCATGGAGCAGCGCCGGAGGACCGGCCGGGACCGCAAGCAGGCCGAGCGCTTCGGCGACCTCGTCCCCGACGAGTTCGTCCTGGGCCCCGCCAGCCACGGCTTCGTCGGCGGCGAGCGGGGCTCCAGCGCGTGCGCGGCGCACGGCGAGGTGGATGGCGTCGAGGTCGGGCGCCTCTGGCTGGCCCGTGTCGGCGTCTCCCGGGACGGTGTCCACGGCCCCTGGGTCGGCGGCATCCACGGCAACGCCAACTCTGGCGCCTTCAGCGTCGTCCTCTCGGGCGGTTACGAGGGCGACGTCGACCGGGGCACCGAGTTCTCCTACACCGGGTCCGGAGGTGCGGCGCAGCCCCGCGACCCACACGAGCCCCTCACCCACTCCCCTCCTCCTGCTCTGGCCCCGCCGCGGGGGCCCCGAACGCCCCCCCGAGCGCCCCCCGAGCGCCCCGACGCTGCCCCCCCGCGCCGCAGGGAGGGACCTGTCCGGGAACAAGCGCACGGCCCCGCAGTCGAGCGACCAGCAGCTCGAGGGCTCCAACCTCGCGCTGGCCGTGTCCATGTGGCGCAAGCTCCCCCTCCGCGTCGTCCGCGGCTTCAAGTCCCAGGAAAAGGAGTTCGCGCCCGCTGAGGGGTACCGGTACGACGGCCTTTACGACGTGGTTAACGTGTGGCCCGAGATCGGTGAGTCAGGGTTCGTCATCTGGAGGTACCACCTGAAGCGCCGCGAGGGCCAGGCGCCGTGCCCCTGGGAGGTGCCCGGGTGGCGCGAGGCGGAGGCCGCCGAGATTGCCCGGCTCAAGCGGGAGCAGGGCGACGCGCCCCTCATCCCGCTCGGGAGCGGGACGACCGTCCTGGGCGTCGCGCCCAAGAGGCGCGGCGGCAAGTCCGCCGGGGACGACGGGGCGGCCAAGCGGGGGAAGAGCTCCGTGTGAGGCCCCCCGGGGCCGCCCGCCCACTGCCGGGGACGGTGCCGGATTGGCTGGTGCGGCTTCTGACGGTCCCGGAGCAGTCGGGGCGGGCCGGGGGGCTGCGGCCGCGGGTTTGAACCGGCCTCCTGGCGCCCCCTCGACGTCAGCCTCACCCCTATGTTGCTGACCGCCTCAGCATCCCAGCCGTCTGTGTTGTCCCGGGGCCCTCGGTCGCGTGTTGTGGTTCCCAACCCGCTGAGACTCGCGCCTGGGCGGCCGGTAGTGACGTCTCTGCAGACCTTACCGGCGCGCGCGACTCCCGCGTTCCGCGCCGTTCTTCTCGAAGAGCCTGTCGTCGAGCAGCGGGAGGCGGTCGAGGGGGCCCAAAAGGAAGAGGGGGCGATGTCGAAGCCGGGGGCCCTGGGAGCGGGGCTCCTTCTCGCCGGGCTCATCCTCGGGGCCGTCGCGTTTGCGGAATCGATGAAGATGTCGAGAGAGGACCCACGTGAGCCGAACCCCGCGCGCGGCGGCACGCCCGTGATCGCGGCGCAGGAGCCCCCCCTCGCCACGGACCTCCGCTGAACGAAAGGGGCTGGGGTCCCCCTCTCCCGCAGTCGTGGGGTACGTGACCGTCGTGGAGGAGGTGCGGAAGGAGCCGAGCTGGTTCACGCAGGGGTGGGAGATCAAGGACGAGGGGGGCAGGGAGGTGGTTTACGAGAGCACCGGCCTGTACGGCGCCTCGCGCGTGGTCAAGTGGGACCTCCTCACGGGCGACGTCCTGCGCGAGACGGCCAACAGCGCCAAGGAGTTTGGGGAGGGGCTGACGGTGGTCGGGGACCGGGTGCGCCAGCTGCTCTGGAGGGAGAACGGGGTCCGGGAGTACGACCGCGAGACGCTGTCGCCGGTCGACGGGGCGCGCGCGACGCACGGGATGAAGGACGGGTGGGGCCTGGCGTACAGCGCGGGGCGGGGCGAGGTGGCGGGCACCGACGGGTCACACCGGCTGTACCTGCTAGACCCGGAGACGCTCGAGACGCGGGCCGTGCGGGAGGTGACGGACAACGGGAGGGCGGTGGGGCGGCTGAACGAGGTCGAGTGGGTGAACGGGGAGGTCTGGGCAAACATCTGGCTCACGGACTGCGTCGCCCGCATCGACCCCGACTCGGGCGCCGTCCGGCAGTGGCTGCTGATGGACAACGTGGCCGCCCGGCTGCGGTCCACGGACGGCGGCGGGCGCCCGGACGTCCTCAACGGGATCGCCGTGAGCGAGAGGACCGGGGCCGTCTGGGTGACGGGGAAGAAGTGGCACCGGGCGTACCGGGTGGAGGTCAGCCGCCAGACCGACGAGGCGTCCGACCTGGCAGTGGCGAGGGACATGTGCATCCGGGACGAGTACAAGTTCTGACAAGTTCTGATGGACGGGGGGGGGTTGGGAGGCACGACTGGCGGCCGGCGGCCGGCGCGGGGAGAGGGGCGGAAGTGGGGGGGGGGCGGGGGAGCTCCATTGAAGCGAGGGCCGCCATCACGGGAAGGCGTTGCGGGCGGACCCCCACGCGACCTGCACGGGGGTCTTCCCCCTCGCGTTCGGGACCCCGGGGTGCGCACCCCCCTTGATAAGCGCTTCGCTGGCCTTGGCGTGCCCCCCCTTGGCCGCGACGTGCAGCGCCGTCTCCCCTGTCGACTTGTTCTGCTCGTTAGGCCGGGCCCCTCCCTTGATCAGCGCCTCGATCATGGCCACGTTGCCGTGCTTGGCGGCCAGGTGCAGCGCCGTGTCGTCGTCCTTGTTGCGCATGTCCAGGTTGAGCTTCTCCGGGCCCACCGTGGCGAAGAAGACGACGTGCTCTTCGTGCCCCAGCCGCGCGGCCACGTGGAGGGGGTTCTCGTAGGCCTTATTCCGCGTGCTCGGGTCCGCCCCCTGGTACACGAGGTACTGGCACATGATGCTGTCCCCGGGCACCTTGGCGGCCAGGTGCAACGGCGTCTCCTGCTCGGGCGTCAGCTGCTTGGGGTCCGCCTTGCCGTGCTTGAGAAGGTAGCGGGCTGTCTCGACGTGGGAGGCCCCCTTCTCCGCGGCGAGGTGGAGGGGCGTCAGGCCGGCCGAGTTCTTCAGCCGCACGTTGGCCCCCCAGTTCTCCCGCAGGTACTTGACCACGTTCTGGTGCCCCCCCCGCGCCGCCTTGTGCACGGGGCTCTCGCCGTAGCTGTCGCGGGCGTTGGGGTCGTGCACCTTGAGCAGAAGCTTCCCGATGCGCAGGAGGTCGCCGTCCCCGCACGCGTCGCACAGCGCCTTGAACGCCTGCTTCTCCGTCATCCCGTCCAGCCCCGACGCCGCGCTCGCGTTGTCGACGGCGTTCACGGGGACCCTGCGGACGGGGCCGGGCGGGGGAGTCCGTCGGCGCCCGGGGAGGGGGCCGTTCGCGCGCCTCGCTGGCCGGAGGGGGGCGATGGGCGGGACGACGCGGAGGCGCCCCGCGGTAGCGACCGGGCGGCGGGCGGGCGCCGACGGGGGGAGGGAGCTGTTCGCAGAGTGAGGGGGGCACGTGAGGCTCTGGTCTGCGTCAATGCGCGAGCTCTGCCGGGTCCTCACTTGGCTGTTCCCACCGAGGCTGTGCCTCCAGGCCCGTCAGACCCATCCTCTGACACGACCCGGTGCATGCGGTCCCTACCCTTGAGCGCGCTGTTCGGCTCAGCGGTCTTGCTGTTGAAGCAGCCCATGCCTCTGCGGGGGCGACGGGGCACGTGCCGTGAGAATACAGCTTGTGGGGCGCGCGGGCGAGAAGTCGGGGGCCTATAGTACCCATCCGCTGATCGGCGGGCCTCTCGCACAGGAGGTGGGGTGGCGGGTCAGTTCGAGACGTGACCCAGTCCCCAACGACCACATGCGGTGGGCGAACTCCGCCGAAAGCACAGACGATCGGGAAATAAGCCCCACCGGAGTTGATGGATAAAAGAAAACAGGTCGCAGTGCCACGGGCGGTACCACGGTTCCATGCGCGGGCCATCTAACGCTCACTTCTACTGATGACGTTCCTCCCCGCTCCGGGACGTGATTTGCCGCACCGTCGTCCCGGTGGCTGGCTCCCTGCTTGGGATCACGGAGTGGAAAACGTCTGGGATCCCCCGCGAGGGGCTGCAGAGCAGGCAGGATACGCGCTTTGGGTCGTGGGTCCGAATTTCACCCTCCAGCAGCTCTTCGGTCGCCCCGTCGGTATTAAAAGGTCCCCTCCTTCCTCGAGAAGAGAGCTGGTTTAGTGCGTCTATCACCGCGAAATCGCCAGGGTGGCTTTTGGGGCGGCGCCGGGGCGTCGCCCCATCGCGGGGGAGGCCAGCCAGACTCGAGGAGAGGGAGGGTCATCGCTTTCGAGAAATGGGCCTCGAAGCGGACCCTGCGGCGCTACGTGCCGAGGGACCCCTCCAGCGCCCCCGAGCTCTCCTGACAAACGACTTCAACGGGCGGCCGCAGGACACAGAGGGAGCACCCGCCGGCACCGACCGCGGGTCGCGCCGCCCCGCCCCTGGCGGGCCGCCGTGGGGGGCCGGGCAGGCGGCCCTGCCTCTCTTCTCCCCGCCTCATTCCGACATCTCCTCGGCCTCCACCTCCTCGACGACCTGGCGGACCTTCTTGCGTTCGGCCTCCTTGACGTGGGGCGCCTTGACGAGGTGGATCTCCTGTTCGAGCTGCTTCTTGTCGTTCTTGAGTTGGACCTTGGCAGCCTTGCGCATGCGCCCCTCCCAGTGCCGCCCCTGGCGCGACTGCCGGATCTCCTCGACGCGCTGCATGGCCGTGATCGTCTTGCCGACAAGCTCCCGGTCGTACTTGACGGGGCGGTTCCTCCGCCGCTCCATCTCGAACGTTGTGTCCTGCGGGGACCACAGGAGCGCGCGCGGGTGAACCCTGCAGGGGGGCGGGAGGAGGGGGGGGGCGGCAGGGGGGGCGGTGGCTGCGGCCTAGGGCTGGGCCGCGCGCTCACTTCAGCGAGCTCCTTGCCGTGAAGCTTCCTGTAAGCCTTCGTCCACTTGACCTTGCGCGGGTTGCGCTTCATCTTGAAGTTCTTGTGGCACTTCGAGCGGCAAAACCGGAAAATCTGCGGGGGGGGGCCAGGGGGCTAGGTCTGGAGGCGCGCTTCCATGTTGCGAGAAGGACCTTCACCGGAATCTCGGGTATCATACGTTCTGTATTCCTATAATGTCGCGCTGAGCGTGCGAACCGCCGCGAAAACGACCCTCTCCCGCGCGGGGACGGGTGAGTGTGGGGGAGGGTTCCTCCTCTTTGCTCACCTTCCCGTCGTTACGCACGAACTGCATCCCGTGCCCTGGGTGGATGGTACCCGAGCAGAACCAACACTTCTCCAAACGCATGAAGCCCCCGTTGTCCTCTCCGCGTAGTCTCTACGCCCCTCCTCACCCCTTTGGTGAACGACCGGAACCCTGGCCGCCTGCTGCTTCCCCACGGAATTGCTCGAAGACGAAGCCCTCTGAGTGTAACTCTCGTGAGCCGCCGTGGTTAAATACCTTGGTGTGACAGCGGACGCGTGACAGCGGGGAGGAAGAAGTGGAAACCGGAGAAAGAAAGGGCCGGCACCCCTGTCTCGCTGTCAGGGAGAGCGGGCCAGAGCAAATCTCCTCGGCCGCGGGGGGGGCTTCCTTTCCCCCCCGCTTACTTCTTGTGTGCGATCGTGATGGGTACTACGGTCACTTAGACCGCCGGAGACACCCCCAGACGCGGCCAACCCGTCTCCCGCCATCGAGCGAACGAGTTCCACTCGTTTCCTCCTTTTCGCGCCCGCGGGGCCAGAACACGTGTCAAACGGCCACAATATCATCGAACGTGGTGTCTATTAGCCCGTCTTAACTTCAAATTCCCACATTAATTGACAGAGAGCAGCAGTCGCGGACGCGCGGGGGGGCAGAAGCTTGAGCCAACATGGTGCTTTGGGTGGACAAGCACCGGCCACAGTCGGTGGACCGGTTCCAGATCCACAAGTGAGTCGGCAGCGGAGGATATAGTCTCTGTCTTGCCCTCCGACCGGCAAAGGGCCGGGCCCCGGCCCATGCGACCCCATGCTGCGCGTGCTGGGGGGGGGGCGCACACTGGGCTTGTGCCGACCGCTGCTCCCCTCCTCTTTTCTCCCGCAGGGATCTTGGGGCGCAGCTGAAGCAGCTGGTGACGAGTGGGGACTGCCCTCACCTGCTCTTCTACGGGTGAGGAGCCCGCCCGTCACTCTCCCGCGCCTTGCCGCCCCGCCCGGCCAGCGGCCTGCCCATCCCCCGCCCATCCGATGTCTCCCCGGGTCCTCTCAGCCCTAACCCCCCTATCTCGCCCGCAGGGTTCCCGGGGCCGGGAAGAAGACCCTGGTCCTGTCGCTCTTGAGGGAGATGTTCGGGGCGGGAGCGGGGAAGCTTCGGGTGGAGCACAAGCCGTGGAAGATCGAGCTCCCGCACCGGAAGCTCGAGGTGGAGCTGACGACTGTGTCGAGCAACCACCACGTCGAGATGAACCCGTCGGACGTGGGGAACAACGACCGGTACGTGGTGCAGGAGATCATCAAGGACATGGCGGCGACCCGGAACATTGACCCCTCCGGCGCGCGCACCTTCAAGGTCCTGGTGCTCAACGACGTCGACAACCTGACCAAGGAGGCGCAGCACGCGCTCCGCAGGACCATGGAGAAGTACTCGGCGGCGTGCCGCCTCATCATGCTCTGCAACAACATCTCGCGCGTGCTCGACCCCGTGAGGTCGCGGTGCCTGTGCGTGCGTGTCCCAGCGCCGTCCCTGGACGAGGTGGCCTCGGTCCTCCAGCACGTCGCGCGGGAGGAGCGGCTCGCGCTACCCCCCGCGCTGGCCGCCCGCATCGCCGCGTCGTCGCAGCGCAATATGCGCAAGGCCCTCCTCGCCCTCGAGGCCTGCAAGGCGCAACAGTACCCCTTCTCTGACGACCAGCCCGTCCAGCTGGCGGACTGGGAGCTCTACATCGACGAGATCGCGAGGCTCATCGTGGCCGAGCAGTCGCCGCAGCAGCTGTACACGGTGCGGACCAAGATGTACGAGCTCCTCGTCAACTGCATCCCCGGCTCGCTCATCATCTCGCGCCTCGTCTCGGCGCTCCTGCCCTCCCTGGACGACACTGTCAAGTGCAAGGTCGTGCAGCACGCCGCCTTGTTCGAGCACCGCCTCGTCGAGGGGAGCAAGGACATCTTCCACCTCGAGGCCTTCGTGGCGCGGGTCATGTTCGTCTACAAGGAGTACCTCGAGTCGTTCCATATGTAGGCCAGCAGCCATTTTAAGCAGCGGCTGACATTTGGAGGGTCGCGCCAAGACCTCTGGGGGGCGGCCCCGCGCCGATCGCTCCAGGGCCAACGGCGCAGCTGGCCTCTGTTCTCAGTTTCAACGGGCGGGGCCGGGAGGGAGTGTCCAAGTATTCCTCTGGTCCCCATCATTAGCCCCCAGCTGCTAACGATCACGCACAGCCCTCCCCGCCCTGCCCCCAGCATGCACCAACCCATCTCACTCGAGAAGCTTAGAACTTCATCATGTGGGGCCTGTCGCCGGAGGACAGGGAGAAGCGGGTCTTGAAGTAAGACTTGAGCATCTCGTCCTTGTTGATGGCAGCAGCGATGGTGGCGTCGACCTTCTTCTGGAGGGCCACGAAGGCAGCGTCGAGGGTCTTCTTCTCGGGAGCGCCGAAGAACTTGTCCTGGCCCTTGCGGGTGGAGGCCTTGGCGGGCTTGGCGAACATCTCGTCCTGCGGGGGAGCGGGGGAGAGGGTGGCTGGCCGTCAGCGACCGACCCCGAAGGTCCTAGTAGAAGTTCACGGCACCCGGGGGCGTGTCTTGCGGGGACCCTGCGCCCGCGTGCGCGATGGCGGGAGCTCACCTTCACCCCGGAGATGTCGGCACCCTTCACGTCCACCTTGGTGGAGGTGGCGATGACGTAGGCCTGGTTCACGCGGCGGAGAGGCACGCCGTTCACCTCGTAGGGGCCCGTCACAAGGAGGAGGCCGGAGGGGAGCTGGCCGAGGCACACCACGCGGCGACCCTTGAAGCGGCCGGCGAGGAGGATGAGCACGGTGCCCGCAGTGATGGAGGACCTCAGCTTGGTGGGGTTCTGCTTGCGGGGGGCGCTGCGGAGGGCACGGGGAGGCTGTGACTGCTGGTGAGTTCCTGGTCGAGCGGCCGACATTTCACTCGCGGCCGTGGTACAATCCCCGCTGTCAATTCCACCGGCAGTAGTTTTCGATATTAACGCCGCGAGCGTATTACACAGGGGCAATCGAGAAAGGGGGTGGCCGGGCGACCCGCCCCCTCGCCCATCTTCAGGGGAGCCCCCCTAAGTGGACGCTGCGAGACCGCTCACCTCTTCATGGGCTTGGTGACGTCGTCACCGGGGTACATGGTGGTACCCTGGGCCTTCTGGGCGGTGGCCCAGGCATTGAGAGGGTTGCGAGCCCTCGTGTGGGGAGTCCTGACCTTCCTGGGCATCCTTGCTTCCCTTCTCCTGCGATTATGGGCGCGGTTACGGTGGTTTGGTGAGCCAAATGGCGAAAAATTACAGATTGACGCGCGAGAAGTCACCGGCGACGGGACATCGGGGGCAGCAGGCGCCCGGATGCCCCGTATTTCGCCCTCGGTCGACAACCGCCCGCTGCGCGCAACGCATCGACGCGCGCCTCACCTTCGAGCCGAACCGGAATAGAAAGGACGAGAGCGGCCCGGGGTCCAGCCATAAAGCCCCCCGGGGCGGAGGTTGAGAAATCGCCCAGACTCGTAGCACAGCTCATCGCCAGTCAGGGCGTTTCGCCGCGATCCGGGCGGGGAAGGGAGAAGGCGCTTGAAGGGCGCGGAAGCGCCGCACCCGCAGTATTTAGTTGCGCCGGTGGACCGAACACCCCTGCACCCTGAGCAGGAGCGACGGACCATGGCGCAAAGGACCAGGGGGGACGCGGGTCCATCACACACCGGTCGCGTGGGCGATGGGGAGCTCGGGGAGAAGCAGATCCTCCGGCCGGACAAGGATGGGTTCAAAAACCTGTACGCCGATCTTGACAAGAAGTGGGAGCTGTCCAGGTGAGGCCTCGAGGACCTCGTCCCCGTTGTGGGTTTCCCTCAGGGGCAGGATTTCGTGTTTGAGGGGGCAGAGGGGTCTCAATTAGGTTGAAGTCGCCCGGTATGCCCACGCAGGAGACCTTTGGGTTATATCAGGCAGCTGAAGACGCAAGCCGATGTGCAGTTGGGGATCTATTTGCTCGGGTAAGTGGACCCTCCCTCTCGCAGGCCCAGTGTCCATCGCCCACCTAAGGGGTCGTCCCTGGAAGGGGCACAGCGCCCTCCGCCCCCGCCCGCTGCGAGCCCGTGACCCCTCAATCAATCATGCAGGGACGTGGAGAAGTTCTTGATATGGATGATCCTCGTGCTCATCGTCGGGGGCCTCGGGCATGCCGTGTGGGTCCAGGTGCCCCGGATCGTGGCGTGGCTGTCGCAGCTGGCTCGGAAGTGAGCTCTCGGCGACGGGTCTCGCGTCTAGTTGAAAGTTCCGTCGGCACGCGACGCGCCTCTGGGGGCCTATAATGGGGGGCGTAACATTCAAATTTGCTAGAACGCAACTCTCGTCGGGCTGGCTGTGGCCTGGATCACCGACGCCCCTTACTGGCGCCCGCCGGCCTTGGCCGGGGTCCACGCCTGGTCGGCCGCGGCCTGGGGCTTGCGGAGGC
>Ga0181583_10001239_pt1 | contig 18882 bp, 16 predicted proteins | sample 071ome_31_FD_132461 | JGI IMG/M metagenome (GOLD analysis project Ga0181583, IMG submission 132461) | Coastal salt marsh microbial communities from the Groves Creek Marsh, Skidaway Island, Georgia - 071405CT metaG (megahit assembly) | ecosystem: Environmental > Aquatic > Marine > Intertidal... | reverse complement strand
TGTACTACCAATGCCATTGCGCCGGTACTTAAGCTGATTAATGAACGTTACGGCATCGTTCATGGTCATGTCGAAACAGTTCATGCTTATACCAATGACCAGAACCTGATTGATAATTACCATAAAGCAGACAGGCGTGGACGCAGTGCTGCCCTTAATATGGTGTTAACTGAGACCGGCGCGGCAACGGCTGTCTCAAAAGCAGTACCTGAACTTGAAGGTAAGTTAACCGGTAATGCGGTCAGGGTGCCAGTGGCTAATGTTTCCATGGCGATATTAAGTCTTAGCCTGGAGTCGGAAACGACCAAAGAAGACATTAATGATTATTTAAGACTTATTGCTCTGCATTCACCTTTGCAGAATCAATTGGGTTATACCGAATCGCCTGATGCTGTTTCCAGCGATTTTATCGGCATGCGGGAAGCGGCAACGCTGGACGCCACAGCAACCAAAGTGCAGGGCAACAATATGGTGCTTTATCTTTGGTATGATAATGAATTCAGCTACAGCAACCAGGTTGTGCGAATGGTTTCAAAGATGGCGGGTGTGAATTACCTGTCTTATCCTGAAAATGAGAGTATGCATAGTTAGGTATCGTTAGGCATAGTCAGGAGTCCGCCGTATAATAAGCCCTGGTCAGAACTGACTCTTTTTCAAATTCGTTACAGTTACAGCCACCGGAAACCCAGATGGCAAACAAAGAGTATGAAATTATTGTTATAGGCAGTGGCCCTGCCGGAGAGTCTGCGGCCATGAATGCGGCCAAGTCTCATCATAATGTTGCCATGATCTGTGACAAGCCAAGGCTTGGAGGCAATTCGGTTTATCATGGCACTATTCCTTCCAAGGCTCTGCGTAACTCCGTACGTCAATTTATCGATTTAAACAGTAACCCCATGTTTCGCGAGCTGGCTAAGGTCGGGAAAGTTGGTTATGAAACCATCATCAAGAATGCCAGACATGTCGTGGAAGAGCAGCTAAGCATGCACTCAGCGTCCTATGAGAGAAACAAGATTCCGGTTATTTATGGTTCGGCGCAATTTCTGGATGAGCATACGATTGCCATAAGCGATGGCAAGAAGACCAGTAAATTAAAAGCGCAGCATTTTATTATTGCTACCGGATCACGACCTTACCGGCCTGACTTTGTCGATTTTGAGCATAAGCGGGTCTTTGACAGCGATACCATATTGAATCTCGACTATACCCCTGACAAAGTCACCATTATTGGCGCCGGTGTGATTGGCTGTGAATATGCATCAATCTTTGGTGGTCTGGGTATTAATGTTGAACTGATCAATCCTGCGGAAACTTTACTTTCTTTCCTGGATACGGAAATTAGTGATGCGCTGAGTTATCACCTGGGTAACCTTAATGTGCGCTGTCACCATAATGAGCACTTTGAAAAAATGGAATGCAGCAATGACGCTGTTGTCACCTATCTGCAGTCTGGGAAAAAAATTAAAAGTGATATTGTGTTATGGGCCAATGGCCGTACCGGCAACACCGATAAACTGAATCTTGGATGCCTGGGGCTGGAAGCTAACAGCAGAGGGCAATTGAAAGTTAATAACAAGTATCAGACCGATGTTAAGCATATTTATGCTGCTGGTGATGTTATTGGCTGGCCTTCACTGGCCAGTGCAGCATTTGATCAGGGCAGGGCAGCCTGTAATGCCATTGTTAAACCAGAAGAATGTTATGTGGTTAAGGATGTTCCAACCGGTATCTATACCATTCCGGAGATCAGCACGATTGGCCTGAATGAGCAGGAACTGACCGAGAAAAAAGTGCCCTATGAAGTGGGTAAGGCTTATTTCCGCAATATCGCCCGAGCACAGATTACCGGCGAGGAAGTGGGCATGCTAAAAATTATCTTTCATTTTGATACCCTGGAAATTCTGGGTATTCACTGTTTTGGCTCTCAGGCCTCAGAGATTGTGCATATCGGCCAGGCCATCATGAGTCAGAAAGGCAAAGCCAACAGCTTGAAATATTTTATGAATACAACTTTTAATTATCCGACAATGGCAGAAGCATATAAGGTGGCTGCCTATGACGGTTATAACCGGGTTTTTTAATCAAAGAAATAAAAAAAATCGCATTAAGTTCCCAGAACTAATGGAATAGGCTGCCGTGTTGGCATATAATTCTGGCGATTTTTTTGGTCTGTAAATTAATTTAACGAGTAAGCAGTTTGAACATCGATCTTTTTCCACTGGTTCTATATTCCGGCATAGTCATTGTTCTCATTCTTGCATTAACAGGTGTTTCTCATCTGTTAGGGCAAAAACGTAAAGACCATGCTACTGAAGAAGTTTATGAATCAGGGATGCTGTCGGTCGGTTCTGCTCAATTCAAGATCTCCGTTCCGTTTTACCTGACTGCCATCCTGTTCATCATTTTCGATCTTGAAGCCGTATTTCTTTTTGCCTGGGCTATTTCCATTCGTGAAACCGGGTGGTTGGGTTATGCCGAAGTCTTTATTTTTATCGCCATTTTAATTGCAGGTTTAGTGTATTTATGGCGTTCCGGCGCTCTGGAGTGGAGAACTCAGAGACAGCAGGACGATCTTAGACATACCATCGGTAAGAGCGGTGTCGTGAACATCGGGAAGAAAGCAGCGAAGAAAGAAAGTACAGAGCACAGCCACGGGAGCGCACATTAATGAGCTGGGAACTGGTTAAGCCTGAAGACACTTATTCTCCCAGTCCCGGGATGAATCAGTTTGATGACCATATTCGAAAGAATGTGATCATGACCCGGCTTGAAGACATGCTGGCCTGGAGTCGTAAAAACTCACTTTGGCCTTTCAACTTCGGTTTATCCTGTTGTTACGTAGAAGCAGCAACGGCTATTTCAAGCCGTCATGATATTGCCCGCTTCGGAGCAGAGGTTTTCAGAGCCACACCACGCCAAGCTGATATGATTATTATTGCCGGTACCGTATTCAGAAAAATGGCGCCAGTTGTGCAGCGCCTCTATGAACAAATGATGGAACCACGCTGGGTGATTTGCATGGGATCCTGCGCCAATTCTGGTGGTATGTATGACATCTACTCGGTTGTACAGGGTGTCGATAAATTCTTGCCGGTTGATGTATATGTTTCTGGTTGTCCACCAAGACCGGAAGCCTTATTACAGGGTTTAAATCTGTTGCAAGATTCCATTGGCAAGAAACGACGTCCGGTAAGCTGGGTCATTAATGATCAGGGTATTTATGAGCGTGAAAAGAACATCGTTCAGCGTGAAGCCCGCTTGAAGGACAGAATTTCCGCGACTGAATTAAGAAGTCCCGACGAGACCTGATATTTACTATTAACGAAGAAGAGTAAACGTTGAGCACTGCAAACGCATCTTTACAGCAAAGTACGTCCGAAATTCCGGCGGTCATTACTGAGCTTTATCAAAAGTTCGGTGAATCTTCTTTTGTCCGTCAGCATACCGCCGAAGGCATGCCGACACTCTGGCTGGGCCGGGATAAACTCATTGAAGTGCTCAAGTTTCTGCGTGACGACTATCGTCCACGTTATGAAATGTTGCTTGATGTTACCGCGATTGACGAACGTCTACGTGTCCACAGGGATGGACAGCCGGAAAGTGATTTTACTGTTGTATATCAGCTCATTTCTTTTTCAGGTAACTGCGATATACGGTTAAAAGTTGCCTTGAAAGAAGGTGATTTAAAAATACCCACCATTATTTCCTTATGGCCGGCGGCAAACTGGCATGAGCGTGAGTGCTGGGATATGTTCGGTGTGGTTTTTGAAGGGCATCCGAATCTAAGCCGCATCTATACGCCACCCACCTGGGTTGGGCATCCTTTACGCAAGGATCATCCCGCCAGAGCCACCGAGATGGATCCTTATCGCCTGGATGATGATATTGTCGATTACGAACAGGAACAGATGAAGTTCAAGCCGGAAGAGTGGGGACTTGAGCGTAAATCCGATACCAGTGAGTTCATGTTTCTGAACTTTGGGCCTAACCATCCGGCAGCTCACGGTGTTATCCGTTTTGCTTTGCAGCTTGATGGAGAATATGTGCTGGATGTGGTGCCGGATGTCGGTTATCACCATCGCGGCGCGGAAAAAATGGGTGAACGCCAGACCTGGCACACTTATATTCCTTACACCGATCGAATCGATTACCTCGGTGGGGTGATGAATAACCTGCCTTATGTTATGGCGGTTGAAAAAATGGCAGGCATTGAAGTGCCTGACAGAGTAAAAGTTATCAGGGTAATGCTGGCAGAATTTTTCCGTATTTGTAGTCATTTATTGTTTTTTGGTACCTGGGCTGTCGACCTGGGTCAGTTGTCACCTTTATTCTATGCCTTCGTTGATCGCGAAAAAGCCTTTAATATTATTGAGTCGATAACCGGTGGACGCATGCATCCAAGCTGGTTCCGCATAGGCGGAGTTGCGCAGGATTTACCGAATGGCTGGGATGTGCGTATTCGTGAATTTGTCGATATGTTTCCCAAGAAACTGCGTGAGTACGACAAGATGGTCATGGCCAATACGGTTATCAAGCAGCGTACTGTTGGTGTTGGCAAAATGAATACTCAGGATGCGTATGACTGGGGTATGACCGGCCCGGCTTTACGAGCGACTGGGCTGGAATGGGATTACCGTAAGAATCGTCCTTATTCAGGCTATGAGAATTTTGAATTTGAAGTGCCTATCGCACTTAACGGCGACTGCTATGATCGTGCTGCAGTCCGTGTCGAAGAAATGCGCCAGAGTTGTGAAATCATCCGTCAGTGTCTTGAGAATATGCCGGAAGGGCCATACAAGTCTGATCATCCTTTAACGACGCCACCAATTAAAGAAAAGAGTAAGCAAGATATTGAAACCCTGATTGACCATTTCCTCAGTGTAAGCTGGGGGCCGGTGATGGATCCGACTGAGGTTTCCATGGCGATTGAAGCAACCAAGGGTATTAATTCATATTATTTGATTAATGATGGTGGCAGTGGGGCATACAGAACGCGCATTCGTACACCATCCTTTATCCACATTCAGGCCATTCCATTTTTAAGTCGCGGATTGATGTTGGCAGACTTTACTGCCGTTGTTGCAACGACGGATTTTGTGATGGCGGATGTGGATAAGTAGAGACGATAAATAGTTAGAGAAATACTGAGAAAATAGACAAACCATGAGCAATATTATTGCCAGCACAGCCCCTAAAGCACGGCAACTGACAGAAGCGGAGATTCATGAGATAGAGCATGAAAAAACGCATTATCCTTATGCGCAGGCAGTTGGTCTGGAAGCGTTAAAAATAGTGCAGAAGCATCAGGGTTGGGTCAGTGATGAGAGTTTACTGGCAGTTTCAGAATATCTGGATATTCCACCAGATGATCTGGAAGGTGTGGCGACTTTCTTCAATATGATTTTCCGCCGCCCGGTTGGTAAGAATGTCATTCTGTTATGTGATTCCGTAGCCTGCTGGATGCTGGGTTGTGATGATCTGAAAGCACATATAACAGAAACGCTGGGTATTGATTACGGGGAAACCACTGAGGATGACCTGTTTACCCTGATTCCAGTTCCATGCCTGGGAGATTGTGATAAAGCACCCAGCATGATGGTGGGCAGGGAATTGTATAGAAATCTGACCAATGAAAAGATTGATCAGATTATTGCAGACTATAAAGCCAAGGCTTAGATAGACTGAAATTGCTAAAGTGAAACAACAGAAAATTGAATTAGATGAGCATAAATAATCCATTAACCAAAAATATTGAAGCAGGCAGAGCCCCTTTTACTTTTGCTGAGTATAAAGCCGCTGGCGGCTATCAAAGTTTTGCCAATGCGGTAAAAATGGCGCCACGGGATGTCATGGGGCAGGTTAAGGATGCAGGTCTGGGTGGTCGAGGCGGTGCTGGTTTCAATACCGGACTGAAGTGGAGCTTTTCGCCTGACCCTGACGGTTTGCCACGTTATCTGGTGGTCAACGCTGATGAAATGGAGCCGGGGACATTCAAAGACCGTCTGCTAATGGAAAGTGATCCACATCTGCTAATCGAAGGCATGATTACTGCTTCTTATGCGATCCAGGCAACCACGGGGTATATCTTCCTCAGAGGGGAATATACAGTTGCAGAAGAAAATTTGTTAAAAGCCATTGCCGAAGCCTATGATAATGGCATGCTGGGCAAAAACATTCAGGGTTCAGATTTCAGTCTGGACATCTATCTGCACACCAGTGCAGGACGTTATATTTGTGGTGAAGAAACGGCATTAATTAATGCACTGGAAGGCAAACGTGCCAATCCTCGTTTTAAACCCCCGTTCCCTCAGGTCAGCGGACTTTGGGGAAGACCAACCCTGGTCAATAATGTTGAAACAATTTGTAACATACCCGGCATCCTGACTCACGGTGTAGAGTGGTTTAAAGGACTGGGTCTGGGTGAGGAGAGCGGTACTCGTATTTCAGGTGTCAGCGGTCGGGTTAAGAATCCTGGTTGCTGGGAAATGCCGGTAGGGACAACTTTCCGAACCTTGCTGGAAGATTATGCCGGAGGTATGCAGGATGGGTATCAATTAAAAGCCTTTTTACCAGGTGGTGGTTCAACAGACTTTTTAATGCCAGAACATCTGGATTTGCCAATGATCCCGGGAGAAGTTGCCAAAGCCGGTTCACGCCTTGGTACATCCTTGATTATGGTGCTGGATGATAAAACCTGTCCGATAGGTACCGTACGGAACCTGATCAAGTTTTTTGCGCATGAATCCTGTGGCTGGTGTACTCCTTGCCGGGATGGCTTACCCTGGGTTGAGCATATCCTGAACAAAATGGAAGAAGGCAAGGGTGAAATGAAAGATATTGAGATATTGAAAGAGATGTGTGGCTATATGGGACCAGGTAATACTTTTTGTGCCCTGGCACCTGGTGCAGCTGAACCACTACAAAGCAGTCTCAAGTATTTCATGGATGAGTATGAGCAGCATGTGAAGCATGGCTGCAGCTATAAAAAACATTAAGTTATCTAAGTAATATATTGAATTATAAAGAATAGTTAAATTAAAAGGTTAAGTAAGCAGGTTAATAGATGGCATCCATCACGATAGACGGCAAAGTCTTTGAAGTAGACGAAAAGAATAATCTTTTGCAGGAGTGTCTCTCTCATGCAATGGATTTGCCGTATTTCTGCTGGCATCCGAGTATGGGGTCGGTGGGTTCCTGTCGCCAGTGTGCTGTTGTTGAATATGCTAATGAGGATGACGAAAGAGGCCGATTGGTAATGGCCTGTATGACAGAGCCACGTGATGGCGCGCGTTATTCCATAGAGGCTGCTGCCAAATTCCGGGCACAGGCAATAGAAAGTATCATGATCAATCACCCCCATGACTGTCCGGTCTGCGAAGAGGGTGGTGAGTGTCATCTGCAGGATATGACGGTCATGTCCGGCCATACCTACCGTCGTTATGATGGTAAGAAAAAAACCCATCGTAACCAGTATTTAGGTCCATTCATCAACCATGAAATGAACCGTTGTATTACCTGTTACCGCTGTGTGCGTTACTACAAGGATTATGCTGGTGGTACTGATTTTGGCCCGCAGGCTTCCCATGACAATACTTATTTTGGTCGCTGGCAGGAAGGTCCGCTGGAAAGCGAATTTTCAGGTAATCTGGTAGAAGTTTGCCCAACCGGCGTATTTACAGACAAGCCGTTCAGTAAACATTACAGCCGTAAGTGGGATCTGCAGTCATCGCCATCAGTCTGTACAGGTTGCAGCGTTGGCTGTAACACTAACCCGGGTGAGCGCTACGGTACCCTGAGAAGAATTGTGAACCGCTTTAATGATGAAGTGAATGGTTATTTCCTTTGTGATAAGGGCCGTTTTGGTGCTGAATATGTCAATAGTCCGGAGCGTATTCCGGTCAGTATGACCCGTAATTCCCATGATGCAGATCCTGTTCAGATTGAGCCGGATGCTGCAAAAGCAGCGCTTAAAGAGTCTGCTAACGGCGCCATTGGCATCGGCTCTCCAAGAGCCTCCATGGAAGCCAACTTTGCTCTGCGTGAACTGGTTGGCAGCGATAATTTTTATGCCGGCATAGCTGAAAAGGAACTCGGTATGCTGAATAAAATCATTGATATCTATCAGAGCAAGCCAGTCCATGTTGCCAGCATAAAAGACATTGAAAACTCCGATGCTGTCCTGATACTGGGTGAAGATATTACCAATACAGCAGCCAGACTGGCCTTGGGTGTCAGGCAGTCAGTAAAGAATCTGGGCCGTCAGATGGGTGCAGATCTGAATTTTCCAATCTGGCATGATGCAGCCATCCGCCAGTTGGCAATGGATAAATTAAGTCCGCTTTATATTCTGAGTCCGCATACGACCCGCCTGGATGATATCGCTAAAACTGTACATATCAGTTCAGCGGCCAATAGCGCAAAAATTGGACTGGCTATAGCCAATGCCATTGATTCGTCGGCACCAGCCGTTAAAGCTTTGAGTAAAGAAGAACAGGCTCTGGTTGATGAAATCGCTGAAACCCTGAAATCAGCCAAACAGGCTCTTGTTATTAGTGGTACCAGTAGTTTGGAACCAGCCTTACTGGATGCGGCCAGTAATATTGCTACTGCCTTGCAGGATGGTGATAAAAAAGCCAATCTGGCTTTGGTTGGCGCTGAGTCAAACAGCATGGGCCTGGCAATAATGATGCAGGGTAGTGCCAAGGGACTTGAGCAGGCTATGGCAACAAGCAGTAAATCAGCCATCGTACTTGAGAACGACTTGTACCGTCGTGCGCCATCAGCAGATGTTGATAGCTTCATCAATGGGCTGGAAAAGCTGGTTGTCCTTGATCATCTTAAAAATCGTACGGGGGAGCAGGCCAATCTGGTATTGGCTGCGGCAACTTTTGCTGAAAGTTCAGGCACCTTTGTGAATTATGAAGGACGTGCCCAGCACTATTACTCAACTTACAAAGCAGATTCAAATATCCGTTCAAGTGCGCTCTGGTTATCTGACAAGCATTTCAACGAAATCACTGCCGCATGTGCAGACAGTATCGAAAATTGTGCAGAAATTGCCCATTTGACGCCCGGTGAAAATTACAACTTTGCCGGACTTAAAGCACCGAGACAACATCACCGCTACAGCGGACGAACTTCCATGCGGGCCAACATCAATGTGCATGAGCCCAAACAGGAGCAGGATGAAGATGGTGTTATGGTTTACTCCATGGAGGGTGTGCCCGCAATCAAAGATGCTGCAGTTTTAAATTCGCCCTGGGCACCTGGTTGGAACTCCAATCAGAGTATTTTCAAGTTTCAGGAATTTGCCGGCGGTCCGTTAAAGCAGAGTTCACCCGGACAGCATTTATTAAAGAATCAGGCAACCGAAAAGAATTGGTATGAATCAGCGGTAACAGAATCTGCAGGTGAAGGCTTCAGTGTTTTCCCTCTGTATCACCTGTTTGGTTCGGAAGAGCTAAGTGCCTATACACCCGCTATTCAGGAAAAAGCCACATCGGCTTATATTTCCTTAAGCCCAGAAGACGCGAAGAAACTAGGTCTGCAAGTCAGCGATGGCGTACAGGTAGAACATAATGGGGCGGTGCCATTTATTGTGCGGGAATCCATATTGCCTGGAACAGTAGGCGTCTCTGTCGGTCTCAAAGGTTTGAATTTCCAGGACATGGGTTCAGCCATTGCGTTGGCTAAAGCGGAAAACTGGCACTTCCCGGAAACATGGAAGGCAGGCAATATCATTGTGAGTGATGCCGTAAGCGAGGGAGCCGATTAATGTTTAGTTTTGAAGTCGGTTCTTTATTGAATATCGCTCTGGTGCTTGTCGTCGGACTGGGTATTTCGGTCATGATGATCTGGGTGGAAAGACGTTTTCTGGGCTTCTGGTCTGATCGTTTGGGGCCAAACAGAGTAGGCCCTTTTGGTATTTTTCAGGTGATTGCTGACGCGATTAAAATGCTGGCAAAAGAAGACTGGATACCACCGTTCTCGGACAAATTTACCTTTGTTGTCGCGCCGATGATTCTGCCGATAGTTATGTTGTTGAGCCTGGGCGTTATTCCTTTTGCCCCAGGTATAGGCATCATGGATTTGAATATTGCCCTGTTGTGGGTTTTCGCCATGGCAGGTCTGGCTTCCTATTCAACGATGCTGGGTGGTCTGGCATCGAATAATAAATTTTCTTTGTTGGGTGCTTTGCGTGGTGCCGGACAAATGATTTCCTATGAAGTATTTATGGGTATATCACTGCTGGGCATTATTATCCTCGCAGACAGTTTCAGTCTGCGCGAAATTGTAGAAGCGCAAGCCGATGGCTGGTTTGTTGTTCCACAATTTTTCGGCTTCATTGTATTTATGGTGGCGGCTATTGCTGAATCGCATCGTTGGCCTTTCGACTTGCCGGAAGGCGAATCGGAAATTATTTCAGGTTACAACACGGAATATTCAGGCATGAAATTTGGTTTATTCATGATTGGTGAGTACATCGGTATGTTTGTCATGTCAGCATTAATCCCCGTGCTGTTTTTTGGCGGCTGGCTGGCACCTTTTGGTCTGGAATTTGGCAATGAAATAATTTCCGGTCTGTTCTGGATGGGGTTGAAAACAAGTTTCTTTTTATTGTTCTTTGTACTGGTCAGGGCAGCTTTAGTCAGACCGCGTTATGACCAATTAATGAATTACGGCTGGCTGGTAATGCTGCCTCTGGCTTTAATAAACCTGTTAATTACTGGTGCCGTCGTTTTGTATCAGGCTGGGTAACAGCGCTAAAAAACAGAAAAAGCTGAGAGTAAAGGTAATCCGGAGAAATAAAAGTAATGTTTAAGGCAATTGGCAAGCAGATAAATATTATATGGTCACAGATAGTCAGTCTGTGGCTGGTATTTCTGCATTTATTCAAAAAAGCCGATACTGTCGAATATCCGGATGTTAAACCTTATATGTTCCCGCGTTGGCGTGGGCGTATTATTCTGACGCGTGACCCTGACGGAGAAGAGCGTTGTGTTGCCTGTAACCTTTGTGCTGTCGCTTGTCCGGTGGACTGCATTTCCCTGCAGAAAACCGAAGATGAAAACGGCCGATGGTATCCGGAGTTTTTCCGTATCAATTTTTCACGTTGCATCATGTGCGGTTTTTGTGAAGAAGCCTGTCCAACGCATGCTATTCAACTTACCCCGGATTTTGAAATGGCAGAATATGTGCGCCAGGATATGGTCTGGGAAAAAGAGCACATGCTGATACAGGGCACAGGCAAATATCACGACTACAACTTCTATAAAGTGGCTGGTAAAGCCATCGGCGGCAAGGACAAGGGTGAAGCCCAGAATGAATTGCCGCCAGTAGATAGAAGGAGCCTGTTGCCATGAGTATATTGTTTTATCTGTCAGCATTGATTGCCGTGGTATCGACCGTGATGGTGATTACACGGATTAATATCGTGCATGCACTGCTTTATTTTATTGTTTCTTTGCTTGCAGTGGCGGTAATTTTTTACACTCTGGGTGCGCCGATGGCGGCTGCGCTTGAGGTAATCGTTTATGCCGGTGCAATCATGGTGATGTTTTTGTTTGTCATGATGATGCTCAATCTGGGACAGCCTACCATTGAGCAGGAAAAAGCCTGGTTGTCTCCCAATATGTGGATCGGGCCGACTATTCTGGCAACCATTCTGCTGATTGAATTATTACTCGGTCTATTTACTACGGATGCGACGATTGCTCATACCATGGTTGAAGCAAAAGAAATCGGTATAGCGCTTTTCGGGCCTTATGTCCTGGCAGTGGAACTGGCGTCCATGCTGTTATTAGCCGGTCTGGTGGGTGCCTACCACCTGGCGAGGAAGTAAGACTATGACAGTGATGATGCAGGCAATACCTTTGGAACACGGACTGATACTGGCAACCATATTATTTTTGCTGGGGCTGGTCGGTGTGCTGACACGGCGTAATCTGATTTTTGTGCTGATGTCGCTGGAAATAATGCTAAATGCTGCCGGTCTGGCTTTTGTTGTAGGTGCTTCACGTTGGGGTGAGGCTGACGGGCAAATCATGTTTTTAATGATTTTAAGTTTGGCAGCAGCAGAAGTTGCTATCGGTTTAGGTCTAGTGTTACAGCTTTTTCATAAGCATAAAACGCTGGATCTGGACTCTTTGAACAAGATGAAAGGCTAGAAAGGGAAAAGATGATTGATTTACTTTGGTTAGTCCCGACCATTCCTGTAATCGGATTTTTAATCCTGACCTTGAGCTGTGGAAAATTAGCTGAAATTCCTGCAGGAATTGTTGGTGCAGGCTCCATTGGCCTTTCTTTTCTAGTTGCCATTCTGGTTGGCGTGGATTTTATGGCCATGTCTGAGGCTGGCGTACATTCCTATTCCCAGACACTATGGACCTGGATGTCAGTTGGCTCTTTTGAGGCGGGTTTTACCCTTTACCTCGATGGTGTTTCTCTGGTCATGATGTTTATCATTACCGGCATCGGTTTTCTGATTCATGTATATGCCACAGGTTATATGCATGACGATCCAAGTTTTGCCCGTTTCTTCTCCTATATGAATCTGTTCGTTGCGGCCATGTTGATTCTGGTGCTGGCTGATAATCTTTTACTGTTATTTATGGGCTGGGAGGGCGTTGGTCTGTGCTCCTACCTGTTGATCGGATTCTGGTTCAAGGATCCCTATAACGGCTACTGTGCCAGAAAAGCTTTCGTGGTAACACGTGTGGGCGATGCGTCAATGGCATTGGGCTTATTTCTGTTATTTGCCAGCCTCGGTACGCTGAATATTCAGGAACTGATGGTGCTGGCGGAAGAAGAATGGGAAGTCGGTGCCGGAATAGCGGTAGCAGTTACTTTGTTACTGTTGGGTGGTGCTGTCGGTAAATCTGCGCAATTACCATTACAGACCTGGTTGCCTGATGCCATGGCAGGTCCGACACCAATTTCAGCTTTGATTCACGCCGCTACCATGGTTACTGCAGGTGTGTATTTGATTGCCCGTACCCACGTTCTGTATGAACTGGCGCCGAGTGTGCAATATCTGGTTGGCGTTATCGGCATGATCACCCTGTTGATGGCCGGTTTTACCGCACTGGTGCAAAACGATATTAAGAAGGTACTGGCATTTTCCACCGTCAGTCAGATTGGTTATATGTTCCTGGCCCTGGGAGTCGGCGCTTGGAGTTCAGCGATTTTCCACCTGATGACCCATGCGTTCTTTAAAGCACTGTTATTCCTGACAGCTGGCTCCATCATCCTGGCCATGCATCATGAGCAGGACATTTTCAAAATGGGCGGTTTACGCAAAGATTTACCCTGGAGCCATATCCTGTTCCTGATTGGTACCGTTGCCCTGGTTGCGATATTCCCGACTTCCGGCTTTTTCAGTAAGGAAGAAATTCTGGCTTCCGCATTAACTAATGAGCACGGCGGTTATCTGCTGTGGCTTGGCGGTGTAGCGGGGGCCTTTATGACTGGTTTATACAGCTTCCGCCTTTATTTCCTGGTCTTTTATGGCAAGAAAACCCATGATGGACATGAAGTGATGGGACTGCACTTGCAGGGGCCGTTGGTAGTGCTGGCTATTCTTTCTCTTATCGGTGGTTTTATCCATATTCCTGTTGAAGAAGTATTCCATGCACACGAAGAAGAGCATCATGTCTCACTGTTTTATCAGGCCATCATGATCGGCCTGCCTTTATTAGGTGTACTCTGTGCTTATCTGATCTTTATCAAACAGAAACTTGATGTCGAAAAACTGGCCGGTTCTGGTTTCGGTGCCAAGATGCATCGTTTCTTCTTTACCCAGTGGGGCATGGACTGGTTGTATGATCGACTTTTTGTCTTCCCTTACGTTGAATTGGCCAAACTTAACAAGAAAGACTTTATCGACAGTATCTACAATGGCACTGCCACGCTGACTCGCTATCTGCACAGTATGGTCAGTGAAACCCAGACGGGTCAACTACGTTGGTACACAATGACAATGGCGCTAGGCGTTCTCCTGGTAATTAGCATAGGAGTATTTGTGTGATTCTAGTTTGGTTAATGCTTATTCTTTTTGCTGGCGGCATTGGAGCATGGCTGTCAGAAAGCCGTGGTGTTGGTACACCAAGAGTTATTGCCTTAATGGCAATACTGCTTGATCTGGCTTTGGTGATTTTCATGCTGGTGGCTCCTGAAACTATCGGATTATCGCCAGTCGATAACGGTCACGGTGAATGGCTGGTGCTGTTTCAATCTGACTGGATTCCACGATTTGGTATCAGTTTTATTTTCGGGGCGGATGGCCTGTCACTGTTGCTGATCGCATTAACCGTGTTCCTGGGCATGATTTCACTGGGTGCAGCCTGGCATGAAATCAAAGAACGCTCCGGCTTTTTCTACTTTAATTTGCTGTGGACTCTGGCTGGTGTCATAGGCGTATTTACTGCACTAGATTTATTTCTCTTCTTCTTTTTCTGGGAAGTGATGTTAATTCCTATGTACTTCATCATCGCCATATGGGGGCATGAAAATAAAGAATATGCCGCAATGAAATTTTTTATTTTTACCCAGGTCAGCGGCCTGTTGATGCTCTTATCCATCCTGGTACTGGTATTCCTGAATTATCAGGCAAGTGAAGTAATTACCTTCAGCTATTTTGACCTCTTAGGCAATGGCCTGGGCGGAGAGTTGGGTATGCTTGTGATGCTGGGCTTTTTTATTGCTTTCGCCACCAAGCTGCCAGCGGTACCTATACATAACTGGTTGCCGGATGCTCACTCACAGGCGCCCACAGCCGGTTCGGTAATACTTGCTGGAATCCTGTTGAAAACAGGGGCCTATGGCTTGATTCGTTTTACCGTGCCTTTGTTTCCAGAGGTTTCTCAGACTTTTGCGCCTGTCGCCATGACTCTCGGTGTTGTCAGTATCCTTTACACCGCGAAGGTTGCTTTTGCACAAAATGATTTAAAGCGCCTGATTGCCTATACCTCGGTCAGTCACATGGGCTTTGTCCTATTGGGCGTTTATGCCTGGAATGCACAAGCTCTGCAGGGTGCGGTTATGACCATGCTGGCGCATGGTTTCAGTGCCGCGGCATTGTTCATGCTGGCAGGCGGTCTGCAACACAGAATTCATACCCGTGATATGGACAAGATGGGTGGTTTCTGGGGCGTCGCACCGAAAATGTCCTTTATGGCCCTGTTCTTTACTGTTGCTGCAGTCGGTATTCCCGGTCTAGGCAATTTTGTCGGTGAATTCTTGGTCTTACTGGGCAGTTTCCAGGTCAGCATTACAACAACAGCTTTTGCTGCACTTGGTCTGGTAGTCGCAGCTGTTTACTCATTGATTGTGATTCAAAAAGTTTTCCATGGTGAAAATAAAAACAATTATGAAATCGCTGATCTGACCTTTATTGAAATGGCATGCTTCGCTCTCATGATGATTGGTTTGTTGTGGATGGGCTTATATCCACAAAGCATGATGGATATGGCTGAACCAACACTCAGAAGTATTGATGTTGTTTTCCCTTAGTGCAGAAAGATAGATGGTGGCGACAAATTAAATGAGTACTGACGTTCTTATAGATTTACTGCAAATAATCATGCTGACTTTGACGACAGTAGGGGTCATGCTGGTTGCAGGTTTTAAACGTGAACATGGCCTGGTCAATGCACTGACCACTGCGGGTCTGGCAGCTTCATTACTCGTCTTTATTTTCGTTGATCCGGTTTTACCTTTACAGGCAACAGAGCTTTTGTACTTTGATGGCTATAGTCTGTTTTTCTCAGGTCTGATTATATTTGGTGCATTAGCAGTGAGCATCCTGGCCTATCCTTATTTTGAATCTCACAATGCACTGAATGAAGAGTTCTATATTCTCTTGCTGACAGCAACTCTCGGTGCTGTTGTACTGGCCTGCAGTACGCATTTCGTCAGCTTCTTTATTGGCATGGAAATGCTTGGTGTCAGCTTGTACGCCATGATTGCCTATCCGGTGCATGAAGAAAAATCGGCTAAATTTCCACTGGAAGCGGCCATAAAATATCTGATTATGTCGGGACTGGCTTCCGGTCTGATTCTGTTTGGAATCGCCTTGCTATATGCTTTAACCGGCACCATGTTTTTCTCTGACCTGGCACCGGCTATTGAAGCTCAGGATGTTGCTGCAAGTCCTGTATTGGTCACCGGCTGGTTAATGATTATCGCTGGTATTGCCTTCAAGCTCTCCTTGGTTCCTTTTCATATCTGGACCCCTGATGTTTATGAAGGTGCCCCTGTGCCCGTTACAGCCTATCTGGCTACGGTATCAAAAGCCTCCATGCTGGCTGTAGTTTTACGATTGCTGCTTATTTCCGATGCTTTCCAGTACGATGCACTGATGTTGGTGTTAACAGTTATGGCAGCTGCATCAATGTTACTGGGTAATCTGCTGGCGCTTATGCAGGCCAATGTGAAGAGACTTTTTGCTTATTCATCAATTGCTCATCTGGGGTATTTGCTGGTTGTCATTATTGCTGCAGCCTCTGTTCCGGGCATGCTGAGTGTGGAAAGTATGAGCTTTTATGTTGCTGCCTACTTCATTATGTCTTTGGGTGGTTTTGCTGTGACCAATGCAATCTCCAATTCTGGCAAAGAGCTGGACATGATCAGTGATTATCAGGGATTGTTCTGGCGCAACCCATGGCTGGCAGCAGTCATGATTACCGTATTGTTCTCTCTGGCAGGTATTCCACTCACGGCAGGATTTATCGGCAAGTTTTATGTCTTTACCAGCGGGGTAGAGGGTTCATTGTGGTTCCTGTTAACCATGCTCATCATTGGTAGTGCAATTGGTCTTTATTATTACCTTCGAATTATCTACGCCATGTTGCAGCCGGTTGAAAAAGTGTCAAAACAGGATCCGGCAGGGCAGGCAATTCCTTTCGGTACGCATGCTGTACTTGCAAGCATGTCAGCTATCATCATTTACCTGGGTGTTTACCCGATGCCGATGATAGATATCCTGCAGTCTCTCGCTGCAGCTTTTTAAATAGCTAGCAAATAATTATTAGCAACTCATTTCTCAATACCCTTTTTCGTTGAGTACCGGTCAGTGCTTGCTCAGCCTTTATATGGCAGCAAGCAAGTAAGCTTGAAGAGTTCAATATTAGCCCCTGAAATCCATAATTTTCTTATTTTTCCTATATTTATCTTGCAAAGTTAAACTCAGGGTGATAAAAAAGTACTCTGTCGTCTGTGCAGAGACACAAACGAAATATAAAAATAAAAATAAACAATAAGTTGTGCTCTTTTCTTTATATAAAACATGAAGATAGAGCTTAAATGTTAAAGTTGAAGCATCAGGGAAATAATCATGTCCGTATACAGCTACGCTCGAACTTCAACAGTAGAAGAACAAGAAGAAAAAGATCTTGAAAGCTTGTTGGAGCAGGAAAACCTCCGATTGCAGACCTATGCGCTTGCTCATGGCATGCACATTAATAATAGTTTTATAGACAGCAACCTGAAATGGTCGACTGAGTTTGGCAAGCGCTCAAAAGCCAAGCAAATGCTGGAACTGCTGGAAGCAGGCGACGTAGTTCTTACTTGCTCAATCGAACGAATTTTCAGTAGCTGTGATGACATGCTGACCGGGCTTAAGCTGTTCAAAGATAAGAAAGTTCGTCTGTTTATTCTGGAACTAAGCGGCGAAGTCACTGCCGCTGACTTCAATCCTTCCTTCAATCGACTGTTAGATGTCTTCCATAGTCTGGAAAAACGCAGATCAACAGAGCGTATAAAAACGGTGAAGCAAAGTCAGCGCAATAAAGGGCGTTTCCTCGGAGGCAGTCGACCTTTTGGCTACATGATCCATTCCAATGGACGTCTTATTGAAAATCCAATGGAGCAGCGGGTGCTTAAAAAGATTATTAAAATGAAGAAAGAGGGCAAATCTTTACGTGCAATTTCTTCTGAAGTGAGCACCCCCATGGTGCGAATCTCTTTTAAAACAGTCCAGCGTCTGCTTAAAAAACATGAATCCGGCCTGATAGGCAACAGCGACAAACAGTCCGCGAGTTAAGCAAAGACTAGGTGCTAAAGAACAGTCCCTGGCGGCTGACTTGAGGCCTGCTGCCTTAAACGCTTTAAATACCGCAATATTTTCACTTCTTCCTGAATGGAAAGCACTTTGGCTCCTGCCTGAAAATACTCCTTCAGGGCATCCTGCAAATATTGCTCGCTCTCGGATTCCGGCAATGTTTGTCTTGTCATGCAAATGTTATGCAGATAAACGCGAAAGCATAAGTAGGCACTATTATGCCCAGAAAGTCTGTCAGCTTCTGGATCGGAGCTGACTGTTGTCTCAATCAAATCTTTAAAGCGTAAATAAACTCTATTCAGGCTGTGTGTGGATGCAAACAGCGGAGGATTCTCGCCGTCCTGGTAAATTGCAGAAATATAGTTCTCTATATCCATCTGCTGTACTCGAGCCGCATCGAAAACTGCTTTGAACACCAGTCTCCTAAACTCCTGATGCTGGCGTTGTGGAAATTCAACAACTTGTGTCATGCTCATGATGTCTGATTAAGTAACTTAATGTCAGTATAGTAGGGCTATATTTTTTTACGCTGTTTAATTCAGGCGCTGCGCCTTGACCTGCCAGCATCCTGCCTGCAAAATTGCGGCTTGCTTTCAGATGAGCGCTGTTGTCAAGAATGCTGAAAATCACGCCTTTATTTATAGGTCTGCGTTACATACTCTCCAAGAAAGATAATCGGGTTATTTCTTTCACTTCTCTGATATCGATGACCGGGCTGACATTGGGCGTGCTGGTTATTGTTATAGTGCTGGCCGTGTTTAACGGTGCTCAAGGCGAGCAAAGAGAACGAACACTGATCACTGTGCCGCATGCCGATATTTATA
>Ga0181583_10001225_pt1 | contig 18951 bp, 22 predicted proteins | sample 071ome_31_FD_132461 | JGI IMG/M metagenome (GOLD analysis project Ga0181583, IMG submission 132461) | Coastal salt marsh microbial communities from the Groves Creek Marsh, Skidaway Island, Georgia - 071405CT metaG (megahit assembly) | ecosystem: Environmental > Aquatic > Marine > Intertidal... | reverse complement strand
GGGCCAGGCCGTATTCACCACTGCATGCGCTCGGTCGGTGCTGCCGAGAAGGCGCTCGAGTTGATGGTGCGTCGTGGCCTCACCCGTGAGGCGTTCGGTAAGCGCCTGTCGAACCTGGGCAAGAACCCGGAAGTGATCGCCAAGGCACGCATTGAGATCGAGGCCATGCGCCGCATGGTGCTTACTGCCGCCAAGGCCATGGATGAGCTTGGCAATGCCGAGGCTCGCGTGTGGGTGAGCGCGGTGAAGGCCATGGTGCCGATCCGCACCTGCCAAATCGTCGATGAGGCCATTCAGATGCACGGTGCCACTGGCGTGTCTCAGTGGACTCCGCTGGCGCGGATGTATGCCTCGCAGCGGACCCTGCGACTGGCCGACGGCCCGGATGAGGTCCATTGGTTTGTGGTGGGCCGCTCCGAGATCGCCTCGCAGGAAGAGCACGCCAAGGGCTACAACCCCAAAGAAGCCTTCTACGAGAACGAGTCGAAGAAGCTCGACGGCGTCTTCTCCGGTCCCTGACCGGGCCAGTTCCAGTGGGCACCGCCGCGGTGCCATGAGCACGAGCCGACGATCATGTCGGGAGCTAACGCGGTGTACAGATGGGGAAACGTGTCGACCCGGCCGGTGGCAGGGTCGAGCACTACGTCCTCCTGGGTGATGCCGGGTGTGGTTGCGGGTACGGCCCAGAGGCGTACCTCGTCACAATCGGCGAAGAACGTGGTGACCACGTGGCACAACTGGTCGCCGCGGGCGAGATGCACAAATCCGACCGCGTCGATGTCGAGCCCGCGGGTACTCGCCCGATAGTCGGCGTCAATCGTGACCTCAGGCGTCGTGATATGCCACAGGTGAGCTGCATCGTTGGGGTCGGGCGCGACGACCCGCGGGCTGTTGCTCATGTGTTTGTTTCACTCCTGCAGATTGACGAGTGTGTCGACGCCGAGACGCCGCAGCCGCGACGCCACCGTGCCCCCGGCGATGGTGGTGAGGTCGGCTCCGGTGGCGCGTGTGCGCTCAGCTAGTCCGAGGAGCATGCCCACAGCGCAATCATCGATGGTGGTGGCATTGCGCAGGTCGACGCAGATGATGCCATTAAGTCGGTTGGCCGCCGTGCGCAGAGCGGGTAACGCAGCCATGTCGACCGCTCCCTCGCAACGGATGGTTCTGGCGTCGGCATCAACCGAGATGTGCGCCCCGCTCATGGCTTGCGATGGTACCCGCGGGGCCACGATGCTGCGGTTGTTATGGCGGCGCCGCAGCGACGCTCACCGCGGCCACACTGTCGCCGTTGTTGTCGCGCAGCGTGATGTGTAGCAGCCGGCCATCAAGGAGCACATCTACAACGAGATCGTCGCGGCCGTGATTGGCCAGCACGCGCTGTGCGGCGGCTGTGGCGTCGCTGGCGACCGCGGCGGCGTGCGCGGCATCACGCAGGATTGATTCCTCGGCGAGCCGCGTACTGCCGGTTGTGGTCACCGCAACCGGAGCGATGACCACAACCGCGATGACCGGCGTGACGATGGCGAACTCGACCGCGGCCTGGCCGCGAGCACCGTGGAGTCGGCGCACCGGATCAGGTCTGTTCGATGACGGCCCGCATGATGCGGTCGAAGAGTCGACCGATCATCTCGGTGCCGCCACCGGTAGTTGCCCATCCCACCACGATCAAGCCGATGAATGCTGCGGCCAGCAGCACGAGCGCGTATTCCGTGGTGGCTTGGCCGAGATCTGATCGGCCTCGCGCACTGGGGGTGGATGTGGGTGGTTGCAGCATGGGTCTCCTGTGTCACGGTGTGGTGCCGCGAACGGCGGTGAGGGCGGCGGCGACGGTGGGGACCAGCGCCACTGCGATAAAGGCCGGGAGGACACATACCGCGAGCGGTGCGGTGAGACGGATCGGCAAGGTGCGGATACGGGCACGAGTCGTGCTGTCGCAGATACGTGCCACATCGCCGGATGCGTCGACGAGAGCAGATGACAGCGCTGTGCCGGTCCGCTGCGCTGTTGCGAGTGATCCGACGGCGACCGCAATGTCGCTACCACATGTGCCGGTGAGCGCATCGATGGCATCGGCGATGAGCTCACGTTCGTCGCGTCGCCGAACGATGTCGCGAAGTGCATCACCGGTGAGGCCCGTTGTCGTCGATGCCGTGTGACGCACTGCGGAGAGCAGCGACATCCCCGCGCTCACCCGAACGATCATGTTCTCGAGGGCGTCGAGCAGTTCATCGTCGTTCTCCACTCGTCGGGTGTCGGTCAACCGGCGGATCCACCACCATCCGGTGCCAGCCAGCAACATCCCGATACCGATGGTGAGCCGTCCCGCGGTCGAGGTCGCGTAGGCCCGTACGGTGGCTGAGGCGATGGCTGCAACCCCCAACACCACGAGTGGCAGCACGGTGAGGACCATGGCCGACATCCGTGCCGATGCGGAGGCGACGGTGATCTCACGGCGTTGGTCGGCGCGTCGACGCAGTACTTGTTCGGCGCGGTTCAATGCTGGCGACACCGCGGAGCCTGAGGCGGTGGCAGCAGAGATGGCGGCGATCACCATCTGGAGATCGCGACTCACATTCGGTGCCATCTCGTCCAACGCTTCGTTCAGGCTGCGCTGGCGTTGTGTGGCGTCGATCGCTACGCGACGAACGGCGCTGATGTCATCGTGTGTCGTGTTGGTATCGGCGATCGCACCGGCGGTGCCGCGGCCGGCGCGATGGTGGCCGATGAGAGCGGCACACCAGTGAGCCACAGCGTCAGCGGGCGCGGTTGCGTCACCCCCCGATATCGGTGGCTGGCGCGGTGCGGGGTAGATGACGATTCGGTGGGCCATGGCAGCCACGGCCACTGCGGTGGCGGTGCGCGTGATCGTGTTGGTGAGATCGATCACAGCGATGGAGCATCACCGTGGACGCTGCCGACAACAGCGGGGTGGGTGGTCACCTGCTCGCCGTCGAGCGTGACCCGGCAGATGTCGGCGATACGTCGCTGGCCAGCCACGCGGTCCATGTGGATGATGACGTCGATCGAGCGAGCCAGTTGTTGGCGCACAACCGTGGTGGGCCAGGTGGGTGCTGCTCGGATCATCAGCGTTGTCAGACGCTCGAGGGCATCGCGGGCACTGTTGGCATGGCAGGTGGTGATGCATCCCCGATGCCCGGTGTTGAGGGCATGTACGAGTGCGATGACCTCGTCGCCGCGGACTTCGCCGACCACGATCCGGTCAGGACGCAGACGAAGAGCGGTGCGAACCAGGTCCTCGGCGCTGATCGTTGGGGTGCCCTACGATGATGGTGGGCGTGTCTCGAGACGCACGAGATGGGTGTGCGATCCTGGAGGAAGCGACAACTCGTTGGTGTCTTCCACGGTGATGATTCGCTGCGTGGGGTCGGCACCGGTGCCGCATTCGGCGAGGAGCGATCGCACCGGTGTCGTTTTGCCGGCACCTGTGGCACCGGACACCACGATGTTGGCGCGGCGCCGCACCAGCGTGCGTGACACTCCCGCCGTGGAGCGGTCTCCGAAGGCGTCGAGTCGAGGGGTGGTCTGGCGGTGACGACGCAGAGCAACCTGCACTCCGCCAACTGCGACGGGAGGGCCGACGGCACATAGGCGTGCGCCTCCTTCGAGACCCACGTCGATGACGGGGTTCATGCGATCGAGGCACCGGCCGCTTGCGGCCAGAATTCGTTCGAGTTCCACCTGCAGTGTGTGAGCGTCGATGTGTCCGTGGGTGACGAGGGCGTCACCCGTGTCGACCCAGACCAGCCCGTCGTCGGTCACCAGCACATCGTTCACCTCGTCGGTGAGCAGCGCCGTGAGGCGTCCGGTGGTCATAGCGCGCGAGTCGCGAGAGCGTCGAGGACTGCCAGCGTGGCGGGACGGCGAACGCCGAGCAGGCCAGCATCGACGGCTCGGGCGATGGCGGGATCCCACCGCACGTGTGCGACCAGTGGTGCACCCACACATCGCACCACATCGTCGACGCCGAGTGCGCGACCTGGTTCGTCGACCACGATGACCCCAGTGCAGTGGTGGCCCTGTCGGTACCAGCGGTGCAGCGCCAGATAACAGGGCCGCAGCACCGTAAAGATCTGATGCGGGATGCCCGTGAGGGCGGTGGGGACCGTCGAGCATCCGGCATCGACGACAACGGGCATGGCAAGGGCGTCGAGGCGGCGCGCGCAGCGGGTCCACCCGTCTGCGTCGCCGGGGTCGAGGTTGCTATCGCCTCGGGTGATGAGGGTGCCGGGTTCGGCAACCTTCGGTGGTGGCGTCGGGGCCATCCACTGTGCGACGGTCGTGCTGGTGGCGTCGGGGCTGGTGCCGAGCAGAGCAGGTTGGTCGCCGTCGAGGTCGACGAGCACGGCATTGGCAGCCCCGGCAATTGCGGCCGCGCAGACGCTGACCCCCGAGCCGCCTTTGGGTGATGTGATGATGGTGAGCACTGCCCCTCCACGGTGATGCGCGGGCGGGGAGGTCGGGACGGCGACCCTACGGGGAGTGGGTGTCAGTGTCGATACGTTGCGCTGACCGTCTGTGCCCAGTTGGCAAGAAACACGTCATCGGCGGCACGGATCGATCGGTCGGTGGTGCCCGATGAATGTGGGGTGATGATCACCTGCTCCATATCCCACAATGGACTGGTTGCCGGAAGTGGTTCAACAGCGAACACGTCCAGGCCTGCGCCGGCGAGATGACCGCTGCGCAGAGCGTCGATGAGGTCGTCCTCCACCACGATCTCTCCTCGGCCGACGTTGATGAAGTACGAACCGGCGGGCATCAACGCGAACTCCGCAGCACCGATGGAGTGCCGCGTGTCGTCGTTGAGCGGAGCCGCGACCACCACCACGTCGCTTCTGGCGAGTACCTCGTCACGGCGAACATCGGACCAGCACTCGCATGGTTCGGTGCCGGTGGGAGTGCGACGTGTACCCACGACATCCATGCCGAACGCCACCGCGAGGCGCGCAACCTCTGCCCCGATCGCCCCAAGGCCGATGACCCCGAGGCGAAGGTCGGCGAGATCCCGAGTGAGCAGAGGCGCCCATCGATGCTCGGCTTGGGCACGCCGGAAATGCACCAGGCCACGCACCAGGGCGAGCGCATCCATCATCACCGTCTGTGCAATCGACGTGGCCGAACTCCCAGGAGCGAACAGCACCTCGGCACCATTGTCGGCCAAGCGTCGGAAGACCTCGTTGTCGCCACCGGCGGAGAACGATTGGAACCACACCAGATTCGGGCTGCGTAGGCACGCCCCGAAGTAGTGCGGTGTGCGCTCGGGCCAGGCGTCGGTGGAGAACCATGCATGGGTGATGCGTGCCAAGTCGTCATCGGCGATCACGCCGTCGGCGCCGAGCACCACGAACTCCACATCAGGACAGATCCCGCGGATTCGTTCTCCAGCGCGGTCGCGGGCGGTGTCGGTGCACAGCAGAACGGGGCCCGACTTCGACGTGTCCACGCCACGATCGTAGTGTCGAGCTGTGGCCAGCTCCGTCCAGATGCCCGAGGTTGCCGATCCGCGCCCCCGCTGCGATGGGGGCCTGGTCGTCGGTGTGCGCTGCAGCGAATGTGCGACGCCGTCGGCGTGGGTGGTGGGTCGCTGTCCGCGGTGCCTTGGTCAGGTCGTGCCGGAATCATTCGGGCCCATCGGCACGGTGTGGTCGAGCGCCAACGTGCATGTCGCGGTCGGTGAGTACACGCCGACGTACACCTTGGCCTATGTCGATCTCGATGGGGCCGACAGCATTGGTCCGCGGGTGTTGGCACATCTGCGCCCCGGTGGTGAAGTGCCTCCCGGGACGCGCGTCGAGATCGACGGCGATGACGGTGGCGACCTGTGGTTCGTGCCGGCGGGGACGGGTGCATGATGGCCGCTTCGGTTGTTATCAGTGGTGTGGGCACGTCCAACTTCGGACGCGCGCCGCAGTCGCGAATCGAGGCGCTTGCTCATGCCGCGATCGTGGAAGCGCTCGACGATGCCCGGGTCGCTCCGGGTGATATCGATGCCGTATGGCTGGGCACCGTGTTCGGTCCGGCTGGTGTGGCGAATCGGGTGATGGCGGCCTCGGGGCTGGCTGGTGTGCCGGTCTATTCCATCGAGGCGGCGTGCGCCAGTGGCACTGTGGCGCTGCATGAGGCACAGGCGGCCGTGGCCACCGGCCGCCATCGGCGGGTGCTCGCCGTTGGAGTTGAGCAGTTGTCGACGGTGTTCTCGGGACCGATCGTCCCGGAAGCATCTGACCCCGAAGGACGCACGGGGCTTGCCCTCCCCGCGTTGTACGCGCTGTCGGCAAACCGCTACCTGCACGACTATGGACTGGACCCGTCGGTGCTCGGCCATATCGCGGTCAAGAACAAGTACGCCGGCTCGTTGAACCCGAGGGCGCATCTCGGCGGAGCACCGCCCGACATCGACCAGGTGCTGGGCAGCCGTGCGATCGCTGGTCCGCTGACGCTGCTGCAGTGCTGTCCGATGAGTGACGGTGCGGCAGCAGCAGTGGTCGAATCCGCAGCGACAGCACGTTGCGATGACCCGGTTACGGTGCTGTCGTGTGCGTTCGTGTCGGGAACCTGGTGGAATTCGGATACGTCGCTGCCATGGAGCGTCGACACGGTGCGTGCTGCGGCACGTGCCGCGTTCGATACCGCTGGGCTGACACCAGCCGATGTGGATGTGGCTGAACTGCACGACGCGTTCACGATCGGGGAAGTGCTCACTACCGAGGCACTCGGGTTGTGTGCGGCGGGAACGGCCGCCCAGCGTGCAGCTGACGGCGCGAGTGCGCTGGGGGGAGAGCAGCCGATCAATCCGAGCGGGGGTCTGCTATCACGTGGCCATCCTCTTGGAGCCACGGGTCTTGCCCAGACAGCTGAGATCGTCTGGCAGTTGCGTGGACGCGCCGGTGAGCGACAGGTGGACGGTGCCACAGTCGGTCTGGTCGAGACGATGGGCGGTGGGGCCGCGGGCGTCGACGGCAATGCATGTGTGGTCGCGCTGCTCGGAGGGCCCAGATGACGATGGGTGTGCCGACCAGCGACGTCGACCTGTTGTCAACTGCGTCGTTGATCGATCCACATGCTGCCTACCGCGACCTTCGCGACCTCGGTGAGGTGGTGTGGTTGCCACATCACCGCGCATGGTTCATCGGGCGTTACAACGCGGTACACGAGGCATTTCGCGACCAGCGTTTATCGAGCGACCGCCTCTCTCCGATGGAGGCACGTCTGAGCGACGACAATCGTGCGACTCTGGCGTCCACGATCGATCTGTTGCGCGGATGGATGGTGTTCCACGATCCGCCCGATCACACCCGGTTGCGCGAACCGTTGCGTCGCGCCTTCACTCCTGGTCGCCTCGCAGCACTGCGACCACACGTGGTGTCGATCGTCGATGAACTCCTCGACCATCTCGCCGCTGCGGAGTCGCCGGATCTCATCGCGGATTTCGCTTTTCCGCTGCCGGCAATCGTGATTGCCGAACTTCTCGGGGTGCCGGCCGAGGACCGTGACGATTTCAAACACTGGAGTGATCAACTCGCTGCGCTGGTGTTCGGTTCGTCAGACCGCGGGTCAAAGGCCGCGACCGCCGCAGCCGGTAGTGAGCGGTTCTCGCGGTATTTCGCCGACTTGATCGACAGGTATCGCCAAGCGCCGGAGGACAATTTGGTGTCGGCGTTGATCGAGGTGACCGAGGATGATCCCGACGGAGCAGGTCTCAGCCCGGCCGAGTTGGTGGGGGCCTGCACCCTGTTGCTGTTCGGCGGTCATGAAACCACCACGAACCTGATCGCGAATTCGATGCGGACGCTGATGACACACCCCGATGCGATGGCTGCGGTGGCGAGCGATGCCAGTTCCCACCCGTTGGTGTTCGAGGAACTTCATCGCTTCGACGGATCGACGAAATTGATGGTGCGGGTGGTGGCCGAAGATCATGAACGCGGAGGGTGCATGCTGCGTGCCGGCGAGACGGTGTTGCTGGGAGTGATGTCGGCGAACCGCGATCCAGAGGTCTTCGCCGATCCGGACGTTGTGGACATCGATCGGCCAAATGCTCGAAGCCATGTGGGGTACGGCTACGGAATCCATTTCTGTCTCGGCGCGGCGTTGGCCCGTATGGAGGCCGAAATCGCGATCGAGGCGCTGGCTCGGCGGTTCCCAGCGATGCGCCATGACCCGCAGGCGGTGCGTTACGCCGATGCGTTGATTGGTCGAGGAGTCGCAACTCTTCCGATTATCGTCACCAATCAGCGTTAACTGAGTATCGTTCAGCATCACAGATTTACCCGCTAGAGTTGGTAAATGGCGGCAGCAGAAGTTTCAGCACGCGACACAATCCTGGCGATCGCAGTTGAGATGATCGACGCCGACGGTGAAGCTGCTCTTCGCATGGCCGATATCGCCGAACGAGCAGGCGTCGCTGTGGCACTGATCAGCCACCACTTCGGGTCCCGTGAAGGTCTGGTCAGTGAAGCGCAACTGTTCCGCTTCCGACGCCAACCATTTCTTGATGCAGCGCGTATCGAAGCTGCCGTGATGGCGATCGATGATGTCGAATCGTTTCGCGGGCTGTTGCATGAACTCACCCGCGATGTCGTGGGTCTGCAGCGCAGCGTCTTGCGGATGGAACGGGTCACCGAAATTGCTGCAACTCACGGTCGGCCGGAACTTCGCGGGAAGGTGATGGACGCCAACCGTGAAGTGACCGACAGCATCCAACACGCAATTGCCCTTGCGCAACGGGTTGGTTTTGTTCGGCGCGATCTCGATGCTCGTGCTCTGGCTTTGTTCGTGCAGGCCTACGCGATGGGTTTCGTACTCGCCGATCTCGACCCGAACCGGCCTGATGACGAGGCCTTGGCCACGGTTATCGATGCGGTCACGGCGGGTCTGTACGCGTCGTAGTTCGACCGCGTCACGCGTGGTCGTGATCAGGCGGTGAATCCGTCGGTGCGTGCGAGCACCTGCAGCATCACTTCATCGGCGCCGCCACCCACCGAGGTCAATCGGTTGTCGCGGAAGAACCGCGCGGTCCAGTTCTCCTCCACGTACCCCATACCGCCGTGGTACTGCAGGCACATATCGGCCACGCGGCGCACCAGTCGACCAGCGGTCAACTTGGCGATCGTCGCCTGGCGTGTGGTGTCCTCACCGCGGTCATAGGCCTCGGCAATCGCGTAGTTGTAGGTACGCAACAGATCAAGATCTGCAGAGAGTTCCGCGAGGGTGTATTGCAGGTGTTGGTTGGCCAGCAGGGGTTGGCCGAAGGCCTGGCGTTGACGCAGGTAGTCGGCAGTGCGAGCAAGCGCTACCTCACATGCGCCAACCGTGGTGTACGACGCCCACATCCGCTCCACCACGAACTGGGCCATCTGCTGTTGGAATCCTCTTCCGATCTCCCCGATGGTGTTGGTCACCGGCACGCGACAGTCGTCAAAGCTCAACAGGCCGGTATCCGATGCGCGCATACCCAACTTGTCGAGCTTGCGTGACACCGAGAATCCCGGGGCGTCGGTAGGCACGATGATCTGGCTCATGCCGTGGTATCCACCGTCATCGGAGGTGCGTGCCAGCAGGCACAGCCAGTCCGCTTGGAGGCTGTTGGTGATCCACATCTTTGAGCCGTTGATGACCCACTCGTCACCGTCACGGACAGCACGGGTTCGGATGCCAGCCACGTCGCTGCCGGCGTCGGGTTCGCTCACAGCGATGGAGCACACTTGGGTGCCCGCGAGGGCCGGCGCCAAATATCGACGTTTCTGCTCCGGGCTGCCGAAACGAGCGAGCGATGGTGTGGCCATATCGACCTGCACGCCGAGCGCCATCGGCAACGAGCCGTGGTCGCAGCGTCCGAACTCTTCACCAAGGATCACAGTGAAGGCGTGATCGGCACCTTGGCCGCCGAACTCCGTCTCGTACTCAAGTCCGAGGAAGCCGAGACTGCCCATCTTCGAAAAGATGTCGTGGAGGGGCATCATTTCGGCATCTTCCCATTCGGGGATGCGCGGGTTGATCTCGTTCTCGATGAAGTCGCGAACGACGGAGCGAAACTCATGATGCTCGGCGGAGAACTGCATGCTGTGACCGTATCCCCTATGGTTCGGCTCATGCCCATCCGCCATCAGCAACGCGCGATCGATCTCGGCATCGTGATCACCGACTCTGACGCAGCTCTCGGTTTCTACCGGGACCTGCTCGGCATGGACCACGAGGGTGATGTTCCCTTCGCCGGTCTTGGTCTGATGCATCGTTTGCGCTGCGGCGATTCGCTGATCAAGTTGATTCGTACCGAACAGATGCCCGATTCGTGCCCGGCGCCCGGTGGCATCGAGGCCGGCACAGGCCTGCGATATTTCACGATCCACATGGAGAATCTCGACGAGATGGTGCAGGTGTGCCGCGATGCTGGCGTGAGCGTGGTGGTGCCACCGATGTCGCCGCGATCAGGTCTGCGGATCGCCATCGTCGAAGACCCCGATCGCAATCTCGTCGAGTTCGTCACCAACGAATGATGTCGCGGCGCGTCGCCGCCGAGGATCACACGGCGAGAAGGTCGCGTGCGCCGGTGTCGCTCGATGGGTGGCGCAGCTTCGACATCGCGCGCGCTTCGATCTGACGGATGCGTTCACGGGTCAGATTGAAATGCTCGCCGACCTCTTCAAGGGTGCGGGGTTCACCGCGATCGAGACCGAAGCGCAACTTGAGGATCTCACGCTCGCGCTCATCGAGAGGTGCGAGGAGGCGGGCGATCTCTTCGGGCAGGAGCGCCGTGGCGGCCACCTCGAACGGTGATTCGGCTGATCGATCCTCGACCACGTCGCCGAGTTCGGCGTCTCCATCCTCGCGCAGTGGCTCCGACAGCGACAGCGGCTCGGCGGCGAATCGCAGCGCCTCGGTCACCTTGTCCTCGGGCATCTCTACCTCGGCGGCGAGTTCAGCAAGGGTGGCCGGTCGGCCGTACTTCAACTCGAGTCGGCTACGCGCTTTCTGCAGGCGTGCCAGGGTGTCGCCAGCGTGGACGGGCAGGCGGATTGTGCGGCCGGTATTCGCGATGCCGCGCGTGATGGCTTGGCGAATCCACCACGTGGCGTAGGTGGAGAACTTGAAGCCTTTACGCCAGTCGAATTTCTCGACCGCGTGCATGAGGCCAAGGTTCCCCTCCTGGATGAGGTCGAGCAAGGGGAGCCCGGACGCCTGGTATTTCTTGGCAATCGACACGACGAGACGCAGGTTCGACTGCACGAATTGGCGCTCGGCTTCTTCGCCTTTACGAGCCGTGCGACGGAGCTCCCTTTTGCGCGCAGGTGTGACGTCTTTTCCACCAGCATCGAGTAACTCGATGGCTTCTTTGCCAGCCTCAATGGCCTTGGCAAGACGAACTTCATCGTCCTTGGTCAGCAGGTCATACTGACCGATATCGGTCAGGTAGAGACGGACGAGATCCTCGTCATCCCTGTCAACTCGGTCCTTGGCCACTGGCTCCCTTTCGTCACGCGGACAACCGTGCTTCGCTTCGACCCCGCTGGCCCCCGGCCCCTCGGAGACTCCTTGTGAGACGTCTGTCACGATACCTCTAGGAACGGTGCGACCCACCAGTGGAGGTGACAGGTAATCTGATCTTCATAACTCGGTGACGCGGGTGACCATTCGGGTCATCAGCGGCGTCGAATGGGTACATGGAACCTGAGGAGGCGACGTGGCAAATCCAGTGTTGAACGAGCGGACGATGGCGAATTGGGCGCCCCCGGCACCCGGTTCGCGGCAGGGGCCTGTTGACGATGGTCCCACCTCTGCGTGGGCATCAACAGGTGCGACGATGACGGTGTCGGGCACGATCTCGGCAACGTCGGTGTTATTCGTGTTGTTGCTGGCATCTGCATCTGTCGGGTGGATTGCCACCGGCAGTCCCGAGGTGAACCCCGATGGCACCGTGGCCTATGGCGTACCCGGTCTCGCGATCGTGGGTGTGATCGTGGGTATCGGATGCGCCTTTGGCTTGATGTTCAAGCCGACACTCGCGCGGGTGCTCGGCCCGGTGTACGCCCTGGCCCAGGGTTTCTTCGTCGGGTCGGTGTCGCGCATGTTCGAGACCTTCTACGACGGCATCGTTGTGCAAGCGGCGGGTGCCACCGTGGCGGTCTTCGGTGTGATGCTTGTGCTGTACCGCTCGCAGGTCATCAAGGTGACCGACCGTTTCCGACGCATCGTGGTGATGGCGACACTTGGTGTCATGGCGTTGTACCTAGTGAGTTTTGTGATCTCGCTGTTCGGTGCCTCGGTGTCGTTCCTGTCCAGCCCGAGTGGTTTTGGCGTTTTGTTCTCGGTGTTTGTCGCTGGTCTGGCGGCGATGAACCTCGCCCTCGACTTCGATTTCATCGAGCGTGGCGTTGAGATGCGCCTTCCAAAGCATTTCGAATGGTTCGCGGCATTCGGTCTGCTGGTGACCGTCGTATGGCTGTACCTCGAATTGCTGCGACTTCTCGCGAAACTGCGCGAACGCTGATCTGGTGCACAGCAGCGTCGCCGTACCGCTAACGACCACGGTCGCAGTGGTGACGGCGGCCGCAACAGCTCACGCCATCAACGCGCCGCGCCCAGTCATCGTTGCCGTGGTGGGTGTGGCTGCGGTGAACGCTGTCGTCTCCGCCGTGCGTGGCGTCTACGACATCACCTGTTCACGCGGGCTGATCGCGCTGATCGTTGATTCGACATGGGCGGTGTTGATGACGGCTGCGGCCGTGGTGGCCCATGGTGTGGCCGCGGCGATGGCGATGATGGGCCGTTCTCCGGGGTTTGATGCAACGGCGAGCCGCGGGTCGACGATGCACATTTACCGACGAGGACTTGTCGTACGCGGTGGCTATGCGATCACCCTCGGCAACGTGGTCTCTGGTGCTGGCGATATGTCGGTGCCATCGCGACACGCGTTGGTATGGGATCACGAACGGGTCCATGTGGCACAGGCTCGTCGGTGGGGGCCGGCGTACCCGGTGCTGTACCTCTCGTGGATGCTATGGGGCACGATTCGTGTGGGTGTCTGCTGGGTGGGCTCGGGCGGTCATGGCGGATGGTCGGCCCTGGTGCGTGGTGTCGATATGGCGGCATACCTGCGCAACCCATTCGAGCGTCAGGCATACCGCATTGCGGCCCAGCGTGCAGCGCAACGAGATGGGGTTACATCGTCGCCAGCAGGTCGAACATCGCTTGATTGAACCCGGCAGGGTCTTCTTGTTGTACCCAATGTCCGATACCGGGCAGCAAGGTGTTGCCACGATGATGCGGTAGGCGCTCGTTCATCTGTTCCACATACCCGGGGCGCGTCAGGATGACCGGGTCGACAGCGCCGGCGATGAATCCGGTGGGCATGGTGATCGTCGACTCACCGATCGGCGAGAACAGCTCGTGGTTCGCATCGAGGTTGCGGTACCAGTTGATGGCCGGTCCGAACCCGCTGTGGGTGAATTGCTCGGTATATACCGCGAGGTCGGCCGGGCTCAGCCACGGGGGTAGGTCGAGTGGTCGTCCACCGGCGATGTGTTCGAAGTACTCCGTGCAGCCGGTTCCGGCTGCGGGAAGGGAGCCGCCAGCCAAGGTGGCCATGCCCTCGCCAGATGCCACATGGATGATGGCCCGTAGGAAGCGCTCAGGGTCAGCGTCGAGTTCGGCTTCTGGCACATCGGGTTCTTGGAAATAGTTGATGTAGAAGAAGTCGTCGCCGTGTTGGTGCCGTAGAACGGTGGTCGGTGTGTCCGGCCATGGCGTGTAGGGCACCGATGCAGCGATGATTCCCCGGCAGCGATCGGGGTGACGCTGAGCGATGTGCCACGTGACGATCGCACCCCAGTCATGGCCGATGACGACCGCCTGATCCGCTCCGTCGTGGTCGAGCAGGGCGATGACGTCGTCACAGAGGTGATCGGCGCGATACGCGGCCACACCCTCGGGTTGCGCGGAGTGGGCATATCCACGTTGGTCAGGGGCGATCACTCGCCATCCGGCGTCGGCGAGAGCAGGAATCTGATGTCGCCATGAATAGGCGGACTCAGGGAATCCGTGCAGCAAGATCACGGTGGGTGCGCCGCGGTCACCGGCAATCTTCGCGTCGAGGTCGACGCCGTCGGCCACGGTGACGCGATCGGTGGGCTGGGTCATGTGGCCCCCCGGCAGCGGTCGCGTAGGTCGGTCAACTCTGAGCTGAGGCGCCGCGCGGTATCGATGGTGGACGGGTCGACTCTCACATCGATACCAGCCACGAGATCGGCTACCCGCGCGAGCTCGGCGTCGATCCAGGTGCACAGCGCCTCGATCACGTCGTGCTTGGGTTGCGGCTCGGCGGTGTGACTGGGTTCGTTGAGAGGCACGCCGGGGCGACGCGTCGCCCACAAGGTGGCGATCTCGTCGAGGCGGTGGGTGGCAGCGATGCACAGGCGCGGGTTCGCTGCAGCCGTCGTTGCTGCCGTGGCCATCACGTCGGACCAGGCGTGGGCTTCGGCGGCTCCGCGGTCGCATGCGGCAACCAAGGTGATGATGTCGGCAGCATCACCCCGTCCGCTCATGGCGTGCGAGTGGCGGTGGGGTCAGCGGCGAGCACCGCGTCGTCAATCGGTTGGCCGGTGACGTGATCGATGCCATACGAGCCGTCGTCGAGGCGTTGGAGGGCGGCGGCAACGGCGTCGAGGCCAGCGGCGATCTCATCGAGATCGACATCGTCGCCGGGAACCACGATGGCTGGTGTGGCGACGCCCGCGGTGGCATCGTCGGCAAGAGCGGAGCCAGCGGCATCTGCATTGTGATCGGCGTTGTGAGCGGTGTCGATGGGGTCGGGGGTGTCCGATGTGTCGTCGGTCGGGGCGCCGTCGTGCACCTGGTTCTCGCCGGTGAGCTCGTCCATCAGCCGCGACACTACCGCGCGGTGGCGCGCTGCCGCCGCGCCAGCACCACCCAACCAATGAAGCCGGCCGAGGCCACGACCCACAGCACGAGGACAACACCAAGAACGTCGGCAACGGTGGCCATGGCCCCGGGATTGATGGAGGTGTCCTGCACGCTCGACAGGTTGGCGGTTGTGGCGGAGCCATCGGCGGGGACATCCCACGTGACGACCGCTGTCGATGCGTCCACGGTGCCGTCGGTGTCGCTGATCGACCCGGGGAGGGTCATGGTGAGGGTGATGTCGAGTGCGGTGGCTGGGTCGACATCGGCGAGGTCATCGGCAAAGGGCTGCCCACCGAGAAGGTTCACGAGCTCGGCATCGGCAAATGCAGCAAATCCATCCACGACGCCAAGATCGACCGACACGGTGTTGTCGGCGCGGGTGCGGTCCTCGTTCAGGGTGCGAGTGGCACGCGCTGCGGCAATCGGAGGCCCGATGTCGCCCAGGCGGGTGGCGAGTCCGGCGGCATCGTCAAAAGTGGCGGTGAAGGTCACGGTGGCGGAGCCGTCCTCGGCAACGCGCGGGCCATCCACCATCCACCCCCGTTCGGTGAGGTCATCGACAGCGAGCGATTCGATCACCGCTGGTGCTGCGCGAATCACCTCGGCAGAAGCGACGGCGCGCACGGTCACTTCACCGCTGCCGTCACCGTTCACCACCACAGCGATGTCCATATCGAGGCGACAGCCGGTCGCGATGATCGCGACAACGCAGCAGAGAACAGCGATAAGACGGCGACCGATCGGCATTGACCCATCATCGCAAATATGAGTGCATGGCGATGGTCTCGTCGGGCACGATCCTCACATGGGGGCGAGGCAGGCGACTACGGGTGACACGCGACCACACGCTGCAGTGGTGCTCGAGCATGTGGTGGTGCGCCGGCATGGGCGCATTGATGAACACATTGCGGTGGCCCGTGATCTGGTGGTGTGGCATCGCCTGTGCGGCGTGGTGCGGGTGCCCGCGGATCACCGTTGCTTCTCCACCGATTTGGCGTCGGTGCCGTGGTTCTGGCGATGGGTGGTGGGCCGTGTCGGTGTGCACCTTCGCGCTGCGGTGGTGCATGACTGGTTGATTCATCAGGGCGGCCATGGTGGTGCCGTGTCGCGAGCCGATGCCGATCGGGTGTTCGCCGACCTGTTACGGCGTGACGGCGTCGATCCGGTGACGAGATGGCTAATGGTGGCCGCAGTTGGTGTTGCAACCGCGGTCGCCGGTGGTCATCGGCCGTGGATGCGCCTGTGGGTGCCGTGCACCATGGCTGCGGTGGTGGGTGCCGGTGTGGTGACCGTGCTGAGCGCAGGTGCGTGGTGGCCACCGGTGGTGGCCATCCCTGCGGCAGCGTTGGGATCGACATGGCATCCCATTCGCCGCGACGGCATAGTGGCCCTCGTGGCGACGGCGCTGCTGTGGCCAGCCACGGTGGCCGTGCTGATGACCGGGGCCGCGCTGAGCGCGACCCGATGCATCATTCGGCGGGTGTCTCGGGCGGATCGTCGGTGACGGTGGTGGTGGCCATCTCCACTGCGGCCGGAGGCACGAAGCCCTCCACGGCAGAGAAGGCGAAGCGACGTGACCCGGGGCGGTCCGGATCGTCTTCCACGTCGACCACGATGATCTGACCCGCGGAGAACTCCTTGTACAGCAGTTTCTCCGACAGCACATCTTCGATTTGGCGCTGGATTGCTCGCCGGAGCGGACGGGCACCGAGTTGCGGGTCGTATCCGACGTCGGCGAGAAGTTCCTTGGCCGACTGGGTGAGTTCGATCCCGAGGCCCTGCGATTCGAGCTGCGTGGTGAGTCGACGCAGCATCAAGTCGACCATCTGAACGACCTCGTCCTTGCCGAGTTCGTGGAACACGATCGTCTCGTCGACACGGTTCAAGAACTCTGGGCGGAAGTGCTGCTTGAGCGCTTCGTTGACCTTGTCCTTCATCCGCTCGTACGACATGGCCGAGTCGTCGGTGGTGAAGCCGACATTGGCCTTGCGCAGGTCGGCGGTGCCGAGGTTCGACGTCATGATGACCACCGTGTTGCGGAAGTCGACCGATCGACCTTGCGCGTCGGTCAGGCGACCCTCTTCGAGGATCTGCAACAGCGAGTTGAACACGTCGGGGTGAGCCTTTTCGATCTCGTCGAAGAGCACCACCGAGAACGGCTTGCGCCGCACGGCTTCGGTGAGCTGGCCACCCTCTTCGTATCCGACGTACCCCGGAGGCGAACCCATCAGGCGGCTCACGGTGTGCTTCTCCATGTACTCGCTCATGTCGAGCGTGATCAGCGAGGAGTCGTCGCCGAAGAGGAACTCGGCGAGGGTCTTGGCGAGTTCGGTCTTGCCGACGCCGGTTGGCCCGAGGAAGATGAATGAGCCGCTGGGCCGCTTCGGGTCTTTCAGGCCGGCGCGGGTGCGCCGAATCGATTGCGACACTGCGGCCACGGCGTTCTCCTGGCCGATGATGCGCTTATGCAGTTCACCTTCCATGTTGAGGAGCTTCTGGGTCTCTTCTTCGGTGAGTTTGTAGACCGGGATGCCGGTCCACAGCGACAGCACCTCGGCTACGGCTTCTTCGTCGACTTCATCGAATAGGTCGACACCACTGGCCTTGACCTCGGCCTCTTTGGCGGACTTCTCTTCGAGGATCTGCTTCTCTTCGTCGCGGAGTCGCCCGGCATCTTCGAAACGCTGCTCTTCAACAGCGGTGCGCTTCGCTGACTGCACCTCGCTGAGACGTCGCTCAAGATCGCGCAGATCCGGAGGGGTCTGCATGCGCTTGATGCGCAGTCGTGACCCGGCTTCATCGATCAGGTCGATGGCCTTGTCGGGCAGGAAGCGGTCGGAGATATAGCGATCAGCCAGGTTCGCGGCGGCCACTAGGGCCTGATCGGTGATGGTGACCCGGTGGTGCGTCTCGTACTGCTCGCGCACACCCTTCAAGATCTCGATGGTGTGGGCGAGCGTGGGCTCGTCGACCTTCACCGGCTGGAACCGGCGCTCGAGGGCAGGGTCTTTCTCGACGTGCTTGCGGTACTCGTCGAGGGTGGTGGCCCCCACGGTCTGCAGTTCGCCGCGAGCAAGCATCGGCTTCAGAATCGATGCCGCATCGATGGCACCTTCGGCTGCACCGGCGCCCACCAGGGTGTGGATCTCATCGATGAACAAGATGATGTCGCCACGCTGCTTGATCTCTTTGAGCACCTTCTTCAGGCGTTCTTCAAAATCACCGCGGTAGCGCGACCCGGCCACCAGCGACCCGAGGTCCAAGGTGTAGAGCTGTTTGTCGGTGAGGGTTTCGGGGACGTCGCCGGCGACGATCCGCTGAGCGAGACCTTCCACGATGGCGGTCTTGCCCACGCCGGGTTCGCCAACGAGGACCGGGTTGTTTTTGGTGCGCCGCGAGAGGATCTGCATCACCCGTTCGAGTTCGTTGTCGCGGCCGATCATCGGATCGAGTTCGCGGTCGCGCGCCATCTGGGTGAGGTTGCGACCGAACTGGTCGAGGATCTGGCTGTTCTTGTCGTCGTCGCCCTTTGAGGAGCCGCCGACACCAGCTGCCTGGCCGCCGGACTCGCCGCGCGGTGCACTGCCGGAGCTGCTGCCACCTTGGTAGCCCGACAGCAGTTGGATGACCTGCTGGCGAACGCGTGACAGATCGGCGCCGAGCTTCACCAGCACCTGGGCGGCCACGCCCTCACCTTCGCGGATGAGGCCGAGCAGGATGTGCTCGGTGCCGATGTAGTTATGGCCCAACTGCAGCGCCTCGCGCAGCGACAACTCGAGCACCTTTTTGGCGCGGGGAGTAAAGGGGATGTGGCCCGATGGCGACGAGCCGCCCTGGCCGATGATCTCCTCGACCTGGCTGCGCACGGCCTCGAGTGAGATGGACAGACTCTCGAGTGCCTTGGCCGCCACGCCCTCACCCTCATGGATGAGGCCGAGCAGGATGTGCTCGGTGCCGATGTATGAGTGGTTGAGCAGGCGCGCTTCCTCTTGGGCGAGGACCACTACTCTG